>Ga0307375_10007009_pt1 | contig 10337 bp, 10 predicted proteins | sample TR1MG_FD_202531 | JGI IMG/M metagenome (GOLD analysis project Ga0307375, IMG submission 202531) | Soil microbial communities from Risofladan, Vaasa, Finland - TR-1 | ecosystem: Environmental > Terrestrial > Soil > Coastal area > Acid sulfate soil | place: Finland: Risofladan, Vaasa | collected...
CGACAATGTCAAGGCCAATGTCCTCCTGGCCGGACTCGGCTGGTCATTGAACGAGAACGTAAAGATCATCCCCAACATCAAGTATGTTTTTTACGACGCACCCGCAAGCGGCGACAAACCTTCTTCAGACTTCTATACCTATCTCACTTTGTATTTTAAGTTCTAAGCACTGCCGGGCGGGGGGCATCGCTCCCCCGTTCATTTCAATTCAATGGAAATCACTTTTTTTTGCTGCGCGGATGAAACTGGTCATATACTTTTTTCACCTGGCCCTTGGCCAGATGCGTATAAATTTCCGTGGTGGTGATCGATGAATGGCCGAGCAGCATCTGCACCGACCTCAGGTCGGCCCCTTTTTCAACCAGATGGGTGGCAAAGGAATGGCGCAGCACGTGCGGCGTCAAGCGGCTGGCCAAACCGATCTTCCGTCCATAGGCCTTGATCATCTTCCAAAGCCCCTGGCGGCTGAAGATCGCGCCGCGGTAATTCACAAAAACCTGTTCAGGCCGTGCCTGCTTCACCAAAAGCGGCCGGCTGAGGTCAAGATAATTCCGCAGGCAATCTCGGGATATCTCATTGAAAGGCACGATCCGTTCCTTCCTTCCCTTGCCCAAAACACGCAAAAACCCTTCGTCCAGATACACGTCGACCAATTTCAACTGGGTCACTTCAGAAATGCGCAATCCCGTGGCATACATCAATTCCAAAACCGCTTTATCCCTTTTGCCAATGGTCGTGGATGGATCGGGCGTTTCCAGCAACCGGGAAATATCAGCGATGGAAAGATACTTGGGCAACTTGATCCACTTCTTGGGCAAGGCGACAGCGGAAACCGGACTGAATGCCAATAGTTCATCCTGGAGCAGGTAGCGGTAAAAACTTTTCAGCACGGAGATCAGATGGGCTTGGGAAGAAACAGCCCCGCCCCGCCGTCCTTCCTGGCGGATAAAATCCAGAATGTCCGTTTCACCCAAACGCAGATAATCCAGATGTTTTTTTTTCAAAAAAGCGAAAAACTTTTCCAACTCCCGGTGGTAAGACAGGATCGTGTTGGCGGCAAACCCTTTTTCAAACTCCAGGTAAAGCAAAAATTGCTCAAGGGGCGAACGCGGGGAAGCGGTTTCAGCCATGCTCAGAGGTAGGGATTGCTTTTCAGTTCCTGCTCCAGGATGCTGGCCGCCCCATGCCCGGGCAAAATAACGGTCGACGCAGGAAATTTTTTGATCTTGTCCAGTGAGTCCTGCAGCTGCAGGCTGTCCCCGCCGGGCAGATCGGTCCGGCCGACATCATCCTTGAAAAGAGTGTCACCGGTAAAAAGCAGCCCTTGCCCAAAAAGCAGGATGGAGCCCGGAGAGTGGCCGGGGCTGTGGATGACCTTAAGGCTCGCATCGCCGAGCGCCAGGATGTCGCCGGCGGCCAGGAGACGGCTGGCCGCCGGGGGCAATTCGATCCCGAACATAGCGGCAATTTCACGGTTGACCTGCGAACGCATTTCCTTCTCGTCCGCCTCATGCAGCCATAGGGGGAGATGAAAAGCCTCGAGCAGCGCCGCGGCCGCCCCCACATGGTCGGCGTGGCCGTGAGTCAGGATCACGGCCTGGGGAAGAAGTTTTTCCTTTTCGATTCCGGCAATGATCCTTTCCGCTTCCGCACCGGGATCGATCACAAAACATTTCCGGCTGGAAGCAGAAAAAAACAAATAGACATTGGTCTGCAGTTCACCGACTTCCAGCTTTAAATATGGCACAGGTTCAGGCTCCGTATTTTTTAAACTTCAGGGCGTTGGCCATCATCAGGGGCAAAACATCCATTGCGTAAAATGTCCCCAAAATGCCGGGCGCACAGTTTTTTTCACTGAATTTAACTCCGGACTTCAATGCCTGCCTCTGAAAGGACGCCTTGAGCAGCACCGGGTTGGGGTGCCAGGAATGGGCCTTCAGCAACGCCGGAGTGGAATGGTCGCCGCTCACAACCAGGACATCGGGGGTAAGTTCGAGAATTTCGGGCAGCCAATGGTCGAATTCCTCGATGACCGAAACCTTGCCCGCAAAATTACCGTCCTCCCCGTACGAATCTGTTTTTTTGATATGCACGAAAAAGAAATCGTAAGCGGCGTAATGCTTTTTCAGGGCAGCAACCTGGTCCTGGATGGTGCGGCCGCAATCCAGGATATCCATGCCCACCAATTGGGCCAGGCCTTTGTACATGGGGTAAACCGCAATGGCGGCTGCTTTGAGCTTAAAAAGCTCTGCCAGGGAAGGAATGGCCGGGTATCGGGCAAAGCCGCGCAGCAGGCAGGTGTTGGCCGGATGGAAATCTGCCAGTTCCGCGGTCAGGCGGTCGATGAAAATGTTGACGATGCGGGCGGTTTTCGCCGCGGCTTCGTTCTTGGCCCGTGCGTATAAAATCGGCAGGCCGGTGGCTTCGGGATCGGCATCGGTCAACAGATCGCTTAAGGCCTCGCCCGTCAGGACCAGGACGAAACGGTGTTCTTCGCCCGAATAAAGGCCCATCTCGACATCCTCGATCTTTTTTATTTTCTCGCGTAAATAAGCGATGATTTCACGATTCTTTGCGGTTGAAATGCGTCCGGCGCGGCGATCGGTGATCAAACCGTTCTCCAAGGTGGCGAAATTGCCGCGAACGGCCACGCTTTTGGCGCCAACCGTAATCCCGACCCCCAGGGCCTCGAGTATGCCCCGGCCGATCTCATATTTGAGCGGGTCATAGCCGAAAAGCGAAAGATGGGCCGGGCCGCTGCCCGGGGTGATTCCCGGGGCAATGGGGTGGCTGAGTCCCAGCTCGCTTTCCGCAGCCAGCAGGTCCAGATTTGGGGTGCAGGCCGTTTCTAGTTCGGTTTTACCGTCAACGGGCAGGCCGCCCAGTCCGTCCAGCACCAGCAGCACCATTTTTTTTTCATTCTCTATGCTGATCTTCCTGAACAGTTCTTCGCGATCCATGAACGCTCCTGCCTCCATTATCCCCGCAAAGGCCGTTTAAATCAAGCCCTGCTGATATACGGAAAACTCCACCCTGACCCCGACAAAAGCAACGTAAAAAGGGCGATTATTGTTCCTCTCCGCAATAGGGACAGGTTTTGACGCGCCGGCCCATAGCCTTGCGGCAATTCCAGTAGACAAAGTCGGTGCGGATTTCCCGGGCCTGAATGCGCTTCTGGATGTCCTTCATCTCGCTGGCGTAATCACGGTTCTTGTTGGCCATATGGGCTTAGCGGGGTGGTTGAAAAAAAGGAAAAAACAGTCATATTAGTAAGTGGAGGGGAAGATGCTTTCAACTATGCTGTTGAACCTGATCGAGAATAATTCGCGGCGCATGGCCGATGTGTGGCGCCAAGGGATCAAGAGCTCGCCCTATTCGAAAACCTACCAGCGATTTACGGACGCGGAACTGGAGCACCGAGCCCGGGACGTGTACGAAAACCTTGGCAAGTGGCTCGACCGCGACACGACCATGGAGCAGATCGGGGAAGCGTATATCGCCGTCGGCCGGCAGCGCTACCGGGAAGGATTCCCCCTCTGCGAGGTGCAATACGGTCTTCATTTCACCAAGAAGGTACTGTGGGACCACATCCTTTCGGAAGGGATTTTAACCAACGCCCTGGAAATCTACCAAGCCCTGAATCTGGTAATCCGGCTGCAGAATTTTTTCGACCTGGCCTCCTTCTACATCATCCGCGGCTGGCTACGGGAGTTGGCTCTGAAAATGGAGAAGGCCGGGGGCATCAGCCATGAAAACCTGAAAATGTTCTTTCCGGCGGGCTCCTTCGTCCTGGAATTCAATCCCGAAATGTACTGATGCGGGTGAAGGCGTTCAGAAACATATCGAACTGAAGGAATACCCATAAGGTCGGCTATTGTTCTTCACCGCAATAGGGGCAGGTTTTGACGCGCCGGCCCGTAGCCTTGCGGCAGTTCCAGCAGACATGGTCGGTGCGGCTTTCCCGGGCCTGGATGCGCTTCTGGATATCCTTCATTTCTATCGTGTAATCGCGGTTCTTGTTGCCCATGCTCTCCAGGTCGTTCAGCACGTCCGTGGCCAGGGTGTAGCGCACTTTCAAATCAGCGGCCATGGTTTTCATGATCACAAAATTCAATTCGGGAGACACGGAGGAGTTTTTCTGGGCCAGGGGCATCCATTGGCCGGCTTTGGCCTTTTTGTAAATTTCCATGGGATTGGCCAGGACGATAGGCGGGAAACCGGTCACCATCTCATAAAACAGGCTGCCCGCCGAGTAGATGTCCGAGGCGAAAACCGCCTTGCCTTCGAACTGTTCCGGGGCCATGTAAGGCGGGGATCCGATCTTGGTGGTGGCGAACTGCTTTTCCTGCAGCAGGGTCGACGTGCCGAAATCAGCGATCTTGACTTCATTGTCCATGTTGATCAAAATATTGGATGGGCGGATATCGCGATGGATCACCGATTTCTGATGGGCGAAAGCCAGCGCCGAAAGGATCTGCTTGAAATATTTCAAGGCGGTCTTGATCTCCAGGGTGCTCGATTTATCAAGGATCTTTTCCAGGTCGGTACCTTCTATATATTCCATGACCATGATCAAGATCCCGTCGATGATGTCCACGGTCAGCAGTTTGACGATGTGCGGATGGTCAAGCAGCCGGGTCTGCAAGATGGATTCCTGCAGCAATTTGTCGGTCTGGGTGCTGGTGCGGTGCGGAATCTTTAACGCCCGCAGACATTTCAAAATGGTGTCTTCAGCCAGATACACCGAGCCGAAACCGCCGCTGCCCAATTTCTTCACGATCTTGTATTTTCCGAGCTGCCCTTTCAGTTCAATCATTTTTCAAAATGGCGGCGATCGCCAGCGCCGCGGTCTCGGTTTTCAGTATGCCGTCATTGATCAGGAGCGGAATAAAATCATTTTCCCGGAAATATTCCTTTTCGTTTTCACTTAAATCTCCGGGAGGACCGATCACGGCTACGACCGGGAAGGGAAAAACCTGCCCGGTTTTTTTTTTCGCATCGATATCCAGCAGGACCCTTCCCGGTATTTTTTCGGCCTGCACAACTATTTCGGCCGGCGAGACCGGAGGGAAGATCCGGGTCAGCCAATATTTCCTGTTTACTTTGAGGGACTGTGTGGCAATTTTTTCCCAGCGCCGCAATTGAGCGGCACTGCATGAAACATCGGTACGCTCGCAAAGCAGCGGCCGGATCTCATCCACGCCCATTTCCGTCAGTTTCTCGATCAGCCAGTTCATGGCATGCCCCTTGGTCAGCGAAGGGGCGATGATCACCCTGGGCGGCGGCATGGGAAAATCTTCGAACCCCAGCACGTCGACCTGCAGGTAGCTTTTTTTTAAAGAGGCGATACGGCCATGCAGCAAGCGTCCCCGGCCGTTGACGATCTCCAATTCATCACCCGGGCGGCAGCGCATGACATTGGCGACATGATGATACTCCTCGCCATCGATGCTCAGCTGATTGTTGACCATTTCATTTGGGGAAAAAAAACGCCTCAGTCCCATCAGTCGATCCGGTTACTCTCAAAAATAGTTTTGTCCTTGCCGGTTTCCATCTCACGCAGTTTTTTGAACAGTTCGGTTTCCTGGCGGGAAAGGGTTTGCGGGGTCACGACATTGATCTGGATCAGCAAATCGCCCCGGCTCCAGCGGTTAACCTGCCGGAATCCCTTGTTTTTGATCTTCAACACCTGACCGTTCTGGGCCGCGGGGGGAATTTTGATTTTTTCAGTTCCATTGAATGTCTTGATACTGACATGGTCGCCGAGCGCTGCTTGGGAAAAAGTGATCGGCAGTTGGAAAAGCAGATCGTTGCCGTGCCTTTGAAAATATTTGTCCGCCTTGATTTTTACCATGACAAACAAGTCCCCAGGGGATCCTCCCTCTCTGCCACCGGCCCCTTCACCTGCTACGCGCAGGCGGTTGCCCTCATCGATCCCGGCCGGAAAAACCACTTTGATTTTTTTGGTTTCGCGCATTCGTCCCTGGCCGCGGCATGTTTTGCATGGATGGGCAATAAGGCGGCCGCTACCCTGGCAGGATGAGCAGGTCGTGGCCACAGAAAAAAAACCTTGAGACATCCGCACATTTCCACTGCCAGCGCATTTGCTGCAAACATCAGCGCTTGTTCCGGGCTCACTTCCCGATCCATCGCAAATATCGCAATTCCTTTCCCGCTCGACGCCAATTTCTTTTTCCACGCCCAGAAAGGATTCTTCAAGGGTCAACGTCACTTCCAGTCCCAGATCGTTTCCCTTGCGCGGCCCCCGCCGTTGCCGGCCTCCCGAAAAAGATCCGCCAAAACCGAACAGATCACCCAAAATATCCCCAAAATCGGAAAAGATAGAATCGGAAAAAAAACCGAAATCCTGGCCGCCGCCGCTACGCAATCCATCCACACCGTATTGGTCATAGATCTGCCTTTTTTCAACATTCCCCAAAACCGAATAGGCTTCAGATGCCTCTTTGAATTTCTCTTCGGCCTCGGGATTGTCGTGGTTGCGGTCAGGATGATACTGCATGGCCATCTTGCGATAGGCTTTTTTTATCTCTTCTACACTGGCATTGCAGTTCACTCCCAAAATCTGATAATAATCCTTTTTGGCCATGCGCAGTTACTTGGAAAATTCAGCAGTGAGAATGCTATTGATCATGACACGATAATTTTTCATTTTTTTTAAAAGGGTTTCCAGCAACTCCACGTCATTGCCTTCTAGGGCTTTCTCGCTACGGGTGATCAGTGCATCGATTTCTGCGCTGTCATGCGGAGACAATTTATCAATATAACGCTGGTAATAAAACTTGACGGTTTCCCACTCCTCCTTCAGTTGCGATTTGTCCCGGGTCAGCCTTAATTCCATTTTATCTTTCTCTTCATATTTTTGGGCATCCTGGATGATTTTTTCGATTTCCTCCGGCGACAAGCCGCTGGAAGGCTGGATCTTCATGCTTTGGGTGAGACCGGTCGCCTTGTTCTGAGCCGAAGCCCTGACAATGCCGTTGGCATCGATTTCAAATGTGACATCAATTTGCGGAATCCCTTTCAAGGTTTGGGGGATACCGATCAAATTGAAAAATCCGAGCGACCTGTTTCCCGAAGCCGTGGCCCTTTCTCCCTGGAGCACATGGATTTTGACCGTTGTCTGGTTATCGGTGATGGTAGTAAAAATCATGGTCTTTTTTGTGGGGATGGTGGCATTGCGCTCGATAATCTTGGTGAACGTGTCGCCTTTGGTTTCCACTCCCAGCGAAAGGGGGGTGACGTCAAGCAGCAGCAAATCACGGACCTTACCCTTGATGATTTCGGCCTGCAGCGCCGCTCCCTGGGCAACCGCTTCTTCGGGATTGATCTGGATGTCGGGCGGTTTGCCGAAAAATTCGGATAATTTTTGAAAAATTATGGGCATACGGCTCTGGCCGCCCACCAAAATGATCCGCTCAATCTTCTTAGGCTTGACATTGATATCGCCCAAGGAACTCTTTATCAAATCAAGAGTACGGTCAATGAAATCAATGGTGAAAGATTCCAACTGGGGGCGTGTCAATTTTTTTTGAAAATGATAATTCGAACCGTCGCTGAAATGATGCAGATAGGGAATTGAGATCAGGGTTTCCTGATCAAATGACAATTCGATTTTCGCTTTTTCAGCGATCTGAATGACCCGTTGTACGATATCCTTGCTGTCCCGCAGGTCAACGGTGCTTTCCCTTTCCACTTCATGGAAAATCCAGTCACAGACCTGGGCGTCGAAATCGCTGCCCCCTAAAAAAGTGTCCCCCAGGGTAGAAACCACTTTGTAGATATCGTCGTTGACTTCAACGATGGAAATGTCAAAAGTGCCGCCGCCCAGATCATAAACGGCATACAGGCCGTTTTTCTTTATTTTTTGCCCGTAGGCGATCAAAGCTGCTGTAGGTTCATTGATGATACGTGTGACATTCAGTCCGGCAATTTCCCCGGCCACCTTGGTGGCCTGCCTCTGGGCGTCATTGAAAAAAGCGGGAACCGTGATGACCGTGTCGCCAATGCCTTCTCCCAAATAATTTTCAGCGATGTTTTTCAGGTAGCTGAGGAACATGCCGGAAATTTCTTCGGTGGAATACAGCTTTTCCGCCAGCTTGATCTTGATGTCCCCGTTCACCGCCTCTACAATATCGTAGCCAACCCTTTTGCCGATCTCCTTGATCTCCGGGCTATCGAATTTGCGGCCGATCAAACGCTTGATACCCCAAATTGTATTTTTGCTGTTGGTGATCATTTGCCGCTTGGCGGCATTGCCGAAAATCCTCTTTTTATCATGCGTTTGGGCCAGCACCGACGGGATCACCCTGGCGCCTTCGGGATTGGGAACGATCAGGGCATCACGTCCTTCAAGGTAACTGATACAGGAGTTTGTAGTGCCCAGATCGATACCGATATTTTTGCCCATTATGGTTTCGCTTCGTCTTCCTGTGGGTTGTCTTTTTTGAGGGGGATCGCCACCTTGGTCAGAACCGGACGCAGCAATTTGTCATTGTAGGTAAATCCCTTCTGGTATATTTCCACTACCACCGCTTGGGAAATTCCTTCCCGCTCCTCCTTGCTCAATGCCTCGTGGAAGACCGGATCGAAGTGCTTGCCCAGGGCATCTATCTCCAGCACCTGGTTTTTCTTCAGCAAATCCAGAAACTGCCTGCGGATCATTTCCACTCCGGAAATGATCCCCCTATCAGCATCATGGCCTTTGGCCTTCAAAGCCCTCTCCAAATTGTCATATATCTGCAGCAGGTCGAGCAAGAATTCGTTCAGCACATATCTCTGATACTCTTCCTTCTCTTTCTTCATGCGCTTGCGGAAATTATCCATTTCGGCCAGGCCGCGCAAATATTTATCTTTGAACTCATCGCGTTCAGTCTGAATTTTCAACAAGGTGTCTTCGGGTTCATGGATTTTGTGATGGATTTTTTTTGCAGATTTTCTCTTGTGACTTGCTTCATCATGGAACTTTTTGTCCGGGACCTTTACTTCATCCGCTTCCTGTTCATTGTCATCCGGAACATAGCCGATGCCTTCCTTGTTTTCATCCCCTTCCATTTAACCCTCCCCGTTTTTGTCTGAAAAAATCTTTTTCGACCAGAGAGTGAATCCCAGCGATGAATCGAAAAGCATCCGATTTTCTATTATATCCCGCATAAAAAAATTTTAATATAATATACATTACTTGTCAATTTTTATACGGTTCCCAATGATAATAGTGAACCACCCGTTTGAACAAATCAAATGTCTATCGGCTTTTTCGGAGACGGGCGATTGCATCCAGTCCGGATTTATGCTATTTTTAAAACAATGCCGGGAGCAGAATCGCAGAATGAGGCCGAGAACCGCTTGAATAAAAAAAAAGAAAATTCCCTGATCCAATCACGCGGACTCACACTGCTCCTAATTTTCTTTTTGTTCATTCTGATCCTGGCATTCGTATTCGGTGACCGGGGAATCGTTGAAATCGTCAAAACTCAAAAACAAATCAAATCCCTGCAGCAAACCATAAAAACACTGGAAATGGAAAAACAAAAATTAAGCAAAGAAATCGAAATGCTTAAAGAAAATCCTTTGGCCCTGGAAAAAAAAGCCCGCGAAAATCTGTGGTTGATGAAAAAAAATGAAAAAGTGATTGTCCTGGTCGATGAGAAAATGGAGACAAAGCGTGAATAATATGAAAACCGTGATACTGCTCGGAACTCTAACCGGGATTTTTCTGTTTATTGGAGGCATGGCAGGCGGAAGGCAGGGCATGCTGCTGGCACTGGTATTTGCCGGCCTGATGAATTTTGTCTCATACTGGTTTTCTGATAAAATCGTTCTTAAAGCCTACCGGGCAAACGAACTGCCTGAAAGTGAAGCGCCGCGGATATATGCCATGGTTCGCGAGCTTTCTCAGCAGGCGCAGATCCCCATGCCCGTCATATGCGTGTTCGAACAGGATTCCCCAAACGCCTTTGCCACCGGCCGCAATCCGGCCAAGGCGGTCATTGCCCTTTCCCGCGGCATCATCCATTTGATGGGGGACGCGGAATTAAAAGGGGTGGTCGCCCACGAATTGACCCACGTTATCAACCGCGACACTTTGCTGGCCACCATTGCCGCCACCCTGGCCGGCGCCATTATGTTCCTGGGTTATCAGATGCGCTGGCTGGGTTTGTTTTCCGGCGGCGGACACGATGACGACAACCGCGGCGGCGCCTTGGGCATGATCTTACTGGCCATCTTGGCTCCTCTGGCTGCCATCATTATCCAAATGGCCATTTCCCGTTCCCGGGAATACAAGGCCGATGCCGGCGCTGCCCATCTCACCCATAACC
>Ga0307375_10007011_pt1 | contig 10336 bp, 9 predicted proteins | sample TR1MG_FD_202531 | JGI IMG/M metagenome (GOLD analysis project Ga0307375, IMG submission 202531) | Soil microbial communities from Risofladan, Vaasa, Finland - TR-1 | ecosystem: Environmental > Terrestrial > Soil > Coastal area > Acid sulfate soil | place: Finland: Risofladan, Vaasa | collected...
CATCTTCTTGGTGTCCCACATCACGCTTTCCAGCCGCGCGGCGATGTCGAACAAACGCATCTCGTTTGCTTCCCCGGCCAGCGATTTCGCCAGGCGCTTGATTACCTCGTTGCGCGGATCGGAAATTGTATACACCGGATGACCGAAGCCGATCACGATCTCCTTGCGCGCCACGCGCTCGCGGATATCGGCTTCCGCCTCATCGGCGTTCTTGTAACGGCTCTGGATGCGGAATGCTTCCTCGTTGGCCCCGCCGTGTTTGGGTCCGCGCAGTGCACCGATCGCGCCTGTAATGCAGGAATACAGATCGGAGTTGGTGCCGGCGATCACACGCGCGGCAAAGGTCGAGGCGTTGAATTCATGCTCGGCATACAGAATCAGCGAGGTGTGCATTGCGCGCACCCAGGATGCTTTGGCCGGTTTGCCGTGCAACAGGTGCAGCAGATGTCCGCCGATGGAATCGTCATTGGTCTCCGCTTCGATGCGGCGGCCGGAGGTGCTGTAGTGATGCCAGTACATCAGCATCGACCCGAAGCAGGCCAGCATGCGGTCGGTCAGGTCTTTTGCCACGGCTTCGCTGTGCGCGTCCGGTTCCTGTTCGCAGGTGCCCAGCATCGAGCAGCCGGTGCGCATCACGTCCATCGGGTGCGCATTCGCCGGGATCGCCTCCAGCGCCTGCTTCACCGGTTGCGGCAAGCCGCGCAGCGATTTCAGCTTGGCCTTGTAGTTCTTGAGTTGGGCAGTGTTCGGCAAGGTGCCGTGGATCAGCAGGTGGGCGATTTCCTCGAACTCGGCCTGGTCGGCGAAATCCAGGATGTCGTAGCCGCGATAATGCAGGTCGTTGCCGGTGCGCCCGACGGTACAGACCGCGGTATTCCCGGCGACAGTGCCGGACAAGGCTACGGATTTCTTCGGTTTGAATGGTGTGCTTTCTTCTGCCATGTCTTTCTCCCTGAATGAAGATTAATTCGAAAAATCGAAGTCAGTTCACGAAAAACACGAAAGGCACAAAATAAAACCAGTGGTTGCATGGGCTCGACGATCCCCCATTGGATTCTATTTTTTTATATCAAATTTACTTTCGTGTTGTTCGTGCCTTTCGTGGATAAATGTTTTTAATCGCTGCCCTTTTCTGCGAACAACCGGTCCAGCTTCTGCTCGTATTCGTGATAGCCGAGATAGTCGTAGAGCTCCATGCGTGTCTGCATATCGGCGACGACCTTTTGTTGCGATCCGTCGGCGAGGATATTTTGGTACACATTCAGCGCGGCCTTGCTCATCGCGCGGAACGCGGACAGCGGATACAGCACCAGCTTGATGCCCACACCGGCAAGTTGTTCGGTGGTGAACAGCGGCGTCGCGCCGAATTCGGTGATGTTCGCCAGTACCGGTACCTTCACGGCCTGGGTGAACTCGGCGTATTGCGCCAGCGTGGTAATGGCCTCGGGAAAGATCATGTCGGCGCCGGCCTCGACGCAGGCCTGCGCGCGTTCGACCGCGGACTGCATTCCTTCCACCGCGAGCGCATCGGTGCGCGCCATGATCACGAAACTTTCATCGCTGCGCGCATCCACCGCCGCCTTGATGCGATCGGTCATCTCGGCCTGACTGACGATGGCCTTGTTGGGCCGGTGTCCGCAGCGCTTCTGCATTACCTGATCCTCGATATGGAATCCGGCGGCACCGGCCTGGACGATCTCGCGTGTGGCCCGCGCGATGTTGAAGGCGCCGCCCCAACCGGTGTCGATGTCCACCAGCAGCGGCAAGTCGCTTGCGGCAGTGATGCGGCGCGTGTCCTCACAGACGTCATGCAGGGTGGTAATGCCGAGATCGGGAATGCCGAGCGACGATGCGGCCACGCCGCCGCCGGAAAGATACAGCGCCTTGTGCCCGCTCTTCTGCGCGAGAATGGCGCAATAGGCGGATACCGCACCGACGACCTGTAGCGGTTGATTCTGTTCGGCTGCGTGGCGCAGTTTTTGGCCGGGTGTGTTTTTCATGTGGCGGACTCCTTTTCTTCTTTGTCCATCATTGCGCTGATGCTGTGCCATGCGCCCTGGATGTGGCGGCGCATCAGCATCTCGGCCAGTTCGCCGTCACGTTGCGCCAGTGCCTCGACGATCTGGCGGTGTTGTTGCAGCGCGGGGCCGGTGCGTTCGGCGTTGCGGCTGGTGCGATAGCGGCACATGCGCAGCAGCTGGTATTGCTCGCTGCCGAGCAGGTCCATCAGCATCTGGTTACGGCTGGCACGCGCGATCTGGTAGTGAAAATCCAGGTCCCCCTCGCTTTGTGCGTAGACTTTTCCGCCCTGTTTCCTGATCTGATTTTCATGGCTGTCGAGCAGTTCGCGCAATTGCACAATCTCGTCGTCGGTCATCCGGGTTGCGGCGATACGGCACGCCATGCCCTCCAGAGCTTCGCGCACGGCATACAGATCGGAGAGCGTCTTGCGGTCCAGTACCACCACGCGTGCGCCGACGTTGGGAATCCGTTTGACCAGGCGCATGCCTTCCAGATGACGCAAGGCTTCGCGCAAAGGGCCACGCCCCATACCGTAGCTTTCAGCCAGTTCGGCCTCGTTGAGTTTCTGGCCTTGCGCCAGTTCACCGGTCACGATGCTGTGAGCCAGGCGCTGCGAAGCGATATCTGCAAGGGTGCCTTGTTCGGGCGTGTAGGGCAACATCAATCAACTCCGATTGTCGACAATGTTTGAAAATTTTAGCACAAATACTGATTGAAAGTGCAAGTTATTTGGTTTATGTCGACAAAACAAGATTTTTATCGGTGCGCGGCGCATCTCGCAAGTGCGCAGTTCGTCGGCTTGGCTGTTGCAATGACAGTGCTTGCGCAGCCTGTTTGCATCGGTATTTCCAGGATCAAAGACAGGCTACGGGTGCGAAGGCGCAATTCTGTAGTGACGCCCGTTTTATTTATACGCTTACAGGAGGATGATCAAACCTTGCTGCGCGCCCAACGCAGGATCCCGCTGGTGTCCATCGCACCCGCTTGCCGTGCTATTTCTTTACCGCCCGCGAACAGCGCAAGGGTGGGAATGCTGCGGATGTTGTAACGCCCCCCCAGTTCCTGGGCTTCCTCGGTATTCAGTTTTGCCAGGCGCATCCCCGGTTCCAGTTGCGCAGCCGCCTGTACGAAGGCGGGTGCCATCATGCGGCACGGACCGCACCACGGCGCCCAGAAATCCACCAGCACCGGAATGTCGTTGCGGCTGATATGCAGCGCAAAATTGCCGCTGCTAAGTTCCACAGGATGCGCGTCAAACAGGTTTTTCTTGCACTTGCCGCAGACCGGCTGGTTGTGCAGCCTGTCTGCGGGTACGCGGTTCACACCGTTGCAATGCGGGCACACGATGTGGAGTGATTCGGCCATGATTTTTCCTTTTGGGTTTTGATTGTTGCCAAATGGGGGCGAATCCGGAAAGTTCAAACTCCGCCCAGAGTGGTGACCGGACTGGCATGCGTATCCAAACGAGCCATTGCCTCGCCGTCATGGAACATCGACAGGCTGCCGGGTTGCATGGTTCCCCATGCCGGCCAGGGGCAGGGTAAGTTAATGCAGCACCGTGAACAGCGCATCGCGGGATGGCAGTTCCTTGCCGAACCGCTCTCGCAGAATTTGCGGCAGCCGGCAGAAAATCAGCTCGCTATCGGTGTTGCCTACCGGTGCAAAGTCGCCCTCCTGTACGGGTTGGAACTGCGGCAGGTTGCCGTTGTGCGCGAACACCCTGTAGTGTCCCCACAGCACGCGCATGAACGGGTGGGTGTTCGCCAGCGTGACCTCCTGGATGGCTTTGCGGATATGCGCGATAACGTTGAGCGACTTGGTCGGATAGTTGCGCACCAGTTCGGCGACGGAGGAATGTACTGAAGGCTGGGGGTCGAGGAACAGGCGCACACCCTTGCCTTCGAAGAACGCCATCTCCCAGCCGTCGCCATGGACGTCGGTGCCGCCGCCGCGCTTCTGGAATCGGGTGAAGGAAAAGCAGATGTCGGTGGGTGTATTGCAGTTCGGTCCCAATAGCTGGCACATGGTGTAGTCCTTTCCGAGAACACCCCGGAAAGAGTGGCGATTGGCCTGCAAAACAGCCGCAGGGGTGCTGCAGGTTCAGGTGAAGCGCATCGACAAATCGATCGTCTGCAGGTCTTTGGTCAGGCTGCCGATTGAGATGCGTCCCACCCCGGTCAGCGCGACTTCGCGCAGATTTTCCAGGGTGATGCCGCCGGAGGCTTCCAGCTCGGCGCGCTTGCCGGTGTGCTGCACGGCGGCGCGCAAATTATCCATGTCGAAGTTGTCGAGCAGGATCAGTTTTGCTCCGGCAGCCAGTGCTTCGTCGAGCTGCGCCAGCGACTCGACCTCGATTTGCACGCTGATGCCCGGTTTTGCGAGGCTGAATGCCTGTTCGAGCACCGGCTTGATACCGCCCGCCGCCGCGATGTGATTTTCCTTGATCAATATGCCGTCGAACAGGCCGACGCGCTGGTTATGCCCGCCACCGATACGCACCGCGTATTTCTGTGCTTGGCGCAAGCCGGGCAGGGTCTTGCGCGTATCCATGATCTTGACGTTGATGCCGGCGACCTCATTCACATGGCACCTGGTGCGTGTGGCGGTGCCGGACAGGGTTTGCAGGAAGTTCAGTGCGTTGCGTTCGGCGCCGAGCAGCGCGCGCGCATTGCCCCTGACTTCGCACAGCGCTTGCCCTGCCAGGATATTGTCGCCGTCCTTGGCCAGCCAGTCGATCGTACAGTTCGGGTCCAGTATGCGAAAGCATTCGTCGAACCATGGCGTGCCGCACAGTACACCGTGCTGCCGGGTGATGACCCGCGCGCACGAGGTCAGTGTGGCGGGTATCAGTTGGGCACTCAAATCGCCGCTGTTAATGTCTTCGTCGAGCGAGTTGGTTACATTGCGCCGGACGAGTGCGATCAGTTCGGACTCAAGCATGGGTGTTCCTCTGGCAAGTTTGATAGAGTCGCAGATTAACCCAGGCAGGACTATTTCGGGGGATTTGTGACAGCTTGCTAGAACCCGTAAGAAACCTGGCCGCCGACGGTGTTTCTCGGTGCGCCGCTGGAATTTCCCCTGAATACATAACCCCGGGCTTTCAAATTGCTGTCGAGTTTGTAATTAACAAAAGCGCTGAGACCCTGTTCCATTAGTCCCGTTGCCGGTGATCCCTGTGACAAGCTCATGTCGATTCCGGTGCTGGTATTTTCGGAGAACTGGTAGATGCCGCCAAAGGATCCATACAGCAAAGGGCTGACGGTGATTCCGGTCGGTCCCGAGATCATTCTTGAGCCCAACGAGCCCATGGCGGTGAATTTGTTCAGGTTCTGATATACATCCATCTGGGCGGCGTAGCCGTTCTGGTTTAAGCCAAACAGGCTGCTTTGATCCGCGTTATCGATTTTTATTTTGCCGGTCAGGTTGACCTCGGGCGAGGATGCGCTGCCCGCATAGAGGTTATAGCTGACCGCCGCTTCGGTATTGGCCAGGCTGTATTGGGCGCTGCCAGGAATTGTTGTGCTGTCCGTCATCATCGAGCCGGTATTCTGCACGGCCGACAGGCCGACAGGCGAGGTCAGCTTGAATATCCAGGGGCCGACTTCGTATTTATCGGTGCTGTTGTCGAATTCGCTGGATAGGCTGAACCGCTGATCGCCGGCCCATGCATCCGGAACCGCAGCAGCGGTTGCGAGCACAAGCAGTGTTGCTGCCATCAAGGCAGTTAAAGATATTCGTTTCATGTTGAGTTCTCCTCACTTGCGGCCGGATGAACAATCGACAAATATAGTGTTTTTTCGGGGATGTTGTATTGCTTGTTCCGATAACTTTTCAGCACATTTGTTCATAGTCCGGGCAAGGGAAATGATTAATTTATATGCCGATATTTTATGATAAACGGGCAATTATTGCCCGGGACAAACCGCCAAATATTTTCGATTGCCACTTGAAATCAAACCTAAGCTCCTCCATTACAAGGACAATTGCCCAACAGGAGTGAGTCATGCGTTTCGACAAATTTACCACAAAGTTCCAGCAGGCTCTGTCAGATGCACAGAGCCTGGCTGTCGGCAGCGACAACCAATTCATCGAGCCGCAGCACTTGCTGCTGGCTTTGCTCAACGATGCGGACAGCGGCGCATCCTCGCTGCTGTCGCGTGCCGGCGGCAATGTTGCACCGCTGAAGGCCGCGTTGAAGGAAGCAGTGGAGCGCTTGGCCAAGGTCGAGGGTCACGGTGGCGAAGTGCAGGTCGGTCGAGATCTGTCCAATTTGCTCAACCTGACTGACAAGGCAGCGCAAAAGCACGGAGACGAGTTCATTGCTTCCGAGATGTTTTTGCTCGCGGCCTGCGATGACAGGGGCGAGACCGGGCGGCTGCTCAAGCAGCATGGCGTGGGGCGTGCTCCTCTGGAACAGGCTATCACCGCCGTGCGCGGCGGCGAGACCGTCGGCAGTGCCGAATCCGAAGGCCAGCGCGAATCCCTGAAAAAATACACCATCGACCTGACCGAGCGCGCCCGCCAGGGCAAGCTCGATCCGGTGATCGGTCGCGATGATGAGATCCGCCGCGCGATCCAGGTGTTGCAGCGCCGCACCAAGAATAATCCTGTGCTGATCGGCGAGCCCGGTGTGGGCAAGACCGCCATCGTCGAAGGCCTGGCGCAGCGCATCGTGAACGGCGAAGTGCCGGAATCGCTGAAGGGCAAGAAGGTACTGAGCCTCGACATGGCGATGTTGATCGCCGGAGCCAAGTATCGCGGCGAATTCGAAGAGCGCCTGAAAGCCGTGCTCAAGGAGTTGGCGCAGGACGAAGGACAGACCATCGTGTTCATCGACGAGCTGCACACCATGGTGGGCGCGGGCAAGGCTGAGGGCGCGATGGACGCGGGCAACATGCTCAAGCCGGCGCTGGCGCGCGGCGAGTTGCATTGCGTGGGCGCGACCACGCTGGATGAATACCGCAAGTACATCGAGAAGGATGCCGCACTGGAACGCCGCTTCCAGAAAGTGTTCGTTGAAGAACCGAGCGTGGAAGCGACCATTGCGATCCTGCGCGGTTTGCAGGAAAGATATGAACTGCACCACGGCGTGGACATTACCGACCCGGCCATCATCGCCGCCGCGGAACTGTCGCACCGCTACATTACCGACCGTTTTCTGCCGGACAAGGCCATCGACCTGATCGATGAAGCCGCCGCGCGCGTCCGTATGGAAATCGATTCCAAGCCAGAGGTGATGGACAAACTGGACCGGCGCCTGATCCAGCTCAAGATCGAACGCGAGGCGGTGAAGAAGGAAAAAGATGAATCTTCAAAAAAACGCTTTGCGCTGATCGAGGAAGAAATCGCCAAGCTGCAACGCGAGTACGCCGACCTGGAGGAAATATGGAAGGCGGAAAAGGGAGCGGCGCAGGGCACGGCCCATCTCAAGGAAGAGATGGAAAAAGTGCGCGCCGAGATCGTTCAGCTGCAGCGTGCAGGCAAACTCGAACAGGTGGCGGAGCTGCAATACGGCAAGCTGCCGCAGCTGGAGGCCAAGCTGAAAGAAGCGGTGCACGCTGAAGAGAATAAACCCAAAAACCGTCTGTTGCGCACCCAGGTCGGCGCCGAGGAGATCGCAGAGGTGGTCAGTCGCGCCACCGGCATCCCGGTGTCCAAGATGATGCAGGGCGAGCGCGACAAGTTGCTGCACATGGAAGACAAGCTGCACGAGCGCGTGGTTGGTCAGGATGAGGCTGTGCGTCTAGTCTCCGATGCAATTCGCAGATCAAGATCAGGCCTGTCCGACCCGAATCGTCCCTATGGCTCGTTCCTGTTCCTCGGCCCCACCGGCGTGGGCAAGACCGAGCTGTGCAAGGCGCTGGCCGGCTTCCTGTTTGATTCCGAGGACCATCTGATCCGCATCGACATGAGCGAGTACATGGAGAAGCATTCCGTCGCACGCCTGATCGGTGCACCGCCCGGCTATGTCGGTTACGAGGAGGGCGGCGGACTGACCGAAGCGGTGCGGCGCAAACCCTATTCGGTGATCCTGCTCGACGAAGTCGAGAAGGCGCACCCGGACGTGTTCAACGTGCTGCTCCAGGCGCTGGACGACGGGCGCATGACCGACGGGCAGGGGCGCACCGTGGATTTCAAGAATACCGTGATCGTGATGACCTCCAATCTCGGTTCGCAGATGATTCAGACCATGTCGGGTGACGACTATCAGGTGATAAAACTGGCGGTGATGGGCGAGGTGAAATCCTATTTTCGTCCCGAGTTCATCAACCGCATCGACGAGGTGGTGGTGTTCCACGCGCTGGACGAAAAGAACATCAAGTCGATCGCGCGCATCCAGTTGCAGTACCTGGAGAAACGCCTGGCACAGATGGAGATGAGGCTGGACATCAGCGAGGCCGCATTGGCCGAGATCGCGAACGCGGGATTCGACCCGGTTTACGGTGCGCGGCCGCTGAAGCGCGCGATCCAGGCGCAATTGGAAAACCCGCTCGCCAAGCTGATCCTGGAAGGCAAGTTCGCCGCGAAAGACACGATCAAGGTCGATTGCAAGGGCGGGGTAATGAAGTTCGAAAAATAAGGGGTATTGTTGCGATGAACAAGCCCGGCAGTGCCGGGCTTTTAATTTGGCGAATATTCGCCAGGCATCGACGGAATAGAAAACGGGCAGGGCAGCTGGACCCGGCCAGCAAACCTGCAACGCAGATTTAAGTTAAACTTTCACCGCGCCCGATGCGTGCTGTTGGTTTGCACGATAGTCGTGGCAGCATATATATCCGCGAAATGAATAATTCAGGAGAAGCCAGTGGTCACCAAGGAAGACATGATCGACATGTTCGAAGAGTTGTTCAGCACCGCAAAAATGGAAGTCATGTCCAACAAGGAAGACGTGGCCGTCAACCGCCAGCTGTTTGGCCAGGTGCAGGGGTTTTTCATCGCGATGACCATGGTCCTGCCGATGGATCAGGAGGAGGTCGAGTTCGTCGAAGACCGCTTGCGCGCGCTGGCAGAACAGATCGGCTGACGTGGCATGCAGGAATAATCCCGTGCGGGGTTGTCCATGCCGCGATTAAACCCTGATTAAACCCTGTTATATTTCTGTGCCAATCATCATGGAAAGTGAGCTGATATGAATTCGATCAAATGGGACGGCAAAGCGGTCTATCCGTCCAAGGTCGTCTGCATCGGCAGAAATTATGCCGAACACATCAAGGAGCTTGGTAACGAACCTAATCAGGAACCGGTCATTTTTCTGAAGCCGAACTCGGCCATTTCGAGCGATATCCATTCCAGCAAGTCGGAACTGATTCAGTATGAGGGCGAAATCACCTTCCTGATCCGTTCCGGCGAACTGAGCGGGATCGGTTTCGGGCTGGATCTGACCAAACGGGATTTGCAGTCTCAATTGAAAACCAAGGGATGGCCGTGGGAGCGCGCCAAAGCTTTTGATCGCTCCGCGGCATTCAGCGAGTTCATGACTTTCGATGGCGATATCAGCGCGTTGCGTATGGAGTTTTATATCAATGACGTGCTGGTGCAACACGGCAACTATGACCTGATGCTGAGCAAGCCGGCGCAGATGCTGGCCGAGGCAAAAAGCTTTCTGACCCTCGAGGACGGCGATTTGCTGATGACCGGCACACCCAAAGGTGTCGGCCCGGTCAATCCCGGCGACCGCTATACCGGCAAAATATTCGAAAAGGACAAGCTGATTGTGGAAGGTTCCTGGGTGGTCAAATAACCGAATCCGCAGTGCGGTAAATGACTTTTCAAGTTGGCAGGCTGCGCTCGATTGCTGAAAATCGCCCACATACCGGCAGGCCATTAAATTGCTGCAACCTGTATCTCACCTCGACTTGGTGATCATTGAAAGATAATCAAGTCATTATCACTCCCCCCAAAATTTTGTTGACAAGGTAGTGAAGTAAGCTAATATACTTAAATAATTCCGTAATGATGGAAATGCAGAAATGGAAAATGTAAAACAGGCGGTAGACAAGCTTGCCGCACTCGCCCAGGAATCCCGTTTGCGGATTTTCAGGTTGCTGGTTGAAGCTGGCGAGGATGGGATGAATGCCAGTGCTATTGCCGGGACACTCGACCTGCCCCCCGCCACATTGTCGTTTCATGTGGCGCACCTGGCTCGTGCGGGACTCGTCAATGCTCGTCAGGAGAGCCGCTTCATCTACTATTCGGCGAATTACACGACCATGGACGACCTGATTGCGTACCTGGCCAAGAATTGCTGCCAGGGAGCAGCCTGTCTGCCCAAGACGGCTGCAGTCAACGCCGCCGCGAAACCGCGGCGAACAGT
>Ga0307375_10007012_pt1 | contig 10336 bp, 6 predicted proteins | sample TR1MG_FD_202531 | JGI IMG/M metagenome (GOLD analysis project Ga0307375, IMG submission 202531) | Soil microbial communities from Risofladan, Vaasa, Finland - TR-1 | ecosystem: Environmental > Terrestrial > Soil > Coastal area > Acid sulfate soil | place: Finland: Risofladan, Vaasa | collected...
GCCACAAGGGAAACCTCTGGCAGGTCTAAACCTTCACGCAGAAGATTGATGCCAACCAGAACGTCATATTCTCCCGATCGCAATTCACGTAACAATTCAACACGCCGCAATGTGTCAACCTCCGAATGCAAATATCTGACGCGAACTCCTCTTTCCTGCAAGTAATCCGTGAGATCTTCTGACATCTTTTTCGTCAAAGTCGTTACTAAAACTCGCTCATTGCGTTCAGCACGAATATTAATTTCTGAAAGCAAATCGTCAATCTGGCCTTTGATGGGTTTGACTACAATTTTTGGGTCCACCAGGCCAGTAGGTCTAATCACCTGTTCTACGACATCATCATGAACTTTCTCCAGCTCGTATTTGCCTGGAGTCGCTGACAAGTAAAGCTTCTGCCCAACTCGTTCAAGAAATTCATCCCACCGCAAGGGTCGGTTATCAAGCGCGCTAGGAAGACGAAACCCATGATCGACCAGCGTTCGTTTTCTGGAGGCATCTCCCTCGAACATCGCACCGATCTGAGGTACGGTAACGTGCGATTCATCAATAACCAAGAGAAAATCTTCGGGGAAATAATCGAGTAGGCAGTTGGGGCCTGAGCCTGGGGCCCGACCATCTATGTGCCTGGAATAATTCTCGATGCCGGAACAGAAACCAAGTTGTTGCATCATTTCTATATCAAACGTGGTCCGCATACGAAGCCTTTGTGCCTCCAGCAACTTTCCCTGACGTTCAAAGACATCGAGTTGCGTAGCCAATTCAGTCTCTATGTCACCAATGGCACGCTTCATGGTTTCGGGGCCGGCGGCATAGTGAGTCGCCGGAAAAATGTACATCTCCTTCTCGTCGCGGATAATTTCACCTGTCAACGGATGGAGCGTTGTTATCCGTTCGATCTCATCACCGAACATCTCAATGCGAAGTGCGAGTTCTTCATACATAGGGATAATCTCGATGGTGTCTCCTCGAACGCGAAACGTCCCGCGTTCGAAAGCTATGTCGTTACGTTGGTACTGGATATCTACGAACTTACGCAAAAGAACGTTCCGTTCGATCTCGTCCCCGACCTTTAACTTGACCATCCGGTCGACGTACTCTTGTGGAGTACCAAGGCCATATATGCATGAGACAGTGGCAACCACGATGACATCGCGGCGAGTCAAAAGAGAATTTGTGGCCGAATGGCGAAGTCTCTCTACCTCGTCATTCACGCTGGAGTCCTTCTCGATGAAGGTGTCGGTTTGTGGGACGTAGGCTTCTGGTTGGTAATAGTCATAATAGGAAACAAAGTATTCGACAGCATTGTTGGGCATTAATTCCCGAAATTCGTTGACCAACTGAGCCGCTAAGGTCTTATTTGGGGCGATGACCAGGGTCGGTCGCTGCAACTTCTCGATGAGCCAGGCAGTAGTAGCGGATTTACCAGTGCCCGTAGCGCCTAAAAGAACGATGTCTTGGTCGCCGCGTTCGATCCGCCTGACGATTTCGGCTATCGCCTCTGGTTGATCTCCAGCTGGGACATAGTCGCTGATGACCCGAAAGGGCTCGACACGTCGCTGGAGGTCTGTTATGGGACGCACAGTGCAACTGTAGTCGGGGTCAGGTTTTCTCGCGTTCCAATGTTGGTAGAACGCTCTCCCAAAGGAATTCGACTTCTAGTAAGAGATCATCCAGCGTTCCATGATTCCTGATTACATAATCAGCAGTTTTTATGCGTTGATCGGCCGTGGCCTGAGCCGACATCCGTGCTTGAATGTCTAATGGTTGCATTCCTCGAGCTTTCAATCGTCCAGTTCGAATCGGTTCATCTGCCTCAACCGTAATAACGTAATCAAAACGCGAAGCCGCATCGGTCTCCACCAGGAGTGGAATTTCGTAAATGAGAACATCATGTGCACCAAGTGAGGCCGCCGCAGACGCAAAGGCACTTTGCACCAGTGGATGGATAATTGCTTCCAATTGTCTTCGTCGCGAGAGGTCGTTGAAAACCAAATCACCGAGTACGCGACGATCGATATCACCATTGCGTAAAATGTCATCCCCGAAGGCGGCAACCACCTGGTCAAAACCCGTACTCCCGCGTTCGACAACTTCTCGAGCTAATTGATCAGCGTCAATTACCTTCGCTCCCAATTCGGCGAAATAACGAGCCACGACAGACTTACCGGATCCTATTCCACCAGTGAGTGCGACTATTAACACAGAGTGACTTTACAACAGGATTGCTGTGAAACCCTTGACAATGAGATAAATAAAGTCGGCCCCAAGGGTTTGCCTTGAGGCCGACTTTTACTCCTTCTTGAAGAGCTATTCCGTTACTTCTTCAATCATTTCCTCAGGATTCGTTGCTGCTGCAGCGTCTGCCGCCTGCGCAACTTCCTTCTGTTTTTTATGTGCCACAAACCGAGCCTGAGCCTCGGCATATTGGCGCTCCCACTCTTCGCGTTGAGTTTCGTATCCGGGCTTCCACTCTTGTGATTCAGCATCAAAGCCTTCGGGGTAGATGAAATTTCCCTCGGCGTCATAGCGAGCGGCCATTCCATATTGCGTCGGATCAAAAGCTTCGATCTCGACTTCATGACCTTCATTGGCCTGCTTCAATGACAGCGAGATACGACGGCGCTCAAGGTCGATGTCAATGATCTTCACAAAGAGTTCATCGTCTACCTGAACAACTTGTTCAGGTATCTCAACGTGTCGTTCAGCCAATTCGGATATATGAACTAGCCCTTCGATCCCCTCGTGAACGCGGATAAAGGCACCGAATGGCACCAACTTCGTGACCTGGCCAGGAACGACCTGATTAATAGTGTGCGTACGAGCAAAGGCTTGCCACGGATCTTCTTGGGTTGCTTTCAGTGAGAGAGAAACGCGCTCACGTTCAAAATCAACTTCCAGGACCTCAACAGTTACCTCGTCACCCACTTCGACAACCTCACTTGGATGATCGATGTGCTTCCAGGAAAGTTCAGATACGTGAACCAGCCCGTCGACTCCGCCTAGGTCAACGAATGCGCCAAAGTTGACGATCGACGAAACTACTCCAGTACGAACCTGCCCTTTCTGCAACTGATTCAGGAAAGTGGTACGCGATTCGGACTGAGTTTGCTCGAGATATGCACGTCGGGACAGAACAACATTGTTCCGGTTCTTATCTAACTCAATGATGCGTGCTTCCACCTGCTTGCCAATATAAGGGGTGAGATCGCGGACGCGACGCATTTCCACGAGGGAGGCTGGCAAGAAGCCACGCAATCCAATGTCAACAATGAGGCCGCCTTTAACAACTTCAATAACGGTTCCTACAACAACCTCGTCACGTTCTTTCTTACCTTCTATTTCACCCCACGCACGCTCATACTGTGCCCGCTTCTTAGACAAAATGAGACGGCCTTCTTTATCTTCCTTTTGCAGGACGAGCGCCTCGATCTTTTCACCCACTTTAACAATTTCGTTTGGGTCTACGTCATGACGGATGGAGAGTTCACGGGAAGGAATAACGCCTTCCGTCTTGTAGCCAATATCAAGAAGTACTTCGTCGCGGTCTACCTGAACGACAATGCCTTCAACGAGGTCTCCATCATTAAAGTTTCGGATGGTGCCTTCAATTGCGGCAAGAAAATCTTCTGCGGTTCCAACATCATTTACTGCGATTACCGGTGAGGGGGTCAAGTTGCTCCGTAGGGATAGAAAGTAGTAGGGATAGGGCGGCTAAGGGTACGGTCAGCGCGCCGAGGCGGTCAATTCCGCCTCCGTCGCAATCAATCCTGCCACTACACTCGTGATTATTATGCGCCGATATCAGGAATTGCTAGGGATTCGGCACGTCAAGGTCCTGCTTCTGAGCGCGTTCCCGGCACGAATTGCCTACGGGATGATCTCCTTATCTATTTTCTTCAAGACTTCGAGCCAGACGCACTCAATCCCGCTGGCCGGCCTGGCAATCGGGCTCAATTCGCTGGCAGGGGCCGCTACCGCGGGAGCGCGTGGGGCCGTCATGGATCGTTGGGGCCAGAAATGGCCTTTGCGAATATTCGTACCCGCCTACGCCACGATGTTGGTGCTCTTAAACACCGCCCACACGTCTACCTCTATCCTGGCTTTAGCTTTCATATTGGGCTTCACCGCACCTCCTATCAACCTCTCCATCCGACCACTATGGAAATCGGTTGTTCCCGATGAGGTCCTGCGCACGGCCTACGCCTTGGATACGTCGGTTATTAGCGCCTCCGGGGTTATCGGCCCCATTATCGCCACAACTTTGGCGCTCTCATCGCATCCGGGGTCTGCTCTCAACACCAGCGCCGCCTTGATGCTCATTGGCGGCGGCTCCCTGGCAATCACGAAGGTTTCAAAAAATTGGGTCTCCGAAGCTAAAGAGAAGGGCTCACAACCACCCTGGCGTCATCCGGCGATGCAATTGCTCATGTTCGAGGGGTGCTTTATCGGATTTGGTTGGGGTGCTTTCTCTGTCGGTGTTCCCGCCTTTGCCACGCTCCAGCATGTTCCCCATCGCACCGCATGGATCTTAAGCATAATGGGAGTTTGTAACATCATTGGTGGGCTTATTGGGGGGTTGGTCTCCAAAAAATCATCCTCCCTTTCCGCTCTGCGAAAAACTTATGGCCTCTGGTTTGTTGCCTCAATACCTTTAGCACTTACCTACCCTGGATGGAGCTTGGCCGTGGCTGGCGCCGCGCTTGGCCTTTTCGGGGGGGCTCTTCAAGTTTTCTATTGGGAAGTCATGGAGGCGGTCCGCCCTCGAGGCAGCGCAACCGCTTCCTTAGGCTGGCTTTGGACGGTCGAAGGGTCATTGATGTCCTTGGGCGCCGCGTTCGGCGGTTGGGTTTCGAAGGCAATTTCACCACGCCTATGTCTAGGTATCACAACAATCGCAACTGGCTGCGGCTTGCTCATAGTCACCGTTGGACGCGAAAGGCTCTCAGCTGCCAATCGAATCCCAACTCCAACCCAAGACCTACAGGCAATGAAAGACAACGTCTCTCCCGCTCAATAATTAATGTGCCGCCTCATTCCAGCTTTTTCCCACTCCAATACTTACGGCAAGTGGTGCTTTGAGTGGAAAAGCCGAACCCATCTCTTTTCTCACTAATTCGCTGAGAACATCAATCTCGCCCTCTTTGGCTTCAAATATCAATTCATCATGAACTTGTAACAAAAGTCGCGAACTCAAACTTGATTGGTTAATAGCCCGCTCAACATTGAGCATCGCCTCTTTGATGATGTCTGCAGCCGATCCTTGGATGGGCGCATTAAGTGCCATTCTCTCGGCTACTTCTCGACGCTGACGGTTCTCATTATTCAAATCCGGGAGGTAGCGTCGACGTCCCAAAATTGTTGCCGTATACCCGACCTTGCGCGCTTGCTCAACGACAGTCTTGAGATAGTCGCGGATTCCGCCAAAACGCTCGAAATACCGGTCCATCAGGGCTTGCGCGTCCGGGGCAGCGATCCCCAACTGCGATGCCAGACCATACGAAGAAAGTCCATATGCCAGGCCATAAGACATCGCTTTGATCTGCCTTCGCATTTCCGGATTTACTTGGGCTGCCTCCACACCGAACACTTCCGATGCCACCGTGGAATGCAAATCTTCGCCCTTGGTAAAAGCTGCGATGAGATTGGTGTCATCTGAAAGGTGCGCCATAATGCGCATTTCAATTTGGCTGTAGTCAGCCGTAAGCAAGGCTACATACCCCTTGCCGGCTACAAAGCACTCTCGAATTTTTCGTCCCTCTTGGGTGCGTACTGGAATATTCTGCAAGTTTGGCCCAGTTGAAGATAACCGGCCCGTTGCAGCCACCGTCTGCTGAAAATGCGTATGAATGCGCCCATCAGAATCGATTTCAGCGACGAGTCCTTCAATCGTGGTGCGCAACTTGTTGCTCTCTCGAATTCTTAACAACTGTTTCAAAACAGGGTGATCGGTTTTTTCCGCTAACCATTCAAGAGACTCAGCATCGGTTGTATACCCCGTCTTGATTTTCTTCGTTTTCGGCAATTTAAGTTCGTCAAATAGGACCACTTGCAGTTGTTTAGGGGATGCGACATTAAATTCATGTCCGACAGCCACAAAAGCTGCCCGCGTCTCACGTTCGGCTTCGCTGGCAAAAAATACTTGCAATAGCTCAAGTTGATGCTTGTCAACTGCAATACCTCGTTGTTCCATCTTTGCCAATAGTTCGGCAATCGGTAGTTCAAGGCTGGTAAATAATGACATGACGTCACGATCAACCATCTCGTGTCGAAGCGAGGCCTCAAGGATAAAAAGGGCGGCAGCCACATGCGTCAGGTTGTGATCACCTGCCTCATCCAAAGAGCCACGACCATCTCCCCAACGCTCTACTAGAGCCCCTACTTCTTGGTTTCGTACTCCAGGATTAATCAAATAAGCAGCAAGCGCCGTATCAAAGGTAATCCCTTGTATAGGAACAAGTCTCGCAAGGGATTTTGCATCGTGCAAAATCTTGGGAATGCCCACGTCTGAAATCCACGCTCCAAATTCACCAGAAAGCACGAGGAAACTTTCGGTTGGTGAGAGCGCCACCGCATAGCGAGCCACTTTATTATCCCGAATTTCATAAGCGATGGCTATTGAACCGGCATGTGAGGCAATTCGTTTACTTGCTTCATCAGGTGATAAAACATTTGCGCTCTGATCTAACTCAAGAAGTAACAACGGCTCTTGGTCGCTGCTTTTGTTACTCTTGCGCCTTGCGAGAGATTTAACTCGATCCTTGAGAGTACGAAATTCCAATTCATCAAAGAGCGGAAGAATCTTCTCCTCGTTGACCCCCTCCCAAGAAAGCGATTCAAGTTCAAGTTCAAGAGGAACATCGTGAAGCAACTGAGTGAGCTCGCGGTTTCGCAGGACAATTTCAATATTGCTCCGCAGAGCCTCGCCCACCTTTCCAGTAATTTTGTCCACATTGGCGATGAGATTTGTCAGGGAGCCATACTCAATCACCCATTTTGCGGCCGTCTTCTCTCCCACTCCAGGGATTGATGGCAAATTATCACTGGGGTCGCCACGCAATGCCGCGAAATCTGGATAGCTTGTCGGATTCATTCCATATTTTTCAAAAATTGCGGCTGGAGTCATGCGAGTCAAATCGCTGACTCCTCTTTTGGGGTAAAGAATTGTCGTCTTTTCAGTGGCCAGTTGGAATGTGTCGCGATCACCCGAACAGATAACGACTTCCATGTTTTTCTTCTCTGCGTGAGTAGCCAATGTAGCCAGAATGTCATCGGCCTCATAACCCTCACGCTCAAACTGGGATATTCCAAATGCCTCGACAAGATCATGAAGAAATGACATTTGCGATCGAAATTCATCTGGGGTTGCCGCGCGGGTCGCTTTATACTCAGGGAAACTCTCAGAACGAAACGTCTTACGTGAGACATCAAAAGCCACGGCAATATGAGTTGGCTTCTCATCTCTTATTAAAGAAATCAACATGGTGGCAAAACCATAAATCGCGTTGGTATGTTGGCCTGAGGCGGTGGTGAAATTTTCTGCTGGTAGAGCGAAAAAGGCTCGGTAGGCCATAGAATGCCCGTCAATCAAAAGTAAACGAGGGCTCATGACCGACATTCTATTGGGCGCCAGATAGACTCCGTGCCTATGAGCGAGCGAGAAATGTCAGAATTCATGAATCAGTTAAGCGAACGTGGTAGTGGTGCCCTCGACAAGAAGATGGGCATTCAAATCATTGAAGCTTCCCCACATCGCTTAGTGGCGACCATGCCGGTAGAGGGCAACACTCAACCCCTCGGACTTCTTCACGGAGGGGCCAACGTCGTGCTAGCGGAAAGTCTGGGCTCAATCGGCACTCAGTTGCACGCAGGCGCAGATCGGCGCGTGGTAGGTGTAGATATCAACGCCACCCACCACAAGTCTGCAACAAAGGGAATTGTCACAGCCGTGGCGACGGCGATTTCTCTGGGAAAAACTTTGTGCAGCTATGAAATTGTGATTACAAATGACCAAGGCCAACGAACATGTACTGCAAGAATCACCTGCTTGATTCTGGCACAGCGTTAGTCTTCACATCGCGTTCGGCCTCTCACGGGTGGTCTTGTGCGCACCTATACTCGACCCATGGAATTTCAAACAATTTTTGAACCCTTTCGGATCCACTCGGTAGAACCCCTCCATATCTCGACTCGGCAAGAGCGCGAGAAGGCTTTAATACACGCTGGCTATAACCTCTTTGGGCTCCGTGCTGTCGATGTCATGATTGATTTGCTGACAGATTCAGGGACTGGCGCCATGAGCCGGGACCAATGGGCGGCAATTCAACATGGCGATGAGTCGTATGCCGGATCGCCATCCTGGGAACTTTTTCGCGACGCAGTGAAGTCGCTCTTTCCATTTAAGCATGTCATCCCGACCCACCAAGGACGTGCTGCGGAGAAGATCCTCTTCTCAGTGCTCGGAGGCGAAGGCAAATTCATACCAAATAACACCCACTTTGACACCACCCGGGCCAATATTGAGTTCACTAAGGCGACTGCGGTCGATTTAGTAATTCCAGAGGGACGTGACCCACAGAACCGCCACCCATTTAAAGGCAATATGGATATCGCAGCTCTTGAAGCTTTCATCACCGAACATGGGGCGAAAAATATTCCGGTAGTGATGATCACCGTGACCAATAACTCAGGTGGCGGCCAACCGGTTTCATTGGAAAACATTCGTCAAGTTAGCCAAGTATGCAAAAAGAACGGGTTGCTTTTCTTTATCGATGCCTGCCGCTATGCGGAGAATGCTTGGTTCATCAAGGAACGCGAGCCGGGACAAGGAGATCGTAGTGTCGCTGACATTGTGCGCGAGATGGCCTCTTATGCCGATGGCATGACAATTAGCGCCAAGAAAGACCCAATGGGCAACATTGGTGGTTGGCTGGCTCTCAACAATGATGTAATTGCACAAGAAGCACGTAACCTTTTGATTCTCACTGAAGGATTTCCCACATACGGCGGTCTTGCGGGACGCGACTTGGAAGCACTCGCGGTTGGTATCAGTGAATCGGTCTCGCACGATTATCTTCAATATCGAATTCGCTCCACCGCATATCTCGGTAATGCCCTTGCTGACGCTGGCATCTCGGTCGTGCAGCCAATAGGTGGGCATGCAGTTTACCTAGATGCGCGTTCACTCCTGCCTCACATACCACCCCTTGAATACCCCGGCCAATCCCTGGCGATCGCGCTCTATCAGATGGGTGGTGTGCGCGGATGTGAAATTGGCACCGTCATGTTCGGTCAACAACCAGATGGCCGTGAAATACCAGCAGCTATGGACCTCGTACGATTAGCGATTCCCCGCCGCACATATACCCAGAGCCATATCGACTATGTGATCGAAGTTTGCCTGGCCGTCGGGAAGCATGCCTCAACACTGGGTGGTTACAAAATTGTGGAACAACCTAAAGCGCTGCGTCACTTCACTGCCCAATTTGCTCCGCTTTAGTCAAGCCTGATTACTAGGTAATCTGTATCCATGCTTGACTCAAATAAAGCTCAGCACGAAGCCATGGATCCAATCGCTCACACGCGTGAACTTTTCGCCCTGCCCGATGACGTGGTGTACCTGGACGGCAATTCCTTGGGAGCTCTACCACGCGCGGCAATTGCGGCGGTCAATGATGCAGTTCGCGCCGAATGGGGCCAAGGACTGATCCGTTCTTGGAATACAGCGGGTTGGTTAGATATTGCACAACGAGTCGGTGCCAAAATCGCCCCCCTTATCGGGGCTCAGTCCAATTCAGTTGTCGCATGTGATAGTACTTCCGTCAATCTGTATAAAGCCCTTCATGCCGCATGCGCATTGCGCGCAGATCGTCAGGTCATTCTTACCGATATTAATAACTTCCCGACCGACCTCTACATTATAGATTCAGTGGCCAAAGAGCGGGGCTTGCAAGTGAAGGCGGTTCCTCGAGAGGAAATAGCCTGCGCGATCACCAAAGAAGTTGCGGTTGTGGAACTCACTCATGTCGATTATCGAACGGCCCAGATGTATGACATGGAAGAAATGACTGCCTTGGCGCACAAGGTAGGCGCCCTCACCATTTGGGATCTGGCGCACTCTGTCGGCGCGGTTCCAGTCGATCTCGCCCAGGCGGATGCAGATTTTGCCATCGGCTGTGGCTACAAATACCTCAATGGTGGTCCAGGGGCCCCGGCTTTTATTTACGTGACTCCCCACATCGTAGATTCGGTCTCTCAGCCAATTCAAGGTTGGCATGGACATGCCCGACCCTTTGAATTTTCTCATTCATACCAGCCCTCACCCGGTATAGATCGAATG
>Ga0307375_10007013_pt1 | contig 10335 bp, 6 predicted proteins | sample TR1MG_FD_202531 | JGI IMG/M metagenome (GOLD analysis project Ga0307375, IMG submission 202531) | Soil microbial communities from Risofladan, Vaasa, Finland - TR-1 | ecosystem: Environmental > Terrestrial > Soil > Coastal area > Acid sulfate soil | place: Finland: Risofladan, Vaasa | collected...
CGGAAAAATGCGCCGCCCTCGGTTCCGCCTCACGCGGAAATGCCGCTTGCGCCAACGTGTCCCGATGTCATTGAGAAGATTGGTCGGGGAGAGAGGATTTGAACCTCCGACCCCCTGGTCCCGAACCAGGTGCTCTACCAGGCTGAGCCACTCCCCGACGCTTTGACAGGCGCGGCAACTACCGCGTGACGTGAATCATTATAGCAGACCAACTCCTTCATGTATCGGCTTCGCCAGTTGGGCGCTCGAAACAGGTTTTCTGTCCGGTTGTATGCCGACGCCGGTTGACACTCAGCATCGCGAATCAACCAGTCGCGCATCGAGTCTAATAGTCTGCGCAAGCGGATGTGCGATCTTGCCTGAGTCAGAATGGGCAGTGTCGAGGGAATTCCTATGCGTTTCTTGAACAAGTTACACGGACAATACGTTGGGAATCTTCTGAGTCGGGCAGCAGGCTCAGCTCAACGACATCGCACACTCCAGCCGGGACTTGACGTGGATCCACATTGCGTTTCTTTCCTCAATCTTCATCATGCCGTTCTTCGCCGCTCTCTTGGCGGAGTGCATGGTCTACTGCGCGGCGCTGCTGCGTCTCATCAGCACGCGTTGGAGCGGCGCCTTTATTGTCCTGGCGTAATTGAGTTACGCCATTGCGCCGCGCATCGGCTTCCGTTTCTGGCAGTAGATACTGACGATAGTTTACCGCGCGTTGTAGTCGCACGATTTGCTCCTGCGCTGTAGGATGGTCTGTCTATTTCATTCGTCACGGAGCGTTCCATGAACCCAGCACTGGAAAATCTTGAGCCCAAAACGTTATGGAAGCACTTTGATAGCTTGGCATCCATTCCACGGGCTTCCACCAAGGAGGCGAAGGCGCGCGAGTACGTGCTGTCGCAAGCTAAGCGGCTCGGCCTTCAGGCAACCTCGGATGCCGTCGGCAATATTGTAATTCGCAAGCCGGCACATCCCGGCCGCGAAAATGCGCCAATGGCTCTGTTGCAGGGCCACCTTGATATGGTGTGCGAAAAGAACGAGGGCACGGCTCACAACTTTGACACGGACCCGATTCGCCTCGTGCGCGATGGCGACTGGCTCAAGGCCGATGGAACGACGCTGGGCGCGGACAACGGTGTTGGCGTTGCCGCGGGCCTCGCCGTAATGGAGAGCACGGACATCGCCCACGGTCCTCTGGAGTTTGTATTCACGATCGATGAGGAAACTGGCCTCACTGGGGCGGCAGAATTTCCTTCGGGGATACTGAAATCCAAATACTTCCTCAATCTCGACGGAGAGGAGAAGGGAACTATCTGCATCGGATGTTCCGGCGGCCTCAATACGACTGCGCACCGGAAAGTGACACTGCGCGCTCCAAAGTACGGCGCTGCTTTTCGAATCAAAGTGTCCGGCTTGAAGGGCGGACACTCCGGCGTCGACATTCACCAGGGTCGCGGCAACGCCATTCGCATTCTTGCCCGCGTGCTGCAAACGCTGTTGAATCGCGTTCCGATGGAAGTCGCGGACATCAAGGGCGGAAGCGCACGCAACGTGATTCCTCGCGAAGCGACAGCCGTGGTTCTTGTCGATGGCGCGAAAGAGAAGGAGTTGAAGTCGCTGGTCGCCACGCTGGAGGCCGAGAATCGCGTTGATCTTGGCGGATTTGATCCCGGATTACAGATTGCGGTGGAGAAAATTGAGCGGCCTTCCCATGTGCTCGACGCCGCGGATGCAGCAAAGACGATTGACGTTCTTGCCAGTCTGCATCACGGAGTGCTTGCAATGAGCCCGGATATCCCGGGACTGGTGCAGACCTCCACAAACCTCGCGACAATATCCGTGAGCAATGGCGAAGTCGAGATAGGCTCCAGCCAGCGCAGCGCAATCGAGAGCAGCAAACAGGCTGCCGCTCGCATGGTTGCAACCGTCTGCCGCTTGGCCGACTTCGATGTGGATCACTCTGGTGGTTATCCCGGATGGAAGCCTGAACCGACGAGCGAGATCGTGCGAAAGTTGCAGGCTGTGTATCAGGATGTTTTCGGCGAGCCTACCAAACTGGTCGCCATGCACGCCGGACTGGAGTGTGGCGTGATCGGCGAAAAGTATCCTGGCATGCAGATGGCATCGTTCGGCCCGCAGATCGTCGACCCTCACAGCCCGAACGAGCGCGTGGAGCTACCGTCAGTCGAGACGTTTTGGACCTATCTCAAGGCCGTGCTCGAGCGAATGTAGCGATCACAATCGGATGATGAACGGTGACGCACGGCTGCAACCATTGCGTCACCGTTTCTTTTTGAAGTGAGGACGCGGCTGATGGTCCACGTATGCGGCCACGTCAAGCGACTGTTCGTCGGAGAGGTTGGCGGTGAGCCACGGCATGTTTCCTCGGACAAAAGATGCAAGGTTGTCGATCTTGGCCATACCGGCGCCGTCGTTGTATGACCGCGGCCCCCATACTGCCGGTCCCTGGTTCGTTCCCTCGCCACTGTTTCCATGACATGCCGCGCAACGGCTGCGGTAGACCGTTTCTCCCGCGACGGCATCGGGTATGTGATTGCTCTTGATTTTCTTTAAACCAAGCCACGGCATATTGCTATAGATGGGAATATCTTTGGATATCCATGCAAGGTAGGTCATCAGTGCCTGCATTTCGCGGCCGTCTGTAGGTAATGCGCGGCCGTTCATGCTTCGCTCGAAGCACTCATTCGTGCGTGACACAAGGTCCGTCGCGTAGTTCGTGCGCGTCCTGAATTTCGGGTACGATGCCGCGACACCCACGAGGGAAATGCTGCGCTTTGACAATCCTCCGTCAAAGTGGCAATTGGTGCAGCTCAGCTTGTTGCCCACATACTTAGGCGCATACTTGCCGGTAAACCTCATGATGTTGTAGCCGAGCATCACGGCGTCACGAATTTCCGGTGGAGCGGAATCAGGCGTCGGAGGTGCGAATGCAGCTGTCTGTCGCCCGGCGGTTGGACTTTTTGCGGGACGCGGAATCCAGAACATTGCGAGCGTCAACGTCAGCAGCCAGCCCGTGATGCCAGCCACCACCACTGCGCCCAATGCTACGTTGAGTTTTCTCATGCGTTCGCTCCCGGGCCGAGTACCGGCAAAGAGTCTACTTCGCCGGTGGCAAAAAGCCGTACTTCCGGAAAATCGCCTGGGCTTTTTCGCTCATCAGGAAATCCATGAATTCGCGTGCTGCCTGCGCGTGAGGGGCATTCTTGAAGAGCCCCGCGAAGTACATCCCAGTCACGTTCTGCTTTGCTGGAATCTCCACGAGATTGATCGGGTTGCCGATCATCTTCTGGAATTTTGCCTCCGTGTACCAAACAACTCCCGCGTCGGATTCCCCCATCATGATGCGCAGTGGAGTTTGCCGGTGATGGATATGTGTGAGGAAAGTGGTTCCATCTTTTACCTTTTCCTGCATAATTCGATCGACCAGTTGTTCGCCACCCGCGTTTTTATACGAGCTCGTGATCAGAGTCGCGACTCCTTCCCACGCCGGATTTGGCATGGAGACACGCACGTTGTTGCGTCCCAGGTCGTTGAGCGAAAGCACCTTCTTCGGATTGCCCTTTCGCACCATGATGGCCAGCCGGTTCTGTGCGTACTGCTCCACCCGGTCGAATCGTTTCTGCTCTTCGAACTGGCGAATACGCTTTCCACCAGCCGTGTAGATGTCCGGCGTGATGGCGATTCGTAGATTGCCGATGATCACGGCGCCCTGCTCGATCTGCTTGGCGAGGATTCCCGGTGGCAACGTCTCCCAGTAGATGCGTTGCACCTCCGGGTGCTCGCGGCGAAAAGCATCCATAAGTTCAGCCGTCGCCATGAACTGATTTCCGGCGAAAAACACGACGAGTTGTGGATCGACGATATCGCCGTGCAGATCGGGAACATTGTCGATCTGCTGAACGGTGAAGTTGAAGCCGTTGGAGGGTGACTGGCTCCACGGCGGCCACAATTTTGACGCATCGGTGCCGTGCTTTCCAGAGTCCTGGGCTTGAGAAACCGCGATCCCCAGTACAGCCAGCGTGAGACAGCAAATTATTAAATTGCGAAGCATCCACCCTCCTTTTTAAGCTTCCGGCACACTGCGCACCGCAAGCACGGATCAGAACGGCATCAACGCGTAACCCTCGTTCTGGTACACCACCATCACCACAACGGCTGCGGTGGCCACCTGGACCGGAGGCTGTACGTCTTCCTCGTTGAGATGAAGTTGATGCAACGCCTGCCCGCAGATGAAGAGGCGGACTCCGGCTGCCTTTAGTTCCGCAATGATCTTTGTGTTCGGGTTGTCCACTCCGAACTTGGCTTTGTAGACTTGATTGTCCATGGCCGCAATGCTTGCGGGGCCGTGGAAGACTGCCACCATTCGAATGTTTTTCGGCGGCACGCCAAGCGTGGAAAAGACATTCAGCGTCCTGGAGGCATGAAACAGGCCGAGCAAAGGCTGCTTGGGATCGTCCGGCATCTTTGTCAGATCGACGAGCACTTTGTATATCTTTCCTTTTGCCGGTTGCACGGCAGCGTGTGGCATGGGCCAGGCCGGGCCTTCATCCTTGATGACGGGATATTCCCATCCGGATTTCTGGTTGTCGGCCTGCTTCTTGTTGCCGGCGGAGTTCTGCCCGCCAGCCGCCATCGACAGTGCCGTCAACGTGAATACAGCTAGCATTACAGCCACTGTTTTGCGCATGTAGAAACTCCTTGCATGTGAGAAAATGCCGGTTTCGTGGCGAACGCGACGCGCCATCGCGTTGCCGAATAGATATTGGAAAAGGACAAACCCACGCACATGGAATAGTAAGTGAGAATATATTACTGCAATAAAAGTTGCGAAGTATCGGAATTTCGAAATTTATATATTGTCATGTGGTTGGGCCGTACCTGATTCATGACAAGCCGGCCTTCCTCTCGCGCCAGGCGATGTCCTCGGCGCTTTCGTGCCGGAAGCAGTGTCGGCATCGTTCCCCAGCCCATTCATTTTTCAGCTTGGCATCCCGGTCCGAGTGTCCTATCGTTCCAGAAACCGGATTTAGTCTGTTTCTGGCTGGGTTGCCGGCTGTTCTTGCCACGCGGGTGCGTGGTGAAATCATGTGGTGTAGATGTGTGCGTATGCCTCGTTGTTTGCGCTTCGCGAGACGAATGCAGTTTTTCGGGAGATCCACTCAATGCCCCTTCGCACCTCTGGCAAGTACGGACGCCGTAACGGCCCGCCCCGCCTGCTTTCCCAACCTCCATTAATGACAAGCTCAGGGAGAAATGAGCCTATGAAGATACGCTTCGTCTTGTTTTCACTCCTTTTGTTCTTTGCTGCCGCCTGCTTCGCACAAGAGTCCAACCCGCTCCTGATGCAGAATCCCACCGTCAGCAAAACGCAAATCGCTTTCAACTATGGTGGTGAGATTTGGATCGTCGACCGCAACGGCGGCGATGCTCGTCGCCTTGTGGCTGGAACCGGTCTCGAAAGCGGCCCGATCTTCTCGCCTGATGGATCGATGGTTGCCTATACCGGGAACTATGACGGTAACGAGGACGTCTATATCGTTTCCTCGCAGGGCGGAGAGCCTCACCGCCTGACGTACCATCCCGGATCAGATGTGGCTCTTGGCTGGACGCTCGACGGCAAGAGCGTTCTCTTCCGCTCCACGCGCACCAGTTATTCACGTTTTGAAAAGTTGTTCACTGTTCCCGTCACCGGCGGATTTCCCTCCGAAATTCCGCTTCCGATGGGGGTCGAGGCCTCTTATTCTCCGGATGGCTCGCATCTCGCTTACGTTCCGCGCTGGAACCGCCGTCTCGGAGCCGGCCCGAACTACATCGCCATCAAGCACTACCGCGGAGGACTGACCTCGCCCATCTGGATCGCGAATCTCGCGGACTCCAGCGTAATTGACGTTCCACGCGACAACTCGAATGACTTCAATCCCATGTGGATCGGCGACAAGATTTACTTCCTCTCCGATCGCAATGGACCTGTAACGCTCTTCTCCTATGACACAAAAACGAAGGCGGTAAAGCAGCTCATCAAGAACGATGGCTTTGACATGAAGTCGGCGTCCGCTGGCCCGGGCGTCATTGTCTACGAGCAGCTTGGTTCGCTCCACCTCTACGACCTGAGCACCGGTGCGACCAAGGAAGTGCACGTTCGCGTTGCCGGTGACATGCCGCAGGTGGCGCCGCACTTTGAAAAGGTGGAGAAACAAATCCTCCACTATGGCATTTCTCCCACCGGTCAGCGCGCGGTCTTCGAAGCCCACGGGGAGGTTCTGACCGTGCCGGCGGAGAAGGGTGACATTCGCAACATCACGCATAGCCCCGGCGCTGCCGATCGCGAACCTGCGTGGTCTCCAGACGGAAAATCCATTGCGTACTTCTCGGACGAATCGGGTGAGTATGCGCTGTACATCAGCAACCAGGATGGCATGGGTACGCCGAAGAAGATTGACCTCGGCCAGCCTCCGTCGTTCTTCTACACACCTACCTGGTCGCCCGACAGCAAGAAGATAGCGTACAGCGACAAGCGCCTGAATCTCTGGTATGTCGATCTCGACCATCCGACTCCTGTCAAAGTCGATACCGACATGTTTGACACTCCCGCCTACGAGTACGACGTAGTGTGGTCGCCAGACAGCCGCTGGCTCGCGTATACCAAGCAACTCGTCAATCACCAGCACGCTGTCTTTGTCTACTCGCTCGAAGATCATAAAGCGACGCAGCTCACCGACGGCATGAGCGACGCGCTGTATCCGGGTTTCGACAAGAGCGGTAAGTATCTCTACTTCACCGCCAGCACCGACATGGGCCTCTCGACAGGCTGGCTCGACATGAGTAGCATCGACCGTCCCGTTACGCGAGGCGTCTACATCACCGTCCTGCGGAAGGACCTGCCTTCGCCGCTCGCTCCGGAGAGCGATGAAGAAAAGGTAGAGACGGCAAAGGACAACAAGCCGGCGACTTCCGCCGGTCAAGCCAAAGACAAAGAGAAAGAAAAGGAGCCCAAGGAACCGGTCAAGGTCACCATCGATTTTGAGAATATCGGCCAGCGAATCCTCGCCCTTCCAATTCCTCCGCGGAATTACAAGGGTCTCTATGTGGGCAAAGAAGGCGACATCTATTTACTGGAAGGGCCGCGGCTCGATCCTGACAATGGCCCGCCTGCGATCGCTGTTCAGCGTTTCGACCTCAAGAAGCGTAAAGCCGAGAAACTCCTGGATGATGTCAGCGGCTTTTCGCTCTCCTTTAATGGCGAAAAGATGCTCTATCGCCAGGGCGACAAGTGGTTTATTGGCGCGGCCGACAAACCGCCCACGCCTGGTAAAGGGCTGCTCCAAACGGCCGGCATGGAAGTTTATGTCGTTCCGCGCGCGGAGTGGAACCAGATGTATCGCGAGGTCTGGCGCATCGAGCGCGACTTCTTCTATAACCCGCATTTTAACGGACTCAACTTGCCGGCTGCCGAGAAGGCCTACGAGCCGTTCCTCGCTTCCGTCGCGAGCCGTTCGGACCTCGATTACCTCTTCTCGGACATGCTCGGCAACCTGACGGTGCTCCACATGTTTGTGGGCGGCGGCACCATGCCCGAGGTGAAGCCAGTCAATGTCGGCCTGCTTGGAGCCGATTACGCGGTTGAAAACGGCCGGTATCGTTTTACGAAAGTCCTTAACGGCGAGAACTGGAACCCACAACTTCACGCTCCGCTCACCCAACCTGGTGTCAATGTAAAAGTTGGCGAGTACCTGCTTGCGGTCAACGGGCGTGAACTCCATGGCTCCGATAACATTTACAGCTTCTTCCAGGAGACTGCGGGGAAGCAGGTTGTCCTCAAGGTTGGTCCGAATCCAGACGGCAGCGGTTCACGCGACGTCACGGTTGTGCCGGTAGGGGATGAAACGGCACTCCGCAACTATGCGTGGATCGAGCACAATCGTCGTCTGGTGGACAAGCTGAGCGACGGCAAGCTGGCGTATGTCTACCTGCCGAATACCGCAGGCGCGGGTTACACCAACTTCAACCGTTATTACTTTGCGCAGGTCGGCAAAGAGGGCGCCGTGCTTGACGAACGCTTCAATGGCGGCGGCGATATCGCCGATTACATCATCGACTACCTACGCCGTCCGGTGACCAGCCTTGTTATGACTCGTGAAGGAAAAACCTATAAAGAGCCGCAAGAGGCCATCTACGGACCCAAGGCAATGATCATCAACGAATTCGCCGGGTCAGGCGGCGATGCCATGCCGTGGTACTTCCGCAAGGCGGGCGTTGGTCCTCTCGTCGGCATGAGGACGTGGGGTGGCTTGGTCGGGATCGGTGGATATCCGCAACTGATGGACGGTGGATATGTTACCGCGCCGCGCTGGGCAATCTATGGAACCGAGGGCAAGTGGGAAGTCGAGAACCACGGCATCTCTCCGGACGTGCAGGTTGAACTTGATCCGAAACTTGTTCGCGAAGGCCACGATCCTCAGCTTGAGAAAACCGTCCAAATCCTTATGGAGCAACTGAAGCAGCACCCGCTGCCGAAGTACCCAGTGCCCGCGTATCCGGACTACCACCAGAAGTTCTGATCAACAGGGCAACCGGTCTGCACTTCATGGGCTCCGCAGCTATTTGCAGTAAGGCTGCGGGGCCCAGTCTTTATGCGGCTCCGGTTATCTCTCGGCAAGACTACATCACCAGTAACATCTGTAACACACATAATAGTGACGCCTGTCACGGAAATGACGTCCTTTTCGGGGGAACATCGGCATTCATCGATGGATTGCAGGCCCCAGGGTCCCGTGCCGAATTTGACCACCCGGAGGCCACCGTGCTTCAATTCAGCGTTGAGCAGTTCCTTCCTTGCCGTTTGCCGGAGATCAAGTCAACCGTACACCGCCTTCCGCTCCCCGATTTCGAAGCGCCGCTTTTTCTCCAGGACAACCTGTTTGCCTATCGCATGAACGAAGGCTATGCGGTTGAGTCCGCCGGCGGAGAATTCTATGTCGACCGGCTGGAGTTTCTGCAGGCGATCCACGGGACAGGTGCCCGCAGCATCTGTGAAGATGATGCGGATGTGCGGGAGCTTGAACAGCTCTATTACCACGGCCTCATTGGATATGGCGCCAATGAACGCGGACAGCTTCGAGTGGAAACGCAGAGCGAGCGTTATCGCCCGCTTTACGATGGCGTTGCCACCACCTGGTTCTCCTACATTCCGCAGAAGGTCGAACTCGATCTTACAAACATTTGCAACTTTCAATGTATTCACTGCGCCAAGGACGCCTCGCCTCAACGTGAGTCAGGCGGTTTAAGCCTCCAGGAGTACGTGGACTTCATTGATGACGTCGGTCGCCTGGGACTTCCATCCCTGACGCTGATGGGCGGCGAGCCGACCTGCCATCCTGAGTTCATCGAACTGGCCGTCATTGCCAAATATGCAGGCGTTCGAGGACTTTCCACAAGCACCAACGGCTGGCTTGTCGATGATGAACTAGCCGCGAAAATGGCGACCCTCTTCGGCTCCGTGCAGGTAAGCATCCACGGGGCTACTCCGGCGACTCATGACGCCATCGTCGGGCGCAAAGGCGCCTTCGAACATGCCTGTCAGGCCGTCAAGCTACTCAAACGGCACGGCGTCGCGTCGCTCAATATTTCCTTCACTGTCATGAAGCACAACGTTCACGAAATGGGTGCAATGGTCGAACTCTCGCGTCAGCTTGGAGTCCACTTCGTTCGCTTCCTTGTCCTTTTCGGGCAGGGGCGAGGAATCGCGCTCCCGCAGTGGACCGACGAAGACAAGCAACAGATTTCCGACTCGATTCGCAAATTCCGCGAAGACGGAGAAGCGCACATCGAAGTCGAAGCTGGCGGATTTCCACCCTATTGCGACATTACAAACGACGCTACTTTCTATGGTTGTCCAGCCGGACGCACGCTCATGTACGTCGGCACGCAAGGTGAGGTGAAGCCTTGCAGCGCGACGGAAATTAACGCCGGCAACATCCGGGACGCAAGCATCCTCGACCTCTGGCACAGCGAACCCATGCGGCGTTTGCGCCGTAAACCGCCCTGCGACTGTGCTTACGCGGGAGTGTGCGCTGCCGGGTGCCTTGGCAACTCTTATTGGGAGGCGATGTTCAGGCCGTCCGAACTGTCTGTTTTGTGCCCGGGCTCTGGGGGGAATGGAGAATCGAAATGAACTTAGACGCAACCATCAAAACGATGGTCTCCGAGGCCGTCACCGAACAAATCTCCCGCCTCAAGCAGCAACTCGGCGCTCGCGGCGGGCTCATCGATCCCGGCATCGCACAAGAGGGGTGCACCTACGACAAAGGCTGCTGCCGCGAT
>Ga0307375_10007014_pt1 | contig 10334 bp, 7 predicted proteins | sample TR1MG_FD_202531 | JGI IMG/M metagenome (GOLD analysis project Ga0307375, IMG submission 202531) | Soil microbial communities from Risofladan, Vaasa, Finland - TR-1 | ecosystem: Environmental > Terrestrial > Soil > Coastal area > Acid sulfate soil | place: Finland: Risofladan, Vaasa | collected...
CGATCGCCGACAATTCCTCCGTATTGATAGCCGTAATCGAGCGACACTCACGCCAGATCTCTGGTTCGTCAGCACCGATCTCCACCTCATTTGTCTCCGCGGTACTCGGACTTGACCCGGCTTCCGACAAAGCCACACTGAGCGGTTTCGTCCAGGCGAACGGCATACGATACGTGGTCGCTGTAACTGCGGCGGGCTCTGACGGAACAGACCGGAAACTCCTGGCCGTCGCGGCAATTCCGGTCGGGAGATTTCCGTCTTCGGTTCTGGCGTTCCTCCTCTTCACGCTTTCCACATTCCTCGGGATATCCGGAGTTGCGGTACTTGTTCGTTTCATCCGGAGATCCATACTTCAGCCGATCGAGCGTCTCGCGCAGGACACAGTGCGGTACTCCCGCGAGGGTTCGACCGGAGAGGCCTTTCACGCCGAAACCCCGGGGCTTGAGTCGCTCACTGCCGGCCTGAACGCAATTGCCAGTACAATGAGCCAGAAGATCACTACGCTCACCCGGGAACGAAACGAACTTCAGACAATCCACTCGAGCATGGTCGAAGGGATCATCCTTCTCGATTCCGAACTTCGAATTCGATCGATGAACAGAGCAGCTTCGCGCATGTTTCAGAGACCGTATGTTGAGGCGAACGGAAAGAGTCTGCTCGACTACTGTCGTAATACCGGTCTTTCAGACCTCGCCGAGCGCGCAATGAGATCGCGCACTCCTGTGGAGGAGACGATCGCACTCTATCAATCGTCGATTCAGTATGTTCAGGTCAATGGCGTTTCACTAGCGTTATCGGAACCGCCGGGAGAAGGAATTCTTCTGGTACTGAATGATATCACGCGGCAGAAACAGACTGATGAGATCCGCAAGGACTTTGTCTCGAATGTCTCACACGAACTGAGAACACCTATTACCTCAATTAAGGGTTTTGTCGAAACGCTTCTTGACGGTGCAATCGATGACCCGCAGAACGCCCGACGATTTCTCTCGATTATCCTGAACCAGTCCAACAGAATTAACTTCATTATCGAGGATCTCCTGAGCCTCTCGCGGCTTGAGCAGAACGATGCCCCAATTAAGATACAGATTGTGGATATCAGGAACGTAGTTCATTCGAGTCTTGAATCGTGCGAACAAGCCGCTGCCGCGAAGACGATCCGCCTCGATCATCATATTTCGGGCGACTTCAGTATTGAGTGCAATCCGAGCCTGCTGGAACAGGCGCTTACAAATCTGGTGGAAAATGCGATCAAGTACTCACCACCCGGATCTCGTGTTCACCTCGGGGTGGAATCTGCTTCAGACTCCGTCAGCATTTGCGTTCGGGATAACGGCACCGGAATCCCGGCTAAAGATCTGCCGCGCATCTTCGAACGATTCTACCGGGTCGACCGTGCACGCGCCCGGGATGTTGGTGGAACCGGCCTCGGTCTATCGATTGTGAAACACATTGCGCTGGCGCACCACGGTGAGGTTTTTGTAACGAGCGAACTCGGCAGCGGGAGCGAGTTTACGCTGCGCATTCCACGCACACAGACCCGCTAGAAAGCGAGTATACTCTCCGTCTCCACGCGATTGCGCCCATTTTGTTTTGCCGCATACATTGCACGATCGGCCCGCGAAATCCACATTTCCCGGGATTCTCCGGACCGGAACTGGGCAATTCCGGCAGACGCAGTCACTCTGGCTGACGTATCCGCGCACGTCGCAGTGCTCGACTCGAGCATTCGCCGAAAACGATCGCCAAACCGACGAGCCTGCTGGAGCGTAGTGTTCGGCAACAGCACGAAGAACTCCTCCCCGCCGTAGCGTCCCGCGTGATCGTACTTCCGGAGTTCATTTCTGAGGACCTCACCGATCATTCGGATAACTGAATCCCCACATTGATGTCCATAGCTATCGTTTATGTTCTTGAAATGGTCGATATCCACCATGATTCCGCACAACGGCGCGCCTGTTCGGGTTGCCCGATCAACTTCGACATCGATCATATTGAAGATGCTGAGACGGCTCATGAGACCGGAGAGCGTGTCATACCTCGCAACCCGCTGCAACTCCCGATTGCTGCGTTCAAGTTCCTGGTTTGCCAGCTCAATAGATTGATATGCTCGCTTCAGATTCAGGTTCTGGTCGAGGACCCGGGACGAGAGTTCCTCTTCCTGCTTTACCGCCTGACGGTAGAACTCCCGCTCGCCAAATACCTGTGACTGCCCTTCAAAACGAACGCGGGCAGCGTGCACTCTGAGCCGCAGCTCATCCGGATCGATCGGATTCCGAATTATGTCATCCACTCCCGCGTCGATGGATTTTGCAAGAAGATCCATGTCCCAGGCTGATGAAATGAGGATAATCTGCAGCGGACGCTGATAATATGTACGGCGAATGCTGCGGCAAATATCGTATCCGCTTTCGTCAGGAAGCTCGAGATTCAGGAGGATGATGCTGAGCTCCTCGCGTTCTGCGGCTTCAAGACCTCGTTGTCCGCGATCAACCGCAACCACGCGGAATCCCTCCTCCTGCAGGAGCCGACTGGTATTCTTGAGTTTCTCTTCGGATGGCTCGACGACCAGACAGACAAGTGGGCCACTATCCATATCAGCCCCTCTCAGCTGATCGCGGTGTCAAGACGAGTTTCAACCGAACAGACCAATTACGACCTGCACGCCACCTATGAGAGCCCCAAGCACACCACCGAACAGATTGATCCATTTTAGTTGTTTTTCAATAATCATAAGTAATAGATTTTCAACATTCAGGATATCCAGTGCATTGATCTTGTCCTCGACCAACCCCTGCACATCAAGCGCCTCGACGACGTCGGGAAGCTTCAGGTCTATAATATCGTATATTCGGTGCGAAACAAAGTTGTCTATAGCAGCTTTTTGCTCGACGGTCAGGGCAAGCAGTTCGCCGAGTGGTCGCGTACTGACTTCCTCGAGCAGACCTGAAAGAAGAGTAGATACGACTGACAAGGCATCGCCGGCGGCTGCGGGACTGTCCCTCAAAGTGAAAACCTTTTCGTCAAGCCAGGAGTGCACGCTCTGTTCGGTAATTCCGAGTACATCCCTAAGAACTTCGATGAGCGAACGCCCGGAGTGTTCGTCAATAGCGCGATAAACGAGTCGCGCAATCCGCTCCTGGCCGCCGGGTCCTACCACCACGCCGGCGACCATTGCGAAAGCACGCCGGGCGACCCCCGGCAGATCGATTCCGCCATCGTCGCACACGTCTGCAAGCCCACGTTCACGAAGCTGCTGAAGCCATCGGGATCCGCCGTCGATAATCCGCGCCTTTGTCTCGGGACTCTGTGCTGCCTCTCGAATTGCTTCGATGAGATCATCGATTATCTGCGGCATGCGCTCTTCGAGGCTGCGATCGTACTGACCTGCAGTCACCAGAAATCTCTGGAAGAAATTCAGTCGTTCGAAAACATGTTTGAGAACATCCTTACCGCGAACCGAAAGATCGGATTTCACCTCGTCTTCAGAAAGCCAGTGTAGCACCGCTCGGACGGTCGGCATGTAGAGCCGGGACACGACCAGGGTCAACCGTGATACGAGTTCGTCACTTACTACCGTGTTGAGTCGGATGTTCTCGGCGAGTAGCTCCTGAACCCAGCGAACTCCGGCTTCAGTAATGGCACCTTCCGCCCTATCTCCGAGGATGCGAGCGACAATCGGCTGAAGTTGCGCGACGATTTCTGCTTCCGTGCCGCGATAAGCAGCGGGGATCAAGTCATGTATTGAGAGACCCGAGAGGAACTGGAAGCCGCGCCGAACGAAGTCGTGAGAGACTCTATCGAAACTTGGTGAATGGATGAACCGGGAAAACAGGCCACGAAGAAACCCCGAAAGTCCCGTACCGATCGCCGTTACGTCCGAGTCGTTGCTTCCTGCGGGCGGAGTTGCAAGAAGATGATTCGTCATTCCGGCAATCTGGTTGCGGATGCTCTCCTTGAACGCCGCAGTTGCAATGTGGGTGCGTACCGTATCCGCGTTCAGCAACTGCGTGGACACCATTCTGCCGATACTCTCGGCGAGCTGACGGCGTTGACGCGGGATTATGCCGGGCGTGAACGGCAGGCGAATTCCGAGAACTCGCACTTCAGTGAGCGGCCGAAAGAGCATCTTGATGGCGATCGCGTTGGTTACATAACCGATGATTGCGCCGAGAAGCGGAGGTACTACGAACGGCAGGATGTGATGGACCAGTTCAACCATTGGAAAGTAACCTGGAAGCGTTTTCGGCGCGTTCCCGTGATTCGTACAGATCCAGTCCGTTGCCGAAGACCCACCCATTCCTGCTGTCGGAAATTACGTGATACCAGTAGTCGCGCACTCCGCGCACGTCATCGGTGTATCCGCTCTTCGCGGATATCTCGACTATGTCTCCGGAACGCAGGATGAATTCCAGCCGGCTACCCGTTGACGGATCCGCGAAAACCCGCAGATAAGCCTCCTGGGCAACACCCCAGTGGGCCCTCACCGAGAGAACCGGAGTTGGGGGGAGGACAATGGGTTTCAGTCCATCTGATCGGCTGCAGCCGACCAGGACGACGATAGATGCCGCCAGGACAACCGCAAGAACATATTGAATCCGTACCATGTTTCACGTGCCGCGTTGTTGGCTATGTGAATAGCTCTTGATATACTCGAAACGACGCCGGACGTATTACTCTCCCGTCCGATGGCAGAAGACATCCCACTGCATGCACGATGTCTCTGCGTTGAAGCCTAAGATAGCTGAAAACTATCGAAGGTGCAACAGCGCGATGCCTCCGGCCCGGTATTGCGCGACGGAAGGTCATGTGCAGAAAATCCGCCAGTTTGCCGGATTCCCCCCGCATTTCCTCGTGGCAATAGTGATTCTGCTCGCGGGAACGGCAGTCCTGCCCCAATCGGTGCGAAGCGATGACTTAAGCATCGATTCGATTGAACTCACGGTCGGTCCGATGTTCAACGTCGAGGCGTTGCAGTGGAGCATCGCGGGCGCAAATAATATCCCGAATATCCTGTCCGAACTGACCTGGTGGAATATCTACGCACCTGGCAGCTTCCTCTCGATGCTCGTTCGTCACAATCGCCTCGTATTCAGTGCTGAAGCCGACTTCGGGACAATTACCTCAGGCTCGAACACCGACTACGACTACAACGGCAGCAATCGTAGCAACGTCAGTATGTATTCGGTGAACGCCGCGAACGGCGGCCTGGTTGCGAATGCCAGCGTGGGCGGCGGCTTTTCGGTCATCTCACAGACGCCTGGAAAGGGATTCAACGTCGACATAGTGGGCGGATGGTATTTTTCTGCACAGAACCTGGTCGTTGCCGACGGGGTTCAGTACTATGTATCACCGCCGGGTACAAGCCAGGTGCACTCCGGTCTCAGCGCGACCTATGACGCAAGCTGGACCGGACCGTTTTTCGAGATCTCTGCCTCCCGGACCTTTCCGGGCGGTCCGGCGCTGAACGGGGGATTGCGTCTCCATTATGCGTTGTACAATTCCGTGGCGGACTGGTTGAACAACTGGCAATTTGCGCATCCAGTCAGCTTCAGGCAGTGGTCCCAGGGCGTGGGCGTGCGCGCGGAACTCAGTCTTTCGATTCCCTTCGCTACCGGAGTCGGACTGGCAATCGGCGCTCACGCAACTATTTTCACCACGGTGGAAGGAACCGACCGGCTGTTCTACGCCTCATCAGGCTCGATTGACAGTCTGTTGAACGGGGCAACGTGGAAGAGTCTCGGGGTGTGGATTGGCATCCGGTCAACGGCGCTGACCGCACAATAGATCGTCAGTCGCCCGGACTTGAGCTATCACTACCGGCGATGATCTGCGATGGTTCGGGGCGACCGGGGCTGCTGCCGCCTTTCAGTCGATCGATCTCATCCCTGACCACTGCGGCCTGTTCAAACTCAAGATTCTTTGCGTGTTCAAGCATCATTTTTTCCAGTTCCCGGATCAGCGCGGTGCGCTGTGCGGGTATTATCACGTTGAACGACCGTTCAAGCATCTCGATCGACATCTGCTCAACGCGCTTCTTCTCCTCTTTCCGGCGAAGCAGAATATCATGCACATTCTTCCGGACCGTCTGAGGTGTAATGCCGTGCGCTTCGTTATAACTTGCCTGTATCGCCCTGCGCCGTTCAGTCTCTCCGATTGCCGCTTTCATGGCGTCGGAAATGCGATCGGCAAACATGATGACCATGCCATTTGAGTTGCGTGCCGCGCGGCCAATCGTCTGGATCAGCGACGTGGCGGAGCGAAGAAACCCGATTTTATCTGCATCCAGGATGGCGATCAGTGAAACTTCCGGCAGATCAAGCCCCTCCCGAAGCAAGTTGATTCCAACAAGCACATCGAACTTGCCCTGCCTGAGTTCGGTGAGAATTTCCACTCGTTCGATGGTCTCGATCTCCGAATGCAGATAGCGCACCTTCAGCCCGAGATTGCTCAGATAGTCAGTCAGATCTTCCGCCATCTTCTTGGTCAACGTCGTGATGAGCGTCCGTTCACCTGCATCGATCCGGGAACGGATCTCTCCGTAGAGATTCTCGATCTGCCCTTCGGTAGGGCGGATGACGATCTGCGGGTCAAGCAGACCTGTTGGTCGGATCACCTGTTCGACAACCTGGGAAGAGCGCTCGATCTCCTCGTGCTCGGGCGTCGCAGATACGAAAATCGTCTGCTCGATCAGTTCGTCGAATTCCGCAATGAACAGAGGTCGATTGTCGAGCGCGGATGGAAGTCGGAATCCGAACTCCACGAGTGACATCTTGCGCGACCTGTCTCCGGCGTACATCCCGCGCAACTGCGGAATGGTCGCATGCGATTCATCGATAAAAGTCAAAAAGCGCTCGGGGAAGTAATCAAGCAGAACAGCAGGCCGCTCGCCCTCTTCCCGTCCACTCAAGTGTCGGGAGTAGTTTTCGATACCCGAACAGTACCCCATCTCCTCAAGCATCTCGATATCATACTCGGTTCGACTCTTCAATCGTTGAGCCTCAACCAGTTTATTGCGCGCGACAAGATCATTGTAGCGAATATCGAGCTCGGCCCGTATCTTCTCAATCGCCGGTTTCATCTGGTCTTCGGGCATCACGAAGTGCTTGGCCGGATAGACAAACAGTACATCAAGCTCTTCGAGCGTCTGGCCAGTCACCGGGTGGATTCTGCGAATTCTCGAAACCTCGTCCCAGTCAAGCTCGATCCGATACGCTTGCTCCTCGTAGGCAGGATGAATTTCCAGAACATCACCCTTTATCCGGAAGGCACCGCGACCTAACACCGCGTCGTTGCGTTCGTATTGCAGAGAAACGAGCTTTGATCTGACCTTTCCGATGTCCAGCCGAGCCCCACGGTCAATTCTGAGGCGCATATCACGGTAGTCACGCGGACTGCCCAGACCGTAGATGCAGGATACGGTTGCGACCACAACGACGTCGCTTCGTTCCATGAGGCTGGTTGTCGCAGAGAGTCTCATGCGATCAATTTCGTCGTTAATTGAAGAGTCCTTCTCTATGTACAGATCGCGGGAGGGCACGTAGGCTTCGGGCTGATAGTAATCATAGTAGGATACGAAATACTCAACCGCGTTATCGGGAAAGAAATCCTTCAATTCACGATACAACTGTGCTGCAAGCGTCTTGTTGTGGGATATTACCAGGCTCGGCAGCTGGACCCGCTCGATGACCTTCGCCATCGTGTATGTTTTCCCGGAACCGGTCACGCCCTTCAATGTCTGGTACCGTTGACCCCGGTTTACCCCGTCTGTCAGCTTTTCGATTGCCTGAGCCTGATCGCCCGCAGGTTCATATGGCGAAACAACGCGAAATGGATTCACGAAATCAACTATAGCGCGCACGACAACTTCCCTTCAAGAGCGAGCACGACCGGCATCGTACAACTCAGTGAAGACCGTTCTCCCCTCCCCAGAAGTAGTCACCGTCCCCGTACCGACGATACTGACACGCCTCGAGTATCTCGTCGGAATGAATCCTGCCGTCACTTCCTCCAAGATCCGCTATTGTACGCGCTATTCGAAGAACGGATACCGTCGCACGAGAGGACAGCCCCATAGTCGAAACCACCTCCTCAAAGGTGCTACGTGCATCTTCGCTCAACGGACAGTACCGTTGCACCTTTCCGACGGGAATCCGCCCGTTTCTGCAGAATTTCTCACCCTTGAATCGGCCCTCCTGTATCCGGACGGCCGACAGTACACGATCCCGCATGAGACGACTTGTTGCACCGTCGTTCCTGAAAAACGTTTCCGGTGCAGCCGGGGAAACCGGAACACGCATATCCACGCGGTCCAGCAGCGCACCGCCGAGACGTCGCCAGTAGCGATACAGATCCTGCGCGCTGCACAGGCACACGCCTCGCTCTCTGCCGAGGTTGCCGCACGGGCAAGGGTTGGCCGCGACACACAGCTGGAACTCCGCCGGAAACCAGTAGCTGCGTTCTGCTCGTGCAATCGATACGATTCCATCTTCGAGCGGTTCCCGAAGGCTCTGCAGAATTGTCGGGTGGAACTCAGGCACTTCGTCGAGGAAAAGAATACCGCGGTGAGCAAGCGATATTTCACCCGGTCTCAGCGATCTGCCGCCCCCGATAATCCCCTCAAGGGACGCCGAATGGTGCGGGGTGCGAAATGGACGGCGCATCATGAGACCGTGATCCGGCGGCAGAATTCCCGCAAGCGAGTAGATCCGGGTGACCTCGAGGGCTTCGGCCATGCCCAGGGGCGGCAGGATACCCTGCAGGCGTCGAATAGCCATCGTCTTGCCACTTCCAGGCGGTCCAAACAGCAGAATATGGTGCATACCGGCAGCGGCCACCTGCAGCGCGCGCTTCACCATGGCCTGCCCGAAAAGTTCACTGAAGTCGTCGTAGGGACTGTCCGCTTCGTCATCAGGCTGGGCGGAAACTGACCTCGCCTGCGTCTCAATTCCGCGCTCAAGCGCTTCAAAGGCCGCGCCCAGATCGGAGAGTCTGAGCAGACCAACTACCTGAACTCCGTGTACGCACCGGCCTTCGGCGACATTTGCCGTGGGAACCAGAAAACGGTTCACTCCGCGTTCCGCCCCTCCGGATACCGCCGAGAGCACTCCCGCAACAGGTCGGACACAACCGTCGAGCTGCAGTTCGCCAAGGATCATCGTATCCACATTCAAGCCAACCTCGAGCTGTCCGGTCGCGCGCAGGATTCCGGCTGCAATCGGCAGGTCGAACGACGCGCCAGCCTTTGGAACGCCCGCCGGTGCGAGATTGACTACAATTCGGTCCGCCGGATAGTCAAACCCACTATTCCGGACCGCAATTCGGACACGTTCACGAGCTTCCTTTACTGCGCCGCTTGCAAGTCCCACGATCTCGGTACCAGGTATCCCTCGCCGAATATCCACTTCAATCGTGACTAATTCACCTTCAAAACCGGCAGGCGTGAATCCGAGTATCCGCATAACACCTCAACGGAAACTACTGCGTTAAGGTGTTCCTGCTTCACTTTTTCAGCGAATCGATTGCATCATGAACCAGCTGATCGCACATTTCATTGTATTGATTCCCCGAATGTCCCTTCACCCAGTCCCACGAAATGGAGTAGTGCTCCTGAAGAACGTGCAATCGCTTCCACAGGTCCTGATTCTTCACGGGAGCGCGACCACTTGTCTTCCACCCGTTTCGAATCCAGGTGAGGATCCATTCCGAGATTCCACGCCTGACATACTCCGAATCGGTAACGATACGAATTGCTTCTGAAGACACCCCGGGGACATCCTGCCGAATGTATTCCAGGGCTTCAATTACGGCAGTCAATTCCATTCGGTTATTCGTTGTCAGAGCCTCCGCGCCTTTGTGTTCGGTTGTCTTCCCGTCCTCGAGCAGAACAAAAGCCCAGCCTCCGACGCCCGGATTCCCGATACAGCCACCATCAGTGTAAATTGTGAGTGATCCCATGATTTCCTGCTCTGTTTGACGTAAAATTGAAAGAAATTGCCTATTCAATATCAAGTATATTTCTGTATTGCAAATCAAAACTTGACATTTTCGGATTTTATACCTATGCTAATTAAAAATCTACTCGTTACTCACACAAACAGGAAACAAAAGATGGCAAAAAAAGCAGTCGAAAGAAGTCAGAGGGTCGAAAGGAAGCAGGAGATTGCCCCGGGTGTGGCGGCAGTCGTGCTTATCGATGAGGCGCGGATTCTGCGAGCTCCCCTTCTCAAGAACGAGAATACGAGGGGTGGAGATGTCTACAACGTGGCGTCCATCGCGGATATGGACGACTACGGATATCTGAAAACCCCAAAGAAGGAAATCCGTGTGAAAGC
>Ga0307375_10007015_pt1 | contig 10333 bp, 5 predicted proteins | sample TR1MG_FD_202531 | JGI IMG/M metagenome (GOLD analysis project Ga0307375, IMG submission 202531) | Soil microbial communities from Risofladan, Vaasa, Finland - TR-1 | ecosystem: Environmental > Terrestrial > Soil > Coastal area > Acid sulfate soil | place: Finland: Risofladan, Vaasa | collected...
ACAATGACCTTCTCTACCTGGTCATCAACAACAATGCGTTCACGTCCGTCGAGTCCGTCGGCAACATCGCCTTTCACGCGGCGCAGGGCGGAATCGTGCGGCTCTCCGATCTTGGGAAGGTCACACTGGGATCGGTTCCGCAGTGGCTGCTGGTCAACGAAAACGGCCGGCCTGCGGTGACTTTTGATGTCTACCAGCAGGACAGTGCCGATTCGCTAAGCCTGGCCAAAGCCGTCGAGACGCGGCTCGCGGACTTCATGAAGACCCAACCAAAATCGATCTCTCTCTACAAGTGGTACGATCAGACCGAACTCGTGCGTTCGTCGATCGGAGCGGTCGAAGAAGCCATTCTGATCGGCCTGGTGTTCGCGGCCTTCGTCGTATTCGGCTTCCTGCGAAACTGGCGGGTAACCCTGGTCGCGATGGCGATTGTTCCGCTTTCGGTGCTGATCACGGTCCTCCTCCTGTACATGCTGGGGATGACCTTCAATATCATGACCTTGGGCGGTATCGCCGCGGCCATTGGCATCCTCATCGACGACGCCATCGTCATGATCGAACACATCGCACGCCGGACCGGCGTACCGGGCCTGGCCGATCCCAACAGAAGTGTGCTGGAAGCCGCACGGGAGTTCCTGTCGCCGCTGTTCGGGTCAAGTCTGGCGACGATCATCATTTTCATCCCGCTGGCCTTTCTGTCGGGTGTCACCGGCGCCTTCTTCAAATTCCTGTCGCTGACCATGGCATCAGCGCTGATCATCTCTTTGATCCTAACCGCCGTGGTGGTCCCGCTCTTGGCGCGCTATTTCATCGATTTCAAGAGCTGGCAGGATCCTGGCCACGGCAGCGAAGGCTGGCTCGTGAAGACGCATGGCCGTCTCCTGCGCGCCGCCTTTGCTCATCCCAGTCGAGTTCTGATCAGCGTGATGGTCCTGATCGGGGCTGGATATCTTGCTTACACCCATGTGGGCACGGGCTTCCTGCCGCGCATGGACGAAGGCGGGTTTGTTCTCGACTACCAGACCGCGCCCGGTACGTCCTTGTCGGAGACAAATCGCGAGCTGGAGGAGGTCGAGGGCATTCTGAAGAAGAACCCCTATGTCTACACCTATTCGCGGCGCACCGGCGCGGGACTCGGCGGCGACCTGACGGAAACCTACCAGGGTGATTTCTTTGTACGCCTGGTCGATACCTCAAAACGCCCCCCCATCTGGACCATCATGGACCAGATCAATCATGACATCGCGACGGAGGTTCCGGGCATCAATTTTGACACCCATCAACTCTTAGACGATATGATCGGCGACATGGTGGGGCGCCGGCAACCCGTCGTGATCGAACTCAGTGCCAAGAACCCGGACATTCTCGATCAGCTAGCGCCCAAGGTGGCGGACGCAATTGCCAAGGTGCCCGGTGTCCAACCGGCCTCGGTGAATGATGGTGTGATACCAGCCGGCGATGCGCTGGAAATTTATGTGAACCCCGCAGCCGCAGCCACCCAGGGCATGACGCCGGCCGATGTGAAGGCGCAAATCTATCACTATCTAAATGGCGCCGTGGTTACGCACTATCTGGGGGCGGTTCAGGACGTCGGCGTTCGCGTCTGGCTCGGTACGCGACATTCGAGCCTCTACAAGGACCAGTTGGCACAGTTGCTAATTCACTCGTCCACCGGGCACGTGTTCCCGTTGAAGACGGTGGCCAGGATCACCTTCGTCAGCGGGCAGCCGCAGATCACACGCGACAATCTCGCCCAGGTCGTCGCGATCACCGCGGAGATCGGGGGCGGGCATGATCTCGGCTCGACAATCGCTGCGGTCCAGCAAACGCTCCGCCGGCCCGGCCTACTTCCGCCTGATGTCTATTACACGATTGGCGGTGCCTACAAGCAGCAACAGATGGCCCTGAACGGCATGATCAAGGTTTTTGCCGCGGCCGCGATCGCCGAATTCATCCTGCTGCTGTTTCTCTATAATCGCTTTCTGCTGTCAGCGGTCGTCATCGGCAGTGCGGTCATTTCCAGCGGCGCCGTCTTCATCGGCCTGTGGCTGACGGGCGTGGAGTTCAACATCACGGCGATGATGGGCACCGTCATGATCGTTGGCATTGCGACCGAGATGGCGATCTTCTATGCCTCGGAATTCCAGGCGCTGGAGCAGACGATGTCGACCCGCGATGCGCTCTATCATGCTGCCCTCAACCGCCTGCGGCCGATCATGATGAGCACACTTGCGATGATCCTGGCGTTGATCCCGCTGGGGGCGGCGATCAGCGGGGCGGGCGATCAGATGCTTCAACCGCTCGCCATCGCGATCATCGCCGGAATCATCGTGCAGCTGCCACTCGTGCTGCTTGCGATGCCGGTCGTGCTGGAGCGAATTTCACGTCGCCCTACAGCGGACGCATAGGCTGAGACGTAGCCCCGCGGCGTGGAAGACGCCGCGCGGCAGTCGCTTATCGTGCTGGATCCAGCATGTAAAGCTTCAGGGAATTTGCTACCACGTGATAACGGTGGTGATAGTCCTGAGGCGATGCGGCTGGGTTCACCTTGATGTCGGCGGCCAGCAGGAAGATGCGGCCCGTCTTCGCATCGAGCCCCAGGGTACGCGCGCTCATTTTGGTTTTGACCGGTTGAAGGACGGTATATTTGTCGGGGCGATCTTCGCGGATCACCGACAGTGTTCCGGTAAAGTTGGAGCTGAAGGCGAGTTGTCGCTTGGTATCAAAGCGCGCGGCGTCCGAACCCTTGTCGATGGGTAACTGGGCGACGATGGCGCCATTGTCGGTATTGAGCACCACCATTTTTGCGTTAGCGCAGGTCGAGAACAGGCGGTGATGTTTCCGGTCTATGGCCAACCCTCGCGGATGCTCGCAATCCGGCATGGCCCAATGCGCATCGACGGTGTTGGTCTTGGTGTCGATCCGCACGATGTCGTGATTCTTCACACCGTTCACGTAGAACTTGCCGTTGTGGCCGGATACTCCGTACTCCAACGGGGCACCGACATGGACAGTGGCGACAACGTCGTCCGTTCTGGGATCGATGACCGTCAGCGCGCCCGTGTCCCCGTCAATCACGAAGATGTGGTGGCTGGTTGGATCGTAGACGACGCCGTCTGCGTCGGCTTCAGCCTTGATGCGTTTGGTGACCTTGAGTGTCTTCAGATCGAAGACCACGGCCTGGCCGGCTCTGCCGTCATCGGTAAAGCCCTGATCGGTGGCGTGAGAAATCGCAATGCCGTGCGTGCCGCCGGGCATGCCAGTGACCGCGCCGATGATCTTGCCCGTCTGCCCATCGACAACGGTCACTTCGGAACCATGGGCGGCATAGACCCGGCCTGAGGCGGGATCATAATGAAGATAGTCCCAGCGGTCCGGTGCGCCGAGCGGAACCACTTTCACCGTCTTGTAGGTGGCCGGATGACTGCTGGGCGGGTTCGCGAGAGTGGACGCAAGCGGAAAGGCGAGCGCGCCCGTCACGGCGGATAGGAAAAGGAGATTGTGGGCTGTCCGGTATCTGGGGCGGTTCATGAATGACCTCTTGAAGAAGGGGCCGCAGTGTCCGACGCTGCAAGGCCACGCCCAAGCCTTGCCGATGTTGTTTTTTGCCAATCTTCGGAAATCCGGTTCAAAATCATGTTACGTGACATTCCGTGCTCTTCAGCGGCAAAGAGGATATCGCTTTACCCCGGCATCGTGAATTGACGGAGAAGTGTATTCCGGCGACAGGTCCGAATTTCGTCAAAGTTTGCGTTAAGCTGTGTCATGAGGCGGTCATAATGAGAACAGTGCCAATGACCTGTAGATTCCGGCGATGGCTCCTGGCAACGGCGCTTGCCATTTCGTCCACCGCAATTGGCTTGGTGGCCTCACAGCCGGCGCAGGCGCAATTCTATGCGCGGGAAGATCGGCCGGTCGATTTCAATTTCTTCTATGATCAGTTGGCGCCTTATGGGAACTGGTTCCAGACCGAACGCTGGGGCTACGTCTGGCAGCCGGAGGATGTCGGCCCGGACTTCCGGCCCTATTACGATGGTCACTGGGACTACACCGCGCGCTATGGCTGGTATTGGATTTCCGACGAGGATTGGGGCGACATCGTCTATCACTACGGCCGTTGGGTTTTCGATCCCGACGATGGCTGGCTCTGGGTGCCAGGTTATGTCTGGGCTCCCGCCTGGGTGATCTGGCGTGAAGGTGATGCCGTCACGGGCTGGTTTCCGATGCCGCCGGACGACGCCTTCTTCGACGGCGACGAAACCGTCCGCAGCGACTGGGGCGACTACGCCGACGATGATTATGGCTATGGCGACTGGTATGGTCCGGGCTTCGCGCCCACGTTCTTCTCGCTCTGGACTTACGTGGACAACGACCATTTCGGCGAACGCCACTTCCACCGCTATGTGCATCGGGGCCATGACGACCGTGAATTCTACCGCCGCACCCACGACGATACGCATTATGAGACAAATCACGACTATGTCGTGGATCGCGGCATCGATCCGGACAGGTTGCCACGCCCTGTCCGTCCGGTGTCGCTGGATGACGTGTTGCACCAACATGCCATGCGCCCGGCGCCCATCGGCCTTGGTAGGGATATGCGCCATCGCGAGTGGCAAAGGCATCCCCAACTCATGCCGCAGTGGTTTCAGCAAAATCCGGCACACGGCAATATCCCGGGCGCGGGGACAAACCACCACGAAGGAAATTGGCCGGGCAAGGCAGATCGAGGCCAAGGACGTCCGGCGTGGCCGCAGCAGCACAATGACCGGTTTCCGAAGGCCGGTTCTCCCGGCGAGGCGCGCCCCTCTGATCGCTTTATGCACGGTCATGAGACGGCGCCGCCCGCTGGCGTTCAACCGCAGGGCACAAGCGTTCCGAATTGGGGACGCCGCGGCTGGATGGATAACACGGCTCCTGTTCCGCGCCAAGATCAAGTGACCGCGCCCGGTACCGCGCGCGGAGGCGCGCGATATGGCGCGCCGGATCACCAGCCGCCGCAAAACCATGGCGCCCCGGGGACCTGGCGGCCGTTCGAGCACGTCCAGCGGCCCGCAAATCCGCCGCACACGGCCGCTCCGGCTCAGAACTTCAATCATTTCAAACCACGATCGTTCACACCCCCGGCGCATGTCGCAACCCAGCAAGGCCTGCCGGTTCCGGAACAGGCCAGCCCCCGCCGTTCAGGCGAAACACCGCAACAGCACGAGGGACAGCCGCGCGACCGCGGCCGGCGCGAGCGGCCGCAATAGAGCGTGGCAGGCGGGCGCTCGCATAGGGCCTTCGCGTGCTATGGTTCGTTGGCACGCTGGCTTGCGCGGCGCTGTTCTGTCATAGGGGAACACCGGGGCTTGTTCCGTACCCGGTATGGGATGCATGCGAATTCTTGTTGCTGAAGACGAAGCCAAGACGAGGCGCTATCTGGCGCAGGGGCTGCGCGAACAGGGCCTCTCGGTCGAGACCACCGGCAATGGCGCCGATGCGCTGGTGCTGCTGCGGGAGAATGCCTTCGACGCCGTCATTCTCGATGTGATGATGCCCGGTGCGGACGGCTGGTCCATCGTCAAGACGCTGCGGACCGAAGGCAACGCCACGCCGGTGCTGTTCCTGACCGCGCGCGATCATGTCGAGGATCGGGTGCGCGGCTTCGAACTGGGCGGCGACGATTACCTGATCAAGCCCTTCGCCTTTGCCGAACTGCTGGCGCGGCTGCGCAACCTCGCCCGCCGGGCTGCACGGCCACCGGATGACGGCGCCTTGCGGATCGGCGATCTGGTGCTTGATCCGCTCCGCCATCATGTGGAGCGTGCGGGACATGTCATGCAGTTGACCGCCAAGGAATACGCGCTCCTGCTTCTCTTGATGCGCAACCGCGACCGCGTCCTCTCGCGCACGCTGATTGCGGAGAGCATCTGGGGGTTGTGTTCAGACGTTCAGACCAATGTCGTCGATGTCCTGGTGCGGCGGCTGCGCGCCAAGGTGGATACGCCCTTCGGCAGGCCGCTGGTGCAGACGATCCGCGGCGTCGGCTACATGATGGACAGCGATGGCCCTTGAGCGCGGAACCCGGACGCTGTCCATCGGGGCGCGGCTGACGCTCTCCACCACGCTGATCACGCTCATGGTGATGATCGTGTTCGCCGCCGTGATGAACTGGCGCCTCCAGGCCAATTTCGCGGCCGAGCACACGCGCTTTCTGGAGGCCAAGGCCGCCGAACTGCAGGCTGATCTGAGCGACGACGGCGGGCGCCCGCAGGCGCTGATTGCCGAGATCATGAAGGAGACGACCGGCACGCGGCTGCGCGAATACGAGGCGCGGGTCTTCGCCGCCGATGGCAAGCTGCTGGGCGAAACCCCTGGCATGGCCGATACGATTCCGGCGTCGGCCTTTCCGGCGAAGGACCAGGCCGGCGGCATCCGGTCTTTCGCGGGCGGCAGTCATGAATGGGTCCTGACCCTGATCCGGTTAAAAGGGTCATCCCGGGCGCAGGACATCCCGGTCCAGGTCGCGCTGAACGTCAGCCGCGATGCCGCCCTCCTGAAGGACACGCAGCGCGCGATGATCCTCGTCCTGCTGCTGCTCGTTCCAGTTCTGGTGCTGGCGGGCCGCTTTGTCTCGGCGCGCGGGCTGGCGCCGTTACGGCGGATCGTGGCGGCGGCGCGCGGCGTCACGCCGGTCCAGCTCTCGGCGCGCATTCCGCGCATGCCGCCCTGGCCGGCGGAACTCGAAGGGCTGGTGTCCGTGTTCAACGAGATGCTGGCGCGGCTGGAGGAAGCGTTTTCGCGGTTGTCGCGCTTCTCCGCCGATCTGGCGCATGAGTTGCGCACGCCGCTCAGCAATCTCAGCGGCGAATTGGAGGTTTGCCTGATGCGGCCGCGCAGCGCGGAAGAATACCGCGCGACACTGGAATCCGGCCTGGAGGAATGCCGCCGGTTGGGCAGCCTGATCGAAGACCTGCTGTTCATGGCGCGAGCCGAACATGCCGAGATGGTCCCGCACCGCGAGCATTTCGACGGCGCGGAGGCGGCGGGCTGGGTCAGTGCCGAGCAAGCCCTCGGCGCAGCTAGAAGGAATGTGCAGATTGCTCTCAAGGGTGATGCGGTGGTGGATGCCGATCCTGTGTTGTTCCGGCAGGTGCTGACCAATCTGCTGAGCAATGCGATCCGCCATGCCCCGGACGGTGGCACGGTTGAGATCGAGATCGCGGCTTTGCCGGACGGCGCCGCGACGATCGCGGTCCATAATGGCGGCGAGCCCATCCCGCCCCAGCACCTGCCGCATCTCTTCGATCGCTTCTATCAGGTCGACACCGCCCGCAGCGCCGGATCCGGCCGCGGAACCGGGCTCGGTCTTTCCATCGTCAAGACCATCATGGAGTTGCACGGCGGCGACGTGAAAATTGAAAGCGCGCAGGAAAGCGGCACCACCGCGACCCTGCATTTTCCGGCCGTGCGCGACATCAAATGACAGAATTGTCATCGGATTGAGCGGCTTTGGCCATCGCGCCGGGGCTAGACTCGATGCGTGAGAACCGCGTCGTCGCCGCTGAAATCCGTCTGGCGCAGCTTTACGGTTGCGATGCTGGCGGCGTGTCTTGTTCCCACTGCAGCCCGCGCCGCCTCCGTCACACTCTCAGCGGCCGAAATGGCGGCCAGCGGTATCGTCACCGCGCCGCTTGAAGCGACGCAGTACCGCGCGACCGTCGAAGGCATCGCCACCGTCACCGATCCGCAGGCGCTGGTCGCGCTGTCGGCGCAACTGGCGGCCTCGCGCGCCGCGGTGCGGGCGGCGAAGGAACAGGTCATCGCCAGCGCAGCCCAGGCCAGGCGCCTTGAGGCGCTCTACCGCAACAACAAAATCGTTTCGCAACAGGACGAACAAGCGGCCGTGGCGGCGGCGGCGGCCGCGCGGGCGCAACAGGTCTCCACCGCCGCCAGCGACGCCAGCGCGCAGGAAAACGCGCGGGCCGAATGGGGCGCGGAACTGGCGGCCATCGCCGGCCGAGGTGCCAACGCTTTCGCCGATTATGTGCAGCGGCAGCGCATGCTGCTCACGCTCGCCCTGCCCATCGGCACGACGGCCGAACCGGCCGCAACCATCACCGTCCTGCAAGCGGATGGCCGCAAGCAGACCGCATCGCTGATCGGACCATCGCCCAAATCCGACACCGGGGTGCAAGGGCCGACCTTCTTCTACTGGACGGCGGCGGAGGACTTGCGCAGCGGCCAGCGCCTGTCCGCGCTGGTGCCGGTGGGTGCGAAAGCGGCGACCGGCGTGATCGTGCCTGATGACGCGGTACTGTGGTATGCGGGCGCGCCCTGGGTCTATGTGGAAACGGGGACCGGCCACTTCATGCGGCGCGCGGTTTCCACTGCCGCGCGCGCGGCCGGCGGATGGTTCGAGGCCGCGGGATTTCGCGCCGGCGAACGCGTCGTGGTGCGTGGCGGCGAATTGCTGCTGTCGCAGGAACGGATGCCGCCGCCCACGCTGCAATCTGCTGGCGGGGACGATGACGACTAGAGCGCTTTCCCGAAAAGTGGCTCCCGGGTTTCGGCAGAAAACGCGACCAACAAAGAAATCGAGAGCATGTTTTTGGCTTGAAGAGCCGAGAACATGGTCTAACAGCGCGGTGCCATGCTGAACGCACTCGTCTCCTTCGCGGTGCGTTTCCGCGGTGTCGTTATCGCGCTGGCGGTTCTGATCGTGGCCTATGGCGTGCTTGCGCTTGGCCAGGCGCGCTGGGGCGTGTTTCCCGAGTTCGCGCCGCCTCAGGCGATCGTGCAGGCCGAAGTGCCGGGCTTTGCGCCCGAGCAGGTCGAAACTCTCGTCACCCATCCCCTCGAGGACGCGCTGGCCGGTGCCGGGGGCCTTGCGACCATGCGCTCGCGCTCGCTGCAGGGTCTTTCCATGATCACGCTGACCTTCCGGGCCGGCAGCGATCTGACGGCCCTGCGCCAGAGCATCAGCGAAAGGCTGGCCCGCACCGCGCCCGATCTGCCGAGCACGGCCGGGACGCCGGTACTGCTGCCGCTGTCCTCATCCTCCGGCATCGTGCTGACCATCGGCCTCACCTCGCGCAAAGAGACGCCGATGGCGCTGCGCGCGCTGGCGGACTGGACGCTGAAGCCGCAAATCCTGGCCGTGCCCGGCGTCTCCGACGTCAGCATCTATGGCGGCGCGGTCAAGCAAGTGCAAATTCAGGTCCATCCCGATGCGCTGGCGCGCTACCACCTGTCCTTCAGCGACATCATCGCGGCGGCGCGGAACGCCACCGCCCATACCGGCCTGGGCTTCGTGGAAAACGCCAACCAGCGCATCGTCCTGATGCCCAAGGGCGAGCCCGAAACCGCGGCCGCCATCGCCGCCGTGACGCTGAGAACGCAAGGCGGCCAGACGCTGCGCCTCGGCGACGTCGCCACCCTCACGGACGGCGCAGCGCCGCTGAGCGGCGGCGCCACCATCATGGGCAAGCCTGGGATCATGCTGGTGGTGTCCGAGCAATACGGCGCCGATACGCTCAAGGTCACCGCCGCGCTGGAGCAGCGCCTTCGCGCGCTCGTTCCGGCGCTCACGACCCTGCATGTCAGGCTCTACCCGGCGCTGTTCCGCCCCGCCGGCTTCATCGAAACGGCGATCTCTCATCTGGGCATCGCGCTCTTGATCGGCGCGTTGCTGGTGATCGCGGTGCTGTTCGCGTTCCTGCGCCATGCGCGCGCAGCGCTGATTTCGGCGCTGGCGATCCCGCTGTCGCTGCTGGTGGCGGTGGTGGTGCTGGAGCGGCTCGGCTTCGGGCTCAACACCATGACACTGGGCGGGCTCGCCATCGCCATCGGCGAGGTGGTCGACGACGCCATCATCGATGTCGAGAACATCCTCAGGCGCCTGCGCCTGAACCGTGAAACGCAAACGCCCGCGCCGGCCTGGCGGGTGGTGGTCGCAGCCTCGCTCGAAGTGCGCAGCGCCGTGGTCTATGCCACCTTCATCGTCGCGCTGGTCTTCGTGCCGGTGCTGACCCTGTCCGGCGTGGCGGGGCGGCTGTTCGCGCCGCTGGGGGTGGCCTACATCGCTTCGATCATGGCCTCGCTGGCCGTGGCGCTGACGCTGACGCCGGCGCTCGCTCTCACGCTCCTGCCGCACGATGCCGGGACCGTCGAACCGGCCTTGCAGACGCGGCTCAAGGCGCAATACGGACGGCTTCTCGCCCGCGTTGAACGCCAGCCACGCCGCGTCGTCGCGGGCGTGGCGCTCGCCTGCCTGGCGGCGTTGGCTGTTCTCCCCTTCCTGCGCGGCGCGTTCCTGCCGCAGCTGCGCGAGGGTCATTACATCGTGCAT
>Ga0307375_10007017_pt1 | contig 10331 bp, 10 predicted proteins | sample TR1MG_FD_202531 | JGI IMG/M metagenome (GOLD analysis project Ga0307375, IMG submission 202531) | Soil microbial communities from Risofladan, Vaasa, Finland - TR-1 | ecosystem: Environmental > Terrestrial > Soil > Coastal area > Acid sulfate soil | place: Finland: Risofladan, Vaasa | collected...
GCGGCCTCACCGCCGCGCTGGGCGGCAACGTGATGCAGGTGGAGAACGCCGCCGAGATCGGCATGGAACACAACCTCGGCCTCACCTGCGACCCGATCGGCGGGCTGGTGCAGATCCCCTGCATCGAGCGCAACGCGATGGGTTCGGTCAAGGCGATCAACGCCAGCCGCATGGCGCTGAAGGCCGACGGCAAACACCGCGTCTCGCTCGACAAGGTGATCAAGACCATGCGCGATACGGGGCGCGACATGAAGGACAAGTACAAGGAAACATCGCGCGGCGGATTGGCGGTGAATGTGATCGAGTGCTGAGGCAGCCTCCTCGCACACCCTGAGAGCACACGGACTCGCGCTGAACACATGCCGCTATTCTCCCGTTGATAAATGCAAAGGGCTTGCGTGCGCCTGCGGCACGCGAGTTACGTTCTCTTTGAGTGACCGGAGAACCCTGACCACTGCGCCACGGGAGCAGCGCGAACAGCGAAGCCGGCCACAAAGGGCGGCAGGGAAGGATGCCCGGAGCAAGTTGCAATGCCGGGGCAGGTACCTTCACGGTCAGAGGCCAAACTCACACTGCGGGTTGAGCGCGACCGTTTGCCTAAGAATTCTTGCAGCCACTGACTCATGCTGACGCGATTGCCTTTCGCATTTCGCCCACCAGCAACTGAATATCCGCATTTGGATTTGCCGCCACATTCCTGAACCAGCGTTCACCGTCCAGTGTCGTTGTCGATGTGGACCCGGAGGGCAGGGCTTGCAGCACCTTGTCAAACGTCTTGGTGTCCCTGGGACGCCAGACAACAATACCGCTTTGAGGCGCTGTCAGAAGCAACAAGCGCGGGTCGTGACGCACGAATTCCGCGAACTCGTCTGCAATATCCACGCAGTGCTCGATCCGGGCGGCGAGCCCCGTCCTGCCCCAGGCGAGCAGTGTGGCCAGCAACGGCACTGCCGTCGCACCGTGTGAGCCCAGCACCCCGACGTTAGGTACGGCCAGATAGGCCCCACCGAAGCTGATGGCAGCACTGGCCTTCGCGTTATCCCGGAATAGCACCAATGCGGACTCCTTGGGCTGGAAGAGCCACTTGTGAGCCGAGATCGCCACGGAGTCGGCACGTGAGATCCCAGCAAGTCGCTCGGCATGACGGGTCAGCCGCAGTGGCCCGGCCCACGCCGCATCCACATGGGTCCAGGCGGCGCGACCTGCCAGATCGAGAGGATCGATGGCACCGGTGCTGGTGGTGCCGGCGGTAAGCACCAACGCGGTCCGGGAGAGGTCGTCGGGGACTTCGTCACCACGAAGTGCACCGGCAGCATCCACCGGCAGCTGACGAAACCTCATACCAAGGATGTGGGCGGCCTTGCCAATGGAAAGGTGCGCACTTTCTGACGCGATCACCTCCTTGACTCCGGCACACTCGCGCGCCGCCCAAAGAGCAGTCAGGTTCGCCAACGTGGATCCGGGCGTCATATGGCCACCCGACATGCCGAAGTAAGGTGCGAGCCACTGAACAACCTTCTCTTCCAGGTGTCGGGCTGCGGGTGCCGTCGCAGGATGGAGCAGGTTCTGGTTCAATGAAGCGTTCCACAGCGTCGTCGCCCAGGTGATCCACGGTGTGGGGGGATCCATGTGCGCGAAGGCTGTGGCGCTGTCCAGTCGGGCCGCCTCGCTCAGGACCTTCGGCGCGAGCAGCTCCAGCACCGCCCGTGCGCCGGGACCTGTCTCCGGCAGGCTGGCAGGAAGGTCCACCGCCGAGACCGTCGTGAATTCCCGGCGCAGCAGATCAATGGCATGGCGCAGCCCTTCTTCATCGGCAAGAAATTCGAGATCCATGAGCGGCCAGTGTTGGTGATGTAGTGGTTCGCACCAGTCTAAACGGCGCTATCGGCCGGTTCCACCGAGCGACTACTTTCGCTGTCAGGCGACCGAACCAGAATCCGGGCGATAGACCTGAGGTCGGCTTGGCTGCCAGGGCGAAGTCGGCGTGGCCTGCTCGATGGCTGCCACCGGCCTCCTCACCTGCGACCCGATCGGCGGGCTGGTGCAGATCCCCTGCATCGAACGTAACGCGATGGGCTCGGTCAAGGCGATCAACGCCAGCCGCATGGCGCTGAAGGCCGACGGCAAGCACCGCGTCTCGCTCGACAAGGTGATCAAGACCATGCGCGACACCGGCCGCGACATGAAGGACAAGTACAAGGAAACATCGCGCGGCGGCCTCGCGGTCAACGTCATCGAGTGCTGAAAACCACCCCTAATCCGACCACCCTGTGGAGCGCACCCTGTGCGCGAATGCTTTTGGCGGTCGTGCGGATAAAGCATTCGCGCACAGGGTGCGCTTGTATGTTTGATCCCGGCAAGCGAGAAAGAGCTTGCCGGGGTGGAGGGACCAAGTTCGCATCTGGCCGAAGGCACAGACGGTAGGAGACTTCGTCCCGCCCCTCACCACCAGCGCCAATAAGGAATCTATCGGCCATAGGACCGACGATTTGTGGCAAGCCAGCGCAGGTGAGTTCCCGGCAAGCACCCTGAAGCTACGCGGGAGAACCCATCATGGCAATACATGTTGAACCTCGGTTGATTGGCGTGGATGTGGCCAAGACAGAACGGGTGATTCGTCAGTCCTGGTCGTCGAACCTGGTGAAGCTGGGCAATGAGCGCAAGGCGATCGATAGCTGCCTCAAGGCACTGTCCGGCCCGGTCTGCCTGGCCGTGGAAGCGACCAACATCTTTCACGTACTGCTGGTCGAGCGGGCCCACGCCTTGGGCCATACGGTGTATGTGATCGATGGCCTGCGCTTGAAGCGATACCGCGAAAGCATCGGCGGACGGGCCAAGACCGATGCGTCCGACGCCGCTCTGCTGTTGCGTTACCTCACGCATGAACGGGCGGATCTACGGCCCTGGAGCCCGCCGCCGGCCGGCTATGCCACCGTCCAGCGTCTGCTGCGCCGTCGCGCCGTGCTGGTGCAGGCACAAACAACCCTGCGTCAGAGCCGGCAGTGCCTGCCGGAGCTGAAGACCTCCACCCGCGCCATGTTGGCCCAGATGGCCCATCTGCAGCATCTTATCGACAAGCGTGTGCAACAGGCGCTGGTGCGCCAGGGCTGGAAAGACGATGCGCGACGTTGTGAGGGCATCGAAGGTATCGGCCCGGTCAACCGGCGCGGCCTTGACCCTGATCTTTCATCGCGGCGCCTTCAAGAGCGCCGACGCCTATATCGCCTTCATCGGCATGGACGTGCGTGTACGCGAGTCAGGCACCTTCAGCGGGCGGCGCAAGCTGACCAAGAAGGGCGACCCGGAACTGCGTCGGCTGCTCTACATGGCCGCCATGACCGCCTGTCGATCCAGTACCTGGAAGCCTTTCTACGAGCGCGCCAAGACACGCGGCCTGACCCGTATTCAGGCGCTTGTCGCGCTCGGCCGCCAGCTCGCGCGCATTGCTTTTGCGTTGCTCAAAAGCCAGTCTGACTATCAGCCAAAGCTGCCCCAGATGGCTTGACCGCCAACATAGAATCTCCTACGGGTTGTCCCGGTTGCACGCTGTTACGCGCTTTTCTTGCGCGATGCTGCCTCGGTGAACGCCGCGATCAACTCGCGCACCAGCTTGCGCTGTTGCTCCGGCAGCAGCAGAAACTCCTCGAAGGCAAGACGGTCATGACCACGCACGTGAGCGGGCCACGCCACCTGTAGCTCACGCACGCCACGCATCGGCTGACCGCCGTACTGCAACGCATACGGCTCCAGCCCGACCATCTTTGCCAGCGCGCGCATGTTGGCCTGCTTGGGCAGGTGCTTGCCGGTGAGCCAGCCCGAGATGGCCTGCGGCGTCACCGGCGTACCGCCATGTCGCGCCAGCAATCTTTCCAGCTCGGCCGGGCTGGCCTCGATGCCGGCCACGGCCAGAGCCTCCATCAGGCGCCGCGCGAACTCTTGCTGTTCCTTCTTCATGGCCGGGACGTTAGGCCCGTGCCAAATGATGAAGGAAAGTATTGCTTTCACTTTATATAAAGTTTTGCTTTCATGGCTGATCACTTTTTTGATTGGCCGATCGCATGCCCAAGTCCCTGCTCGAACAGCTCCCCGAGATCGTCGCCCGCGGACGCCAGCAGGCCGAAAAGATCCTCGAAGGGCTCGAAGGCCGGCATCGGGTCAGCCTGCAGACGCGCGAATGGGTGCTGCCCTCGAAGGACACCCGCGACAGCGACTGGATCACCGCGGCGAACCGGCAGGCGCACCTGGGCGACGAGGGCAGCGCCGACTGGACCAACCGGCTGATCTACGGCGACAACCTGCTGGCGATGGCCGCCCTGCTGGCCGGCGACGAACACACGCCGAGCCTGCGCGGCAAGGTCGACCTGATCTACATCGACCCGCCATTCGACTCCAAGGCCGACTACCGCACCAAGGTCACCCTGCCCGGTGGCCCCTCCCGGCCATCCATGGCCGCCGGGGCACTTGGGCTCCTGCCCAGCGTGGAACTGGAGCAGAAGCCGACGGTGATCGAGCAGTTCGCGTATTCCGATACGTGGTCGGACGGCACGGCGTCGTATCTGGCGATGATCGTGCCGCGATTGATCCTGATGCGGGAGCTATTGAGCGATACGGGCTCGATCTATGTGCATCTGGATTGGCATGTGGGGCATTACGTCAAGGTCGTGCTTGACGCAGTTTTTGGTAAGGACAGATTTCGTAACGAAATCGCGTGGCAGCGAACAAACTCACACAACGAGGCTGGCCAATGGGGCCGAATTCACGACACGATTCTTTTTTACACCAAGACCGAAAGCAGCTACTGGAATCCCGACCGAATCCCATTTTCCCCCGAGCAGCTGAAACGCTACAAGCAAGATTCCAAAGGTCGTCTCTACACGTGCCAGGACATGACTGCTGAAAGAAAAAGTAGCGACTCAGGCAAATTCAATTGGCGTGGCACTATGCCCAGCGCCGGACGCGGCTGGGGTTACTCCCTGGAACAGCTTGAGGCGTGGTGGGAGCAAGGACGCATCGCCCTCAAGAAAGATGGCAATCCTCGAATGGATGGATTGATTGTCTATTTGGACGAAAAAGATGGAGCCATTCCGCAATCGATCTGGTCGGACGTATCCCGCGTAGGAAACACTTCCTCGGAACGCATCGGCTACAGCACCCAAAAACCCGAAATCCTGATCGAACGCATCATCAAGGCGTCCAGTCCAGAGAACGGCCTCGTCGCCGACTTCAACGGCGGCTCCGGCACCACCGCCGCGGTCGCCGAAAGGCTCGGCCGTCGCTGGATCACCACCGACCTCGGCAAACCCGCCTGCATGATCATGCGCAAGCGGCTGATCGATCAGGGCGCCAAACCGTTCCTGTATCAGGCGATCGGCGATTACCAGGTCGAGGCAGCGAAGAGTTCGCTTGGCCGCAATTTCCGCGTCGGCGATCTCTCGGGCATCGTGCTGTCGCTGTATGGCGCGCTGCCGCTGCAGCCAGAGGACAACCCGCTGCGCAATCTCGGCGCGGTCGTGTTTGGCGGCAAAAAGACACTGGTGCTGGTGGATTCGCCGAACAAGCTCACCGGCGACGCCACCCTGCGCAAGGCGATCGCCCAGCGCGACAACCTGCTCGGCGGCTGGGATCGGGTGGTGGTGCTGGGGTGGAACTTCGAACCTGGCATCGGCGAGAGCATCGCCGCGCTGAACGATGCGCGGCTGGAAGTGCTGGTGATCCCGCCGGACCTGCTCGACCGCCTGCGCAAGAAGGGCGGCATCGAGAAGCTGCGTGGCCAGGTACGTTTCTCCAGCCTGCAATACCTGACCGTGAAACCTGTGCGGCGCGTGCCCTCACCCCAGCCCTCTCCCGCCAGCGGGAGAGGGGGCGAAGAACAGATCGTCGTGACGCTGGACAACTACGTGCTGCTCTCGCCCGAGGCGATCAACCTCGACGAGGACAACCGCCGGAAGCTGCTGAAGGTGATGAACGCCGAACCGCTGGCGCTGATCGAGTACTGGGCGGTGGACCCGGACTACGACGGCGCGGTGTTCCGCTCGGTATGGCAGGACTACCGCGGCAACACCGCCAACGACGACGACCCGCTGCGCGTGATCACCGAAGCGCGCTTCAGCGTGCCGTACAGGGCCGGCGAGCGCCGCGTGTGCGTGCGCGTGGTTGACGTGTTCGGCTTCGAGGCCGAGGTGGTGCAGGTGGTGGCGGAGAACGGGAAGTGATTACTTGCGAGACACCCCGGCTCTCGTCATTCCCGTGGCTTTCAGGCCGCCAGCCGCTGAACTTTCCGCAAGCTGTCCTTGATCTCGCGCTCGGCGATCTTGAGGTCGTAGTCGGTCTGCATGTTCATCCAGAACTGCGGACTCTGACCGAAGGCCCGGCCGAAGCGCAGGGCAAGTTCGGCAGTGACAGGGCGCTCCTCGCGAACGACATGCGAAATGCGCATCGGCGAAACGCCGATCGCCCGGGCAAATGCCGCCTGGCTCATGCCACGGTCGGACAGGATTTCTTCCAGGAGCTCGCCCGGGTGAATGGGTGGCAGGCCGTTTGTGGTGGCGGGGATGGACATGTTACTGATTCCTCAATGGTAGTCGACGATCTCGACGTCGAAGGCATCACCGCCCTCGAAACGGAAGCACAGCCGCCATTGATCGTTGATGCGGATGCTCCATTGGCCTGCGCGATTACCGCTCAACATCTCCAGACGGTTGGAAAACGGCTCGTGCAGGTCTTCAGGGCACGTGGCGAGATGCAGATATTTCAGACGACTCAGCGCCCGCCGCACGATGTCCTGCGGAAGCCGCCGGCTCGTTCCGGTGGCGGACAGCCGTTCCGTTTCCTTGTCGGCGAAGCTCCTTATCACCCGATGACTCCTGTCTACCTGGTCGATTTCCGCCCACCGACTATAAACAATATGTTTACGGCCTGCAAGCACATGGAGCCTGACCATGTCTGACGCCAACCAGCCACTGGCGCTGGCCGCCGCGCTGACCCGCCGCACCAATCAGCTGTGCATTGGACTGGAACAGGGCATCGCCGACATCTACGAGATGGTGACGCCGGTAACCGCCGAGTTGCTGCGCTGGTGGTTCGGCGAGGATGCCTGCCAGTCACGCACGTTCAATTTCCACCCCGGCCAGAAGCAGGCGATCCTCAACGTGATCGTGGCGCACGAGGTGCTGGCCAGCCCGGACCTGAAGGACCTGTACCAGCAGGTGTGTGCCGACGCCTTGCTCGAAGGCACGCGACTCACCGAGGTGGCGCAGGGCAAGCACGGCCACCCGAAGTACTGCCTGAAGATGGCCACCGGCACTGGCAAGACCTGGGTGTTGCAGGCGCTGCTGGTATGGCAGCTGCTGAACAGGACCGCGGCGCTGGACGAGGGTCGCGACGACCCTCGCTTCACCCGCCGCTTCCTGATCGTGGCACCTGGATTGATCGTGTACGAACGGTTGCTTGATGCCTTCCTCGGCAAGGAGAGCGAGGACAAGAGCCGCGACTTCGCCAGCTCCGACATCGCCAGCTACGCCGAGCTGTTCACCCCACCGGCGCGGCGCGAGCGGATCGCGCAGTTCGTGCGCGGCAATGTCTGCACCAAGACCGAGATCGGCCTGAAGGCCACCGGCAACGGCATGATCGCGATCACCAACTGGCATCTGCTCAGCGAGGCCGGGGAGGAAGCAGAGCAGGGCGAGTCCGCGTGGATCGACACGCCCGGCATGGTCGCCGATGCCGCCGCGGTGGCCTACAACGTGCTGCCGCTGACACCTGGCCGCTCCACCGGCAACAGCCTCGACGTGCTTGATCGCCGCTGGGCGCGCGGCAACGTGCTGAGCTATCTGGCCGACCTGCCGGACCTGATGGTGTTCAACGACGAGGCGCATCACATCCACGAGCTGAAGAAGGAAGGCGAGACCACCGAAGTCGAATGGCAGAAAAGCCTGTCGATCATCGCTGCGGGCAAGGGTCGGCGCTTCGTGCAGATGGATTTCTCCGCCACCCCGTACAACGATGTCGGCGGCGGCAGGAACCGGCGCAAGCTGTATTTCCCCACATCGTGGTGGACTTCGACCTGAAGGCGGCGATGCGGCTCGGGCTGGTGAAGTCGCTGGTGCTGGACCGGCGCAAGGAACTCGGCGCGCTGCCGCTGGAGTTCACCGCCGAGCGCGATGCGGATGGAAACGTGTGCCTCTCGGAGGGCCAGCGCGTGATGCTGCGCGCCGGCCTGCTGAAGCTGCGCAAGCTGGAGACGGATTTCGCCCGCGTCGATGCCACCCGGCATCCGAAGATGCTGGTGGTGTGCGAAGACACCAAGGTGTCGCCGCGGGTGGCGCAGTTCCTGCTCGACGAAGGACTGCACGACGAGGACGTACTCACCGTCGACTCCGGCAGGAAGGCCGAACTGGGCGAGAAGGACTGGGCACCGCTGCGGCAGCGGCTGTTCAACGTGGACAGGCACGCGCAGCCGCGGGTGATCGTCAGCGTGCTGATGCTGCGCGAGGGTTTCGACGTCAACAACATCTGCGTGATCGTGCCGCTGCGCTCCAGCCAGGCGCAGATCCTGCTGGAACAGACCATCGGCCGCGGCCTGCGGTTGATGTGGCGCGATCCGGAATACGCCGACATCAAGCGCGAGAACCGCGAACGGATCAACCACGGCGAGGAGCCGGGTTCCCTGATCGACATCCTGTCGATCGTCGAGCATCCAGCCTTTCAGAGCTTCTATGACGAACTGATGCGTGAGGGCCTGGTCGGCAGCACCGGCGACGATGACGAAGGCAGCAGCACCGGCGACCTGATCGCCGCCGAGCTGCGCGAGGACTTCGAGAAGTACGACTTCGCCATCCCGTTCATCCTGCGCGAAGCGGACGAGCGCGTCGAACACCTGCCGATCGAGATTGCCACGCTGTCGTCGTTCACGGCCATGAGCCGGGCCAAGCTGGCCGAACTGCTGGGCAAGGGCGACACCTTCACCTCGCAGGACCTGCAGAGCAGCACGCTGTTCGGCGACTACCGCGTCGACGGCGTGGCGATGAACGTCAGCGGCTACAACGAGCTGCTGTCGTGATTGACCCGCCGGGTCAGCCAGGCACTGAATCACCCGCTGCCGAAGGGCAACAAGATCGCGCCGCAGTTGGAGCGCCCCTACCTGCAGATGAATACCGCCGCGCTCGCCACCGCACTGGACGACTACATCCGCGAACGGCTGTTCAACGAACCCTTCGAGCCGTTCGAGGACGAGGGCTGGCGGTTGTTGCTGCTGCAACCGGTGATCGACCACATCGTGAGGATCTTCGGCCTGGCGCTGGTGCGCGCCGAGGAACACACCACCACCGGCACCACCGAAGTGCGTCATCGCCACCTGTCTGAAGTGAGGAAACTGATGGTGCGCGAAAGCGCATCGCTGGAGGTGAGCAAATGCATCTATACGCGGTTGCCCTATCCCACCCGCAGCGGCGGGCTGGAGCGTGCGTTCATCGAATGGGCGCAATCCGATGCCAGCGTGGAAGCCTTCTGCAAGATCAGCGAGAACCGCCACGATTTTGTGCGGCTGCGCTACATCAAGAGCGATGGCCTGCCGGCGCTCTATATCCCGGACTTTCTGGTGCGCACGGCTGACGGCATTTATCTGGTCGAGACGAAGGCACAGGAACAGGTCGGCCACCCGAATGTACAGCGCAAGCTGAGGGCAGCCACCACCTGGTGCGAGCGAATCAATGCGCTGGACGCGGAGCAGCGCAGCAAACGGGCCTGGCATTACGCGCTGGTCGGCGAGTCGCTGTTCCACGACTGGCGCCAGAAAGGCGCGCGACTGGGGGAGCTGCTGGCCTTCTCGCGGGCCCGCGCCGCACCGACCGCACAGTCACAGGGCGACCTGGCGCTCTGATGAAATGCCTCCTGGGAGGAACTGAAGTGGCGGCGGTGTTCCCTCCCCCTGCAAGCGTGGGGGAGAGGAGGAGAAAGTCGGAGCGCATGACTTCTGCAGGGTGACATGAGGCGGCCAGATTGCACGTTATGCCCGCGTCGACAACGCCAGCAGCGCGCCCGCGAACACCACGGTCGCGCCCACGGCCATCGCCACACCAAACCCTGTCGCCACGAACACGCCGCCCAGCACGCCCACGCCCAAGGTCGCACCGACCATGCGCGCGGTGTTGACCAATGCCGAGGCGGTGCCGGCGCGCGACGGCTCCACGCCCGCCACCGCGCTGGTCAGCACCGGGCCGGTATTCAGGGCCATGCCCACACCGGTGAGGAACAGGCCGAACGCGGCCAGCTCCAGGCGCTGCCCCGCATGCGTGGTCCCCAGCACGGCGATGCCGGCGCCAATCAGCGCCATG
>Ga0307375_10007020_pt1 | contig 10330 bp, 9 predicted proteins | sample TR1MG_FD_202531 | JGI IMG/M metagenome (GOLD analysis project Ga0307375, IMG submission 202531) | Soil microbial communities from Risofladan, Vaasa, Finland - TR-1 | ecosystem: Environmental > Terrestrial > Soil > Coastal area > Acid sulfate soil | place: Finland: Risofladan, Vaasa | collected...
GTCGAATGGCTAGTTGTTTCATCAGTCCTCGCCGACATCCCCTGACCAGTCTGCGCTACTCGGCGGCGCACAGGGGAAGTAAAGCAAAAGTCAAAACCGAAAATCGGGTGGGCAACAAGTTGCCCACCAAACAAACTACTGCACTGGCAGAATGCAAAGCACCAAGTGCAGCTTTCCGGTAGGCTATTACAAGACTCGACAGGCGGCTACGTGCCATTTGCTGACGGTCGAGATGTTAAATATCCAGCGAGAAAGCTGACATGACCGGCAACGCCCATAACCGGCCTGCGGTGTTGGTCCAATTTGGAGCATCGAATCTTGATGCCATGAAGCTCCGCAAACCAGACTGAACCGCAGTCAAGTTTCTGTAAGACAGTAGTTCAACACCTGCTGCATTCACGCTGACGGTTGTCTATTTCCCACAGATGTCATCGCAGCATCCAGCGCATCCGTAAGTTCTTTGATTTTGATAGGCTTGGTGAGATAGCAAAAGAATCCAGCCTCCAGTCCCTTCTCGATATCACTAAGCATGGCATAAGCACTTAGGGCGATAATGGGGATATGTTTCGTTGCCGGGTCGTTACGTAGAAGAGTCATTGCTTTTATTCCACTGATGTCGGGCAGATTGATGTCCATCAGAATAATATCCGGCAGATGCTCTTGCGCAAGTGCTATGCCCTGCATTCCATCGCGTGCGCTTATCATGCGAATTTTGGGATGTTTTTCAATTATTTTTTCGACCAGGATCAAGTTGGACTTATTATCTTCCACGTAGAGCAGGGTGTAGCCTGCCGCATCATCCTTAGGCTGCGAAACAGTTTCTTCGCGCTGTTTAATTGCTGCAGCAGGCTGTGACGTAACGTCACGATCCAGTTCGATCCAGAATTCGCTGCCCACTCCAACGGTGCTTTTCACACCGATAGTGCCTCCCATCAGTTCAATCAATTTCTTGCTTACTGCCAAACCGATGCCTGTTCCTTCCTTAGCATCGATCTCTCGCCCGAGACGGTTGAATGGCTGGAATAGCTGCGCCAGCCTTTCCGCAGACAATCCCGCGCCGCTGTCTTTGACGCTGATGCGCAGGCGTCCCGGAGTATTCGCTGAACACGTCACCTCGACTGTTCCGCTTTCGCTGTTGTATTTAATCGCATTGGAAAGCAGGTTGGTTAAAACCTGCTTTAACTTGGTTTTATCCGCATGGACAAACCAAGTGCTATCGAGCAGATGAAAGTATAGATGGATGCCGCTTTTTTCTGCCAGCGGTTCGAACATGGTCTGGCTTTCCAAGAAGAACTTTGCCAGCGATACCGATTCCAACGACAGCGACAACTTGCCGGATTCGATCAAAGCTAGATCGAGAATCTCATTGACCATATCCAGCAGGTACCATCCTGCTACGAGAATCTGGTCCACACATATCATTTGATTTGGCGTTTGCGACGGTGTGCTGGCTTCCAGTAACTGAGCGAAGCCGAGAATAGCGTTCAGTGGCGTACGCAGTTCGTGGCTCATGCGGGAAAGAAAATTCGATTTGGCGATATTGGCGGCATCGGCGTCTTCTTTGGCTTTTCTCGCTAATACCAAATCATCGGCACGAGCTTTCGCCAGCTCTTCGAGAGCCAGTTTGATTTGGGTCTCCTTTGAAATCACATCCAGTGAATGCACCAGACTAGGACCGTTTTTGCTCAATATGGCATCTGCCTCCCCGCGTTGCAGTGTTCGCAGAATCTCCTCCGCCCTTTCGAGACGTGCTCTCAAGTCATCGTATGACGCTTCAGTCATGATGATCCGTTTCATTGAGGCCGAGCGCAGCAAGAATTTTGGCAGTGTCGGTCAGTGCGCCAAACAGGGTAATCGAGCGCGGTGCCATCAACACCACCGCCGGTGCCACCATGATCATGGCTTGCAGCGCGGCTTCGAAATCCTGAAGCACATCAATGATTTCAATATGGTGGCGATCAGGCAGATACGCGATACAAAGCGCGCGCAAGTTCTGTTCGGCGAGGAGCGAATTAGGTTCATTACCAGCGATAAACAACCGAAAATAGTATTCTTCCGCGCTCATGTTAGATATTCTCCGTCAGGATATTGATTCCTCGATCGGAGATTTGAAAGTTGTGATGGCGATGTGAATGCACTGAACCACGCGACTTCACCACCAGCAATTTGCGCTGCATGGCTCCGGCATCCTCGACCAATTGCACCTGAATGACCGAGTCGATGAGGGACGAGATACCAATGCCGGTAATTTCGTCCAGATTACTGAGACCGGCGGTCTGGTTGGTGATGAGAATGATTATGCCCATTTCTTTGCAGGTATTGATCATGCGCATCATGTATTCGAAGGCGGCCTGCTCGGTACCCATACGCCTGCAAGCTGAGGCGGACTCAAGCACGACGCAACTCGGCTGAACCTGCTTGATGGCTATCAGGGCGCGCACCAAATGTTGCTCCGCACCCATCGCTTCTGGCATGGCAGTCAACATGTGCAGCTTGCCATTGGCTATTGCGGGGCTCAGATCGGTGCCGGAACTGAGCATCGCCGATACTAGTGCCGCCTCCGACTCCTCGAAATTAAGACATAAAACTATTTCACCACTCGCGCAGGCTGCCTGCGTGAATGCGCTGCACAGCGTTGTCTTGCCGGTACCGGTAGAACCCGTGATCAGAACGCTGGATGCGCGTCGGTAGCCGCCGCCGATAAGCTTATCGAGTTCAGCCAAGCCGGTCGAGATACGCCCCCCAAGCGCCTGATGTGACAGACCAATGTCCGAGATCGGCAGCAATGTGATGCCGGGCGGTTCAATCACAAACGGATATTCATTCGATCCGGAGCCGGATCCACGATACTTGATGACGCGCAGGCGGCGGGTGCTCAACTGGCCGAGCATGCGGTTGTCGAGATGGATGACGCAATCGGCCATGTAGTCGAGGAATTCATAGTGCCGCGCATGATCCGCATCGCGTGGAGCCTTGACCGTCAGTAGCGCAGTAACCTTCTGCTCTGACAGCCACTGATGCAGTGCCAACAGTTCGTTTTGCTCGCGGCGTTCATCGTTGATCAGGCGCATCAACACATCGATCGCGTCGATGGCCACACGCTTGGCACCCATCGCTTTGATCTTGTGGCTGAGAATGGCGAGAAAGGACTGAATGCCGAATTCGCCGGTAACAATCGCTTTCGGGTCGATACGGGCGTCGAACAGGAACAGCTTGCCGCTCTGCTCCAGCGGTACCAGATCCCAACCGAGGGTACGCGTGTTAGTGCGCAGATCAGCAGAGCGCTCCTCGAAGGAGATGAAAATTCCCGGCTCGCCGTCTAGTGCGGCACGGTAGAGAAACTCAAGTCCGAACAGGCTCTTGCCGCTGCCGGGGCCGCCGATGATCAGCGAGGTGCGTCCCGCCGGCAGGCCACCCTTGAGTATCATATCCAGCCCCTCAATCTGCGTGGGACACTTGGGGAGGGTTGGTAGTTGATTTTCGGTCATAACATAGCCTTACTTGCTAATTTTGTTGCCAGTTTAAGGAGCTGAAAAATTAAAGAAAGGAATACTATACTCGCTTGCTTCGAAATTAATTTTCTATTGTGGAATATGGCAAACTTTGTGCTTTACGAATGGCGATTTGTCGGCAACGAGTTAGCACGATTGGCTAACAGAGATGGGCTATTTAGGAAAGTTAGTCACGCTAAATTGATTGACTGATAGCGGTTGTTCGCCAAGGGCAGCAGTGTGTCGAAAGCCGCTAGGTAGTATGGGCACGATTTTGTGCCCACACTACTATTTAAGGTTTTTGATTTTGCTTTTCATCCCCTGTGCGCCGCCGAGTAGCGCAGGCTGGTCAGGGGATGTCGGCGAGGACTGATGAAACAACTAGCCATTCGACTAAGCTGGCAAACGACCCCAGCCAAGTCGCTGGTTATGTCTGAGCGCGTAGCGCGAGTTCCGCAGCCGCCTGAGCAGTCGAGCAACGCAGGGCACCGCGCAGCGGCGGCAAACCGGGGTCGCCTTTTCTTTGGCTACTTTCTTTTTGGCGAAGCAAAAGAAAGTAGCTTGCTGCCGGGCAACCCCCGGCGATGTTGACTTTGATTCTGATGTTCAAGAACGCTCACCCTTCGATACCTCAGGTCGAACAGCCTTATAATGCACACCCATGTACACCCCCAAACATTTCGAAGAACCGCGCATCGAAGTCATGCACGAACTGATGCGCGCGCGTCCGCTGGCAACGCTGGTCACGCTGACGTCCGGCGGACTCGAAGCGAACCACATTCCGATGCACCTCGTAGATACGCCCGCTCCGTTCGGCACCCTGCGCGGCCACGTGGCGCGCGCGAATCCGCTGTGGCGTGATTTTGCAAAAGACATTGGGGTGCTGGCGATATTCCACGGCCCGGACAGCTACATCACCCCGTCGTGGTACGCCACCAAGAAGGAAACCGGCAAGGTTGTCCCCACCTGGAATTATGCGGTCGTCCATGCATACGGCACGCTGCGCGTGATCGACGATGCGGTCTGGGTACGCAGCCAGCTTGAAGCACTGACCGCACACAATGAAGCTGGCTTCCCCCACCCATGGGCTGTAGGAGATGCGCCGCGCGACTATACCGACAAGCTGATCGAATCCATCGTCGGCTTCGAGATCGTTATCACCAGACTTACGGGCAAATGGAAAGTAAGCCAGAACCAACCCGCGCAAAATCAAGAAAGTGTCATCGAAGGATTAATCAACAGCGATCTGCCCGATGCGGCGGGGATGGCAAAATTGGTAGCGGCTAGCGCAAAGAATCCACGCTGACACAAATGCACTCGCGTTAATGGTTACAATTGGTGAAATCCACCGTATCCCAGTTATTAAAAAATGCCTATCTCGAAGCTGACCCCCGCCAAACTTCGCCTCACCATCGCTCCCGATATGCTGGGTTTCGCCGACACATCCGAACTGGTGGAACAAGCGCTGCCGTGGATCGGGCAGGCGCGCGCGGAAGCGGCCGCACACTTCGGGCTCGGGATGAACCAGCCGGATTACAACCTGTTCGTGCTCGGCGAGGTCGGCAGCGGGCGTTCTTCTCTGCTCAAACAGGCGATGCAAACGACTGCCGCAAGCAAAGCCGTGCCGCCCGATCTGTGCTACCTGCACAATTTCGATGCGCCGGAACGACCGCGCGCGTTGCGCCTGCCTGCCGGACAGGGACGGTTGCTGCGGCAATTCATGGCACAGCTGACCAAATCGCTGCAGAAGGAAATACCCCGGCAGCTGGACGGGCAGGATTTCAAGGCCGACAGCGAGCGCATCGAAAAAACCTACAAGACCGAAGAAACCAGGGCCTACGCGGAACTCGAGGCGTTTGCCGAAGCGCGCAGCTTCACCATGCACCGCGAAACCGGGCACATACTTTTCACGTTGCTCGGAAAAAAAGGGCGCGCCTACACCGAGGACGAGGTGCTTGCCCTGCCCAAGGGACGACGTGCCGAGATCGCGCTGGCCGAGCAGGAACTGCGTGCGGAGATCGCCCGCTATTTCGACAGGACCCGGCCGATGGAGCGGGTGATGAACGAGGTGCTGGCAGCGTTGCGGCGCCAGGTGGTGAAACCGCTGCTGGATCACGAGCTTCAGGATATCCGTGCCGGGCTGAAAAAACAGATCAAGGATGCGGTCAAGCTCGGCGCATATCTGGACCAGGTCGAACACGATGTCCTCGAGAATCTCGAGCTGTTCAAGGCTTCCGATAGCGACGACGAAATCAGGCGCGAAGCATTGGCCATAGTTCTGTCGCGCTACCGGGTCAATCTGGTGGTCGACAATGACGGCCTGCAGGGCGCGCCGGTGATCGTCGAGGACAACCCGCTGTACCGCTCGCTGTTCGGCAGCATCGAATACCAGACCGAAAGCGATGTGCTGATGACCGATTTTTCGCGCATCCGCGCCGGCAGCCTGCACCGCGCGCACGGCGGCTTCCTGATGCTGCATCTGCGCGACCTGCTGGCCGACCCGCTGGTGTGGGAAAAGCTGCGGCGCTTTCTGCGCAGCGGCAGGCTGCAGATCGAGGAGCCCGGCACCGCGTTCGCGCCGATCGCGGCTGTTTCGCTGATGCCCGAGGCGGTGGATATCGAAACCAAGATCATCATGATCGGCTCGCGCGAACAATATTACGAATTGCAGGAGGGCGACCCGGAGTTTGCGCGCCGCTTCCGCGTCAAGGTGGACTTTGCCGAAAGCTTTTCTTCGAGCGCCGAGACCCGTCACGCTTCCGCGATTTTCGTCGCACATATCTGCCGCGATTTCGGACTGCCGCATTTTTCCGCCGCCGCCGTGGCACGCCTGATCGAGGATGGGCACCGTGAAGTGGATGACCAGTCGCGCCAGAGCGCGATCTTCGCCGGCACCGAGGCACTGGTGATGGAAAGCGCCGCACTGTGCAGCGCCCGTGCAGGCCGTCCGGCCAAGGCACCCGTGGTCGCGGCACAGGATGTCGAGGCGGCGATCCGTGCGCGCACCCTGCGCCACGATTATCCCGACCAGCGCATGCAGCAATCTATCGTCGAGGGCGATGTGCTGATCACGTTGCATGGCGAGAAAACCGGCCAGCTCAACGCGCTGACCCAGATAGACCTGGGGGATTACCGCTTCGGCTTCCCGGTGCGCGTCACGGCACGCACCTTTGCCGGCGAGGAAGGCCTGCTCAACATCGAACGCGAGGTGGAGTTGTCCGGACCGATCCACGACAAGGGCGTGCTGATCCTGCAGCACTATCTGTCCGCGCTGTTTGCGCAGAACGCGCCGCTCGCGCTTAACGCATCGATCGTGTTCGAACAGGAATATCACGGCGTGGAGGGCGACTCTGCTTCCTGCGCCGAACTTTATGTGTTGCTCTCCTCCCTGTCCGGCCGTCCGCTCAAGCAGGGCATCGCGGTGACCGGCGCAGTCAACCAGCACGGCGAAGTATTACCGGTGGGCGGAGTCAATGAAAAGATCGAGGGTTACTTTCGCATTTGCTCGACAGCCGGACTGGACGGCAGCCAGGGCGTGCTGATCCCGCAGCGCAACCGCCACCACCTGATGCTGGAACGTGACATCGTCGAGGCCGTGGAGCAGGGTCTGTTTCACATTTACACCGCGCAGCACGCGAGCGAAGGGATGGAGCTGCTGGCCGGGTACCCGTTTGGCACAGCGGACGAAACAGGCAGCTATCCGCGCGACAGCATATTGGGGCACGCCCAGAAAACCCTGCTGGCCTACCGCCGCGCATGCCAGATATCGGGACACCATGAACCGGAGCACCCGAAGTCGGGACACCGGCGCGTGCGCTGAACCGGGAATGCGGAATGCAAAAAGGCATGATCCACGAAAGACACAAAAAGCACGAAAAATTGGGCTGACTAAAGGTACTTCCAAAAACTTTTGTCCTGCTTTCCTGGCAGCCGGGTTTGATAGTATTGTGTCGTGAAATATTCCCGTGCTTATCGTGTCTTTAGTGGACAGTACTCAAACTCAATCAGAAAATAATGAATGAAAATAATCCCATCGGGATTTTCGATTCAGGCGTGGGCGGCTTGTCGGTGCTGCACGAGATCCGCCGCGAACTGCCAAGCGAAGACCTGTTCTACGTAGCCGATTCCGGCCATGCGCCGTATGGCGACAAACCCGCTCACGTGATCGAGGCAAGATCAATCGCGATCGCCGAATTCCTGGTCAGCCGGCAGGCCAAGGCCATAGTCGTGGCCTGCAATACCGCAACCGGCGTGGCGATCAAGGCGCTGCGCGCAAGATTCCCGCTACCCATCATTGCCATGGAGCCCGCCGTCAAACCGGCTGCCGCGCATACCCGATCCGGCGTGATCGGCGTGCTGGCAACCAGCAGGACCATCACCAGCGACAATTTTGCAAAACTGCACGAACGCTTTGGTGCCGATGTAAAAATACTGATGCAGGCCTGTCCGGGACTGGTTGAACAGGTGGAAGCGGGCAAGCTGCGGGATGACAGGACCCGCGCATTGGTCGAACGATATGTCCTGCCCTTGTTGAACCAGGGAGCAGACACCCTGGTGCTGGGTTGCACGCACTACCCGTTCCTCGCCGCGCTGATCCGGGAGATTGCCGGAGCGACGGTCACCGTCGTCGATCCCTCCGCGGCGATCGCACGCGAACTGCGCCGCAGGCTGGCAGGCGCCAACCTGCTGTCGTCCGAAAGTCGAGAGGGTATACAGCGATTCTGGAGCAGCGCCAGGTCGGACACGACCCGGCTGGTGATTTCACAATTATGGAAAGCCGACATAGACCTGCAGCAATTGCCGGACTGAAACGCTCCCCCGCCCTGCCCCGAATGACCCGGGACCATCATCACGCGGCGCCCCGGGTTCACATACCCGAGTAAATCCATCATTTATAAATCGCTTGAATTTTGGAATTTCAGGTCCATATTGTCAGTACCGGCACTGGATTATGGAATGCCGGATGAATGTTTACAGTTAAACTTTTATCGTGGAGGCTTATCATGAATTTAGTTAAATGGGATCCATTCGTAGAACTGGAAGATGTATCGAAACATTTGAACCGAATTTTTGGCAGATTCCCGGCCCGGCCCGAACCGGATCGCGAATTGCTGGCAATGGTGGACTGGGCACCGACTGTCGATATCTCCGAAACCGACACGGCCTATCTGATCAAGGGTGAAATTCCCGGCGTGGACAAGGAAAACGTCAAGGTCAACATCGAAGACGGCTTGATCACAATGCGCGGCGAACGCAAGCAGGAGAAGGAACAAAAGGATGAAAAATTCCACCGCATTGAGCGTTCCTACGGTAGTTTCATGCGCAGTTTCCGCTTGCCGGATGATGTCGATGAAACCGCAGTCAAGGCAGAATTCAAGGACGGCATGCTCAATGTAACGTTGCCAAAGTCCGCGAAGGCCAAAAACAAGGCGATCACGGTTTCAGTGACGTAAGCCGCTTTCGGCCCCCGTGCCGGCAACAACACGGGGGCATGCAGATACTGGAGGCTATCATGGTCAACTCATTACACCCTGCAGGTTTTCACCCTGTCCGCCGCGACCGGTTACCGCTGGAAACGCTGATGGACAGCTACAAAGCCAGGGGCAAACTTTCCGAACCGACGGTCTGCACGGACTGCGGTGCGGTATTTCAGGCAGGGCGCTGGCAGTGGCTGGCGAAACCCGGGGATGCGCATCAGACAATCTGCCCGGCTTGCCATCGCATACACGATCATTTCCCGGCGGGCTACGTGACTGTGTCCGGGGAATTTTTCGACAAGCACGAACAGGAAATCTTTCAGCTGATAAAGCACCGGGAGACGCAAGAAAAAGCGCGACACCCGATGCAGCGGATCATGGATATTGAGAAGACCAAGCAGGGTACGCTGGTGACTACCACCGACATTCATTTGGCGCGCGGCATCGGTGAAGCGTTGCACCATGCCTATCAGGGCGAACTGGATTTTCACTACAACCCGGACCAGAATTTGCTGCGCGTTACCTGGAGCCGCTAGTATCGGGAGTGCGGAAGGTTTGTTAGTCGTCGCTATGGCGGATTGACACGTCTTCTGCCGGTTCGCCGGTTTCGGGATCTATCCAGATGGAAATGCCGATCTCGTCTTCGGCATCTTCCAGCGACTCGCCTTCTTCAATGCTGTTGTCGTTCAGCCCTTCCATGTCCTGCACTGCCTCTGCCCGCGTGGCAAACGGGCCGAACTCCTGCCCGAGCTCCGTGTCCTGCCAGTAAAAGCCGTCCGGGCGTTCGACTATCTGAACCTGGTCGTTCTCGGGTGGAATGGGCGCAACAGGTGTGGTCTTGGTCATTGTTACCTCCAATCGTGCCTGGCGTTCTGACAAACCATGCTGTTCAACGCCGTTTCAAAGCTTGATGAAATGCTCCCGGTAATGCTTCATCTCGCTGATGGATTCGTAGATATCGGCTAGCGCTTCATGCTTGCCGTGCTTTTTGACACCCTGTGCCATGTCCGGTTTCCAGCGCTTGGCCAGCTCCTTGAGGGTGCTCACGTCAAGGTTGCGGTAATGAAAATAATCCTCGAACTTGGGCATCCAGCGCGCCAGGAAGCGCCTGTCCTGGCAGATCGAGTTGCCGCACATCGGGGAGGTGCGGGTCGGAACGTATTCTTTCAGGAACTCGAGCATTTGTTCCTCGACCATGGCCTCGTTCAGTGTGGACGCCTTGACCTTGTCGATCAATCCGGATTTGGCGTGGGTGGATTTGTTCCATGCATCCATGCCGTCCAGCACGCTGTCCGGCTGATGCAACACCAGCACCGGGGCCTCGGCGATCGTTTCCAGATTATTGTCGGTGATCACCAGCGC
>Ga0307375_10007023_pt1 | contig 10328 bp, 11 predicted proteins | sample TR1MG_FD_202531 | JGI IMG/M metagenome (GOLD analysis project Ga0307375, IMG submission 202531) | Soil microbial communities from Risofladan, Vaasa, Finland - TR-1 | ecosystem: Environmental > Terrestrial > Soil > Coastal area > Acid sulfate soil | place: Finland: Risofladan, Vaasa | collected...
AGGTTTATTAACAACAATTTCCTTCTATACTGGCTTACAGTTTATTGGGATAATTTACGACCATGTTTATGATGTCGCAATGAGTTGATTCCCCCCTTTTCGAACACACCATCGATAAGCGAGTTTGTTACGCGCCAGCTTTGCGCTAAACTCACTCGCCAAAACGCTGAGCAAGCCGTTTTTACGCCTAAAGACGAGCTAACGGTTCATGCTTATTCGGCATTTTCTTGGAAATAAATGGCAGTGCTTTCGATTGCATTGTGCGCACTGTTAATACCCGCTTTTGGGGGCGCAGGAGCTGGGATGGCTCTAGTATCATCCGGATTCGCCGTGGTTGTGACGATGCACATTTTTGGCGCGTCAGGTGGGAGGCGGTTTTCTGCTACGCCCCATGTTCATTGCAGGGATTTCAGCTGCGGCTCTATGGGGGGATGACGCTGGGGTGATTGTAGCGTGAAGTGATAAGATTCGACTATTGATTAGATATAAGGTCAGATATGCAAGACGAGACCCTGCAAGTATTGGAAATTAGTCTGAACGACTTGGTGGATTTCATTAAAAGTAATTGGAAGAGAATAGTACTTTTCGGAATTGTTGGGCTATTGCTTTCTTCTGCCTACGTAGTTCTGGCACCCAGAGAATATGGGGCGATATGGCAGATGGTGATGGCTCAACTCAGCAACAACAATAATCTGAGCAACAGCGAAAATCCTGTTGCATTAATTGAGCGTTTGCGGTTTCCAACGACATATCCCGTGGAGGTGCAGCAACAGTGTGGTATGCAACACGATAAGGATATAGGCGATTATCTAAACCAAAGATTAGAAGTGCAAGTAATAAATAATTTGCCGAACGCTGTTCAGTTTAAATATCGCGCTAATAGTCAAGCGCAGGCAAAGCAATGTGCAGAAGCGCTTGTGATGATGGTAGTGCAACAGCAGCAAGGCTTGATTGAATCTCAACTCACGGTTAGCAAAATCCAACTGGCTCGATATCAAAAATCCTTGGCGGAAGAGAAACGTAATTTCGAAAAGATGAATAATGACATTATTGGATTTGCTTATTTGGCAAGGATAGAAAGGTTAACTTTTTTACGTGAACGAATTGATGCATTGCAAACAGATATATTTCTGGACCAAAATTATCCTGCCAAATTAACAGCGCCCATTTACGCTTCGAGCAAACCAATTGCACCGAAGGTGCGGCTAGTGCTGATGTTGGGAATACTGTTTGGCTTGATGCTTGGTTTGCTGTATGTACTTGGGCGAGAAGTATGTAAGGCGGCATGAATAGACTTTTCATGAAAAGCATCATCCAGACAAACTTTACCAACCTACTTGTTCCAAGGTTCGACAAATTGCTCAATCTGGAGCAGCTCAAGTTATATTATGAGGAACAACTGAGCCTCATGCGTACTTTTTCTATATCGCTGCTGGAACAAATTTTCGTTATCCACCGGTTGACTGGCCCGAAGGAGGCAGTATCAGAGTCAATTTCACTGACCGTGTTAACCAGGACTATTCCAGTTGCTTTCCGGTTCGATGAAACGTGGGAAGAAGATGCGCAATAAAATTATTGCGTTGTTTCTTTCACAAAGTTTTGTATTTGCTGCTATTGGCATTTCTTATTTGGTTTACTCTCGAATTCTTTCTGTGGAGCAATTTGGGCTTTATTCGGTTGCTCTGGTTATTGGCAGTTTCGCAACACTGATTCTTGATGGTGGTCTAAAGGCAACGATCATTAAGCACCCTGCAGACCTTACGAAAAAAGAGGAGGGTACGCTTTTTTTTCTTATGGCCTGTTTATCGCTGTTTCTGATTGTCACGCTGTTTGCATCGCATGCAATTTTTGCTATTTATTTTCCCGGATTAAAGCAGGATTACTCGTTTCTCGTCATTTTTTCGGGTATTTACCTTGTTTCCTATCCCTTGATTTCAATTCCAACGGCCACCCTTGAGCGCAGACTTGAATATGGGCATATTGCTTGGATAGAGGCTGTGGGTATGGCTTTCGAAAGAGCAGGTCCTGCTATGCTGCTGGTTTATAGCCACTACGGTATGTCTTCATTCTTGTGGGCATTGTTCGTTGGACGTGCATTTCGAATTGGTGCCCTTATGATGTTCTATCGCCCTGGGTTTCATATTCCAGTAACAAAAGATATAGGTGCAGCATTTCACCTTATACAAGAGGGATCATGGCTGCAGATTGCAACTGGCGCCTCTCTACTGCGGGATAGTATGCATGTGCTGCTTGTGGGTCCCATGTTTGGAAAGGTGTGGGTAGGTTACTATGCGTGGGCTCTGCAGCTCAGTATGATTGCGTCCCAAGTCTTTGTTCAGTTGTCATCCAGAGTATCCCTCCCTCTTTTTTCTCAGGACAGAACAATGAAAGAGCGATGGCCTGTTTGTTTATACCAAGTTAAGTTGCTGTCCATGTTTACCATCCCGGTGTTGGCTATGTTTCTTATTCTAATGCCCAGTGTCGATGCCTACTACTTTAAGGAAAAGTGGCAAATTGCGATTACACTCTTACCATTTCTCTTTGCCAGGATGCTGCCTGGGTTGGCTACAACTCCGGTGGGCACATTGCTATTAGTCGAAAGAGGCGCGCGCGTATTTGCGAGGGCGAATATCTTGTGGGCGGGTTTTGAGTTAGTTGCTGGATTCATATTTCTACTGATTGCTGGTCCTAAGGGCTTAGCCTGGAGCTATTCATGGACCGCATGGATAGGTTTACTTATTCTGCATCGCGCCATTGAGCAAGATTCTGGAAACCGTATGCTTACAACGGTTAGGACTTTACTTAAAAGGCCTGCTTTATGGTTTTCTCTAGGCGCGATTCTTTCTCCGTTACTATTGTTGATGATTGGTGTAATACCATTGACGTACGTGCAAGATATCAGGCTGGTAGCAACTTACGCGATTGCAATTGTGATCTTGTCATATTCTCTGGAGAAGGATATCCGAAAGATGTTGAGGTTTCGCTCATGAAAGCGTCTAGACTGAAATTCAGAAAATTGAAGATATGGGGGCAAGATTACTTAGTTTATCGCTATCTGTGGCCAAACATAGAGTGGGCAGTTGGATTGGCGCGACAGCTAACAAGTTGCCGGCAACCGATTGTTTTAGATATAGGATGCGGGCAAAAGCCTTATGCTGATTTGTTTGAAGGCTGTTTCTACCTAGGCCTGAATTTTACAAAGAACGATGCTATGCCGGATATTATCGCTGATGCGACCAGCATTCCAGTGGTTACAGGAGCCATGGACATTGTATTCTCCACGCAGGTAATAGAGCATGTAGCGGATCCACAGGCAATGGTGCGGGAATGTTTTCGCGTGCTGAAACCCGGAGGATTCCTTATTCTCACAGGCCCTTTTTATTGGCCCTTGCATGAAGAACCCTACGATTTCCACCGGTTTACCAAGTACGGATTTGCAAACCTCTTGGCCAATGCAGGTTTTTCACAATGGGAAATTCGTCCTGATGGGGGTGATATCGCCCAAGTATTTTTGTCTATTAATCTTCTTTTTCGAGGGCGGCTCTTTGCACCGATCCGTGTATTTTTCAATCTCATGGGAATGTTGCTTGATACACTCATTCACCGGACATCGTGTCCAGCGAACTACACCGTTTTTGCCAAGGCTTAATTTTCCAGCAAGGGACTCAACTTTGAATAAATATTTGTCACATGGCAACCACATTTCTCTCCAGTGTCCTCTTTGTACGTCCAGCAACAGTTCTATCGTGGCTGAAATACCATCGAAAGCAATAACAAAGGCTTATAGGCAGACCGTTGGTGTAGTGTTAAAGGTGGATTTCCCTGACCAAGTCTTACTCGCAAAATGTCACAGTTGTGACTTGAAGTATTTTCATCCTATGATGACCGGGGATGAAAGTTTTTATGAGGCATTGCAGAAATATGAGTGGTACTACCTCTCAGAAAAGGAGGAGTTCCAAGTTGCAAGTGCACAGATATATCCCACCGACGAAGTTTTAGAAATTGGGGCTGGACGTGGCGCGTTTTTAGAAAAAATTAAGTGTAAATCATATGTAGGACTTGAATTTAGTGAAGCTGCTGTTGCCATGGCTCAAAATAAAGGCATTGAGGTTCGGAAGGAAAGTCTGACGTGCCACCTAACCCAGAATTTGCAGAGATACGATGTGGTTTGTGCTTTTCAGGTTCTAGAGCATGTCAAGGATGTACGTGGGTTTCTGGACGCCGCGGTTGGATGTCTTAAGCCCCAAGGGAAATTGATAATTTCAGTACCAAGCGATGATGGTTTTCTCGGCGCCGAAATGAGCAATATCCTGAACATGCCACCTCACCATGTTACACGGTGGACAGACCGCTGCCTACATAATGTCAGTTCTATTTTGGCTCTTGAAGTTCTCCATGTTTATCATGGACAGCTTGAGGATCTACATATTCGGCCCTATTCAATCACTTTAGTTCAAGCTGCGCTTCGTAATATGTTCGGCATGGATAGTCGGTTCCTCGACAAGCGGCTATCAATTCTTCCCGTAAGGCTATTCGTTAAGGCATTGACACTTTTTGTTGAACAGGGTCTGAAGGATCGTCATTTGAGGCCGCGAGGCCACTCCGTTACCATTGTTTATAGGAAACCTTAGTTGTGGTAGGTCATGATGTGAAAAGAATTCTTTTTTATGATGATGCGGCCGAATTCGGTGGCCATGAAGTAATGACGCTTACTGCCGTGAAGTATCTGCTAGAAGAAGGAGGCGCTAAAGTCGGGTTCATGTACTACGCTGGAAACGAGCGCCTGCGCCAAGAGCTGTCAAGTCTTCAGAAAGAACATGAAGCATTATCGCTTTACCCGGTGAAATTCCGGTCAAGCAGGTTGCAAAACCTAACGACGCTCTTTGCTTTTAAGAGTATCACCCAATTAGGGCGTTTGATGCGGCAATTTAGCCCGGATATCGTTGTCATTGCTCAAGGGCGCATAGAGCTGTCGACGATGGGTTTGCTTGCCGCAAAACGGAGTGGACTGCGGACAGTTAGTTATATTCCTATGGCGCATCCATTGACGCATATTAGTGAGTTGCCCGGGGCGGGGCTTCGAGACCTGCTGAATCGCTATTTCTATCAGTTGCCTGATCGCTTCATAACTGTGAGCCAAAGTATGGCAAGAATGTTGCGCCAGCAAGGAGCCCAATCCAGGATATCTGTTGTCTACAATGGCATTGACTGGTCGCGTTACAGGAGAATGGATCGGGAACAGTCACGTGCTAGGTATGAACTTGAGGAGTGGGACAATGCTATAGCTGTCGTAGGTCGGATTCAGTTTAGACAGAAGGGCCACGATTTCCTTATTAAAGCCATATCCCGCTTCAGGGATCAGTTCGAAAGGTGTAAGTTGCTAGTCGTTGGGGATGGACCGGATGCGCCAAAGCTCAAAGAGATGGTGCTGTCCCTGGATCTGAGCCATATAGTGCGGTTTCTGCCGTGGAGTAATTCCTTGTCTGAACTTTATTCGGCTATCGACATGCTTGTTATACCATCCAATTTTGAGGGAGTTCCAGTGGTTATGCTTGAGGGGATGTATTTTGGCCTTCCGGTCGTCGCTTCAAACATAGACGGCATGGCGGAAATTTTGCCACGCTCTTGGCTCTTTAAGCCCACAGATGAGAACTCATTCGTCGAAACCTTGAGAAAGGTGAAAAATCGCAATAATGATTTCGAGATAAAAACGAACCAAGATCTGGTATCAACGAGGTTTACTTACCACACATTTGTTGCCGAATTTGCTCACATTCTTTCTGATGAATTGTGTGCTTGTTCCCCAGCAGAGGTTGCTCCTAGAAACAACGATAATAAAAAAATTCCTGGTTAATATCGGTCTCTAAACACGATGATAGTTCTTACCATTATTAGCATATCATTCCTTTTGGTTGTTGCGGCATACACTATGGTTTCTTTTAAGGAAGGATCCTATTTCAATGTAATGTCACCTTCGATGCTTATCTTTATTCCGGTAAGCTTTTTCTTGGAGCCGCTACATTTATACTATTTTGGCTATAGTGGTAGCCTTTATGCTTATTTTTTTTGTTATGTTACCTATGCGTTATCGATTCTTGCATTTTCTGTAACTTATATAATATTTCCTCCAGTTCTCTTAACTTTGCCCTTAACTGGTAAAGAGCAAATCATTAAGTACTCCCCCTTTGTGTTCGTGATGTTTTCCCTTCTTATTTATGCGCCTGTACTTTGGCAATATGCGGATCTTATCTCAACTCCAAGAGAGATATATATGCATACCCGAACTGGGTACGGCCCGAGCTTTTTTCTTTCGATCATGTTGGCTTATGTTGCCTTCATCCTTATCCTATTCAAGAAAAAACGCTCTCGCTGGGAACTCGTATTTGTCAGTGTAGCGTGTGCCATTCTGCTTGTCTTGCATGGGAATAAATCAACAGTAATTACTATGCTGTTTATAGCCATGCTTTATACCGTGTATGTTAAAGGTGCTCGTGTGGGTCTCACACGATTTCTTGGATATGGCCTTGCATTTGGGGTGTTAGTGATGTCCCTTTTTGCCGTAACACTTCCAGACAATATGCGCAGCAATTTGCTCAAGGGGATCAGTGAATACTCAGACTACACGCGGAATGCCATGCTGGTGATCGACAGTAACATGCACTCTCAGTTGGGAAGGCTAACGTTGGAGAACAATATCTATGCGATGGTTCCGCGAGATTTATTTCCTGATAAGCCGAAGGATTTTGGCACCTTTTTTCTCGCGGAAAAATTCTATCCTAAATGGTTCCTTGCAGATACCGGTTCTCCTGCCTTTGGTATTGGTGTGCAATATGCTGATTTTGGCTCATTCTCTATTCTTTACATCATTTATTGGGCTGTTATATCTGGTGCTCTGCTTAAAATATTTGTGACCAGGCTACGGTATTACCGTAATCCAGCTGATTTTATTATGGTTCTGTTTTTGGCAGAAGTACCGCTTCTCTCAGTTGGTGCAGGCTATTTGCTCATCGAGCACATGTTCTTGGCTGTGCTTGTTGCTCTTATTGTTTGCCCTATCAAATTTAGAATGTACAAGCGAAGTGTTCCAAATGTCACCTAGTCAAGGAATTGTTATTAACCTGTCGCGCCTTGGCAGAAAAGGTACGGGGTTAGCTATTTATTCACGGACCGTGGTCGACTGCTTGAAATCCAGCTTTCGAAATTTGGCTGTGGTTGGCGTCAGTGATGCTGATTATGGGGAAGATGTACGCAAGATTTCAGCCCCGCACTGGGTGACGATGACATCATCAGTTTCAAGAATCCGGCCGATTCTATGGCTGATCTATTCAATATTACTGTTTCCCAGGAAAGAAGGGAAAATTATCGGGACTACTCATCACGTTATCCCCGGAGCGAGGCACCAGCTGGTGACGGTTCATGACCTGCGGCCCTATTTTTTTCCTGACAGCATGCTCCAGAAACTCTATTTCAGGTACGTCTTGCCGCCGCTTTTACGACGGATTGATGGTGTTATGACTGTGTCCGAGACGACCAAGGAGTTGATCGTCGCTTATTATGGTTTGCCTTCCAGTCGAGTGTATGTCGTTCCGAATTGTGTTGATACTTCCCGCTTCAGGCAAGGGGAGCAGGGCGGGAAGGAAGTTGAGCCGTACCTCTTGATGGTTGGGGCTACATGGCGCCACAAGAATGCTCATGAAGTTCTTGCGATGAGCCATCTCTGGTCCGGTCGCTATAGGCTCAAGATTTTGGCGGGGGAAGGGAAGTACATTGATTCAGTGAAAGCCGCCGTCAAACAGAGTGCTATGCAATCCCACGTGGATTTCGTCGGCTATTTGTCGGAACCGGAACTTATATCCCTTTACCAGTGCGCATCGGCACTAGTGTACCCTTCGCTTATGGAGGGTTTCGGCATACCTCCTCTTGAGGCCGCGGCTTGCGGAGTGCCTGTGATTGTCTCTGATATTCCCGTATTCCGAGAGATATATGGGGATTTTCCAATCTATGTCCGCCTCTCAGTCGAGCAAAGCTGGCGGGATGCTTTTGGTTTACTGCAAGACTTTAAATTTTTGGAAGAAAGGAAGGCGCTTGGGTTGTCCAGATCCAAGGAATTTACCAAAGAGCGAATGTGTATCGAATTGGAGAAGGCGATACAGGACGTGTGGCCGGATTTGTTTGGTTCGAATAAGACTACCCCCGCCTCGGCTGAGGGGAAGACAACATCAGTAAATTCATAAGATCAAAATCATGATGCTTGCATATTTAATCAAAAAAGTCAGAATGCGTATTCTACCGAACCTGAGGTATCTCCCCGAATCCAGGTTGCGCATTTGTGAATGCTGTTTGAAGCTGACCTTATTTCTGAGTCTCAGCGAAGGCGAAGAGTTCAAGGTTTGTCTTCGATGCCGTGCGAATCTGCGCTACGAGATGCTTGCCCAACTGATTCGCCAGTATGGCTCCAGATTATCCGATATGAATGTGGTTGAACTTGACCCTCACTCGCCACTCCGACCAATTTTGTCCAAGGCAAAGGAATACGTGCGCACGTATTATTCCTCAATAGACACCCTTGGATCGGCTCGCCCTGATGGTACCCGATGCGAGGACATTACTCGCCTTACATTCGCAGACAACAGTGTCGATTTAATCGTATCCAGCGATGTACTTGAGCATGTCCCTGACCTAGTTGCTGCTTTCAAAGAAACGTCGAGGGTCTTGCGGCTTGGAGGCATACATCTTTTCACTGTACCCCCGCGGGACAGAACTCAACGCCGAGCTGAGTTTATTGCCGGCAAGTTGAAACATTCCGCTGAGCCCGAGTACCATTCTGACCCCCTTAATATAGCAGGTATCTTGACCTTCTGGGACATCGGTCCGGATGCCTCACAATATTTTTCTTTGCCAGATTTGGAATTATCCATTGTCCGAGGCCCAGAGGGAAAAGACCGACGAGTTGTGTGGATGGCGGAGAAGAAATCCGTGATTGTTCCAGATAGAAAGGAAAATTGAACACGTGTCATCAGCTCCTTCATATGTCATCTGTATTCCGACACTCAACCCCGGGAAATTCACGCAGAAACTAATAGCTGGGTTAGGCCAACAGCGTACCCCTACACCAACACTAGTTATCGACTCTGGTTCAAGCGATGGCGCGCCGGAATTGTTTGAACGCGAAGGATTCCGTGTTCATCGGATACCGCGCGCGGCCTTTAACCATGGTGCGACCCGCAGGCTTTGCGTTGATTTGAATCCAGATGCCGAGATTGTCGTTTACTTAACGCAAGATGCGCTACTATCAGAGCCAGATTCATTGGCGACCTTGTTAGCTGCTTTTGAAGATGACCAAGTGGGCGCTGCTTATGGACGTCAATTGCCACGTCTTGGCGCCGGCCCAATCGAAGCTCATGCCCGATTATTTAACTACCCGGAAATCAGTCGGATTAAGGCCCTTACCGATGCGAAGGAGTTGGGTATAAAAGTTGCTTTTATTTCCAATTCCTTTGCGGCCTATCGCCGCTCTGCTTTGCTCGAGGTAGGAGGGTTTCCATCCCGTACGATTTTGGGTGAGGACACTTACGTTGCTGCAAAGATGTTGTTGTCTGGCTGGAAGGTTGCTTATATGGCCGAAGCGAAGGTTTACCATTCCCATGATTACGGCTTCTCGGAAGAGTTCAGGCGATACTTCGACACAGGAGTTTTTCATGCTTTCGAACCATGGATCAGGCAGAGTTTCGGGCAGCCTGAAGGAGAAGGACTCCGCTACACTCGATCAGAGTTGGCGTCGCTGTGGGAAGTCAATCCTTGGCTGATACCTTCTTCGCTTATCAGGTCAGCCTTGAAGCTTTTGGGGTTCAAATTGGGTATGGCGGAGCGATTCCTACCACTTTGGCTGAAGCGGCGTTTATCCATGCATAAGCATTTTTGGCAATCTGCGGACTAATTGCCATATTCAATGAGTTAGGTAAGGCTAAATTTTCATTGCGCTGAAGCAATTCCACAGGTGTTTTCGTTGAGAATTTTTGGTAGTGAGCAGTGAAAAACCGCAGGAATCCACAGTTGTGTGAACTCATGTCTGAGTTTGAAAGGAATGTATTTTGATTGGCCAACATTTGTCTTTAAAGAAACACTCTAGTGTGCAGAATGCATTTCTGCATTCCCTCGATTGGGTGGGAATTATCTTTGCTGCATGGATTTCACACCGCTTATACTTCGGTGGTTGGGCTTTGCCGGCTTCATACACAAGCGTGGTTGGAGTAGTGGTGTTGTTGGCCGCGTTGCTGTTTCCTCGCTTCGATCTTTATAAGGTATGGCGCAGCGCATCAATTTTCGCT
>Ga0307375_10007025_pt1 | contig 10327 bp, 9 predicted proteins | sample TR1MG_FD_202531 | JGI IMG/M metagenome (GOLD analysis project Ga0307375, IMG submission 202531) | Soil microbial communities from Risofladan, Vaasa, Finland - TR-1 | ecosystem: Environmental > Terrestrial > Soil > Coastal area > Acid sulfate soil | place: Finland: Risofladan, Vaasa | collected...
CCCGAGGAACGCCGCCATTGTCGCATACGACACAACGGATGCGATCAACGACGGCAAGAGTGCCTCGTGCGCCAGGTCGTCCTTGTAGGGCATTTCGAGCGCGAAGATGATCCCGGTGAGCGGCGCGCGAAACACGGCGGACATTCCGGCCGCTGCGCCGCTGATCAGCATGATGCGCCGATCCCGGCGGTCAAACCAGACGCGCCGCAGCTTGGTCCAGAGCCACGAGCCGAGCGCCCCGCCGCCATAGATGCTCGGCCCCTCCAGCGCGGCGCTCCCCCCGAGTCCGACGGTCGCGATGGCGGCCAGGAGCTTGGGGACGAACGGTCGCATCGCCACGTGCCCCCCGTGCTCATGGTACGCCCGAACGATCTCTTCCGTCGAGTGCTCGTCCGGGTCCGGGGTCGAGTACTGCATGAGCAACCCCGCGATAGCGAAGCCGATGACCAGCATCGGAATCATCGCGAGTGGATGCGCGAGGTCGAAGGCCAACAGCGGCGGCCACATCCAATCGAGGATGATCTTGACGATGAGGGTGATGAGGAGCCCCGTCGCGACGCCGAGGACTGGAGCGACGACGAGCCACTTATGCAGATCGCGAGAGTATGTTGCCGCGAGATCTTCGCGAATGAGGGACTTGTATCGTCGAATGACCGGATAATCCAGTAAACGACGTCCGATCTGCATCATCACGTTGCGCGCTTCCTCTTTGGGGTCTGGTTCCGCAGCCTGGGCCGCGGAACGGCAGCGAATGCGAAGTCGCCGCGGAATCGCGCGAGTTCATCGTGGTGCCGGCGTGAGAGCCAGGCGAGGATCCGGCGGCCCCGAGGGGTGAGCCGCACGCGGATTACGCGTCGATCAAGAGGGTCACGGTGCTTGGACACCAACCCGGCTCGCTCGGCGCGCTTCACGAGGGCGACCACGGCATTATGCCGGTGTTGGAGGTACTCCGACAAATCCGAGAGGGTGGCCCATCCCTCTCCCGTGAAGCCGGCAATTCCGAGAAGGAGCTGGTGCTGGAGCGGAGTGATACCACACTGACGGGCAGAGCGTTCGCTGAAGCGCAGGAAGATGCGAAGCCGGTATCGAAACCGCGCGAGGTCTCGGTACAGAGTTGGCGCGACCTCTGTGGGGCGACGTGTAGGCACACTGAAATATATATCATGCTGTGATATATCAACCATGGGGCTGGCGAAAGAGGTTGAGGGCAGGCCGAGCCCTGGGGGAGGCGATCGTGGGATATCCATGGTGGACATCGACACTGCCGTGCCTCGCCGCGGCGTGCTTCGCGGGTCTTTCGGGAGATCTGGCGGCGGGAAAGAGCCGGGCCGTCACGTTCCGGATTGACGATCCGGGCACTTACCAAGTGGTCTGCGCCCGCCCCCGGGCATTTCACCGTCGCCGAGCGGGGCGCGCTCGTTGTGAGGTAGTCCGTGGACCGGGCGAAGCCGAGCTACCGATCCGCGTCGTTGGTGATGTCGTGCACCGACTACCGGTAGACGCGTGGGCGTTCCTTCGCGTGGTCAGCGCACGCTCAGACGGTACGTAGCATGACACCCGTCGCAGTTGCTCGTTAGGCGCGCGAGGCGTGCAATCGCCGTGTCGCGGGCGGCCGGACCACGACTCGCGGCGGCGAGGCTGTCCCACTGCTGGTGGGTATTCAGGCCGAGCTTCAGGAATTCCGGCGGTAGGTATTTCTCGAACGTTGGATCCGCCGCCATCGCCATTCCTGAAGCGGCGGCCGCCTGGCGGATCGCGGCCGTGTCCGAGTGCGTAGCCGCGCTGAGGACGCCGTTGACGGAGACGAGCATGGCGCGCATCTCGGCCAGGACCGCGTCCCGTCCCGCCGCCGGGAGGACGATCGCCGTTCGGGTGTCGGTGCTCTGAGTTTCCGGCGCTCGGCACGCAGTCGCGGCGACGAGGGCGACGGCGACCATCGAGGGGTGCTTCACGATCCTCCATACGCTGTCCATAAGCGTGGCCCCCGTTCGACCATCTTGGGATATCCAGTCTGTTGGACGCTACGAGCGTTCCCATGTCCAAACAAGTCGGGTTCTTCCATGAGATGAGGCTCGGTTCATTTCCTCTTGAGAACCGACCCCTAGCTGTTATTGATCAGGACGTTGTTCACAGCGGGGCGAGCCTCTTCAGCGGCGTTTGTCCGTTGCTCCCCATGTGGGGCCGGCTTGGGTGGGCTTGGGTCCCTGAAAACTGGTCCAGCCGGGGTCGCGTTTTGACAGGGAGCTGAGGCGAGGCCAGACTCTCGGGAGAGAGGAGGTCAGGGATGCGGAAGAGCACGGTCACACCGATGCTAAGACCATTGACCGCCCCCTGACGAGGACTCAAAATCCCCCACCGCCGGCGGCGTATGAGCGTGGTCCGCAGGTCGCGAGTGGTGCGCCAGACTGAGTGACGTTTGTCGAAAACCGGAACGACGGTGGTGGGCCGTGCGTGGTATCCCGGCCCTCGTCGCGGTAACGCATACTGAAACGACACCCCCGCTGCGCGGTGCCGCCCCATGCCCGTTGAGCACAGGCGCCAGGGGCAGGCATCATGACTCATAATGCCGGGGTCGTGGGTTCGAGTCCCACCCCTGCTACTTTCGGGAATCATGGTTTGCTTTGCAGGATGTTGCTGATCCGCTGCGGGTCGTGAAAACCTGAATTATGCCTTCGGCGCGCGTTGGTTTTTGTGCCGGCTCCGCCCTCTGCGGCGATATGCGTCGGGCATAAAAATGGGCATGGAGAATCCGGCTGGAATCTGGTGGGTCGGCCCGTCGCGTCGCAGCCGAACAGCTCGTCGGCGGGCAAGCGGCGCGTGGTGATGGACGTGGGGTGAGTCAGGCGCCGCGGCTCAGCTGGGTCGCCAGAACCAGACCGACCAGTCCTCGTCGTCGTGCGATTCCATGTGATACACGAGGCCGCGTTCCGACAACATCCCGATGAGCGGCACCGGGGCGAGCGTGGCCCGCAGATGCAGTACCTCCGTGCGCGCCAGCGCGTCGGCGGCTGCCATGATCTTCGAGAGCGGATTGCGGCCGGCGCGCAGATCGGCGCGCACGTCCAGTTCGACCACCGGGGCTTCGTCGGGGAACGCGATGTATTCGCCATTCGGCGTGACGGCGTAGATGCGACTCATGGGACGTGTGGTGACGATCCGGGCGCGGCCGGGAAGCCCCAGCGGATGCGCACGGTCTGGTAGACGAACACGAGGACTCCAGTCAGGAACAGCAGCGCGCCGGCGCGGGCCAGTTGTGGCGCCGCCGCCGCGATCCCGCCCAGCAGCACGACGACGGCCGCGACGATGAGCGCCAATTGCAGTTGCGCGAGGCGCGTGGAGTAGAGATCGGCCACCGCGGGCACCCACCCGCGGTGCAGCCGGCCCGCGAACCGCGAGATCCACACGACGGACGGCAGGATCTTGTACATGAACCCCATGACGAACGGCACGAGGCCTCCGAGGATGCCGGTGACCACATAGGCGGTGGCGAGGCGTGTGCTGCCGGTGCCGTTGGCGAGCACGACGGGTCCCAGTTCAGCGGCGATGGCCAGGAAGACGAGACCCACGAGCGCGAAGCGCATGCCTACGTCGAGCGTGCGGCGGGTGCGCACGCGGAAGATCGTGTAGGCCTGCCACAGGAACGCCCAGAAGCCGGCCTCGATCAGCACCGCGCCCGTCCATGAAGCGGCGGGCCACCGGGTGACGATGCCCACGCCGAGCGTCGAGACGCCGATCGCCAGCAGCATGACTGCCCAGGGCGTCCACCGCCGCCGGGCGCCGGGGGCGACCAGAAACATGGGCAGCAGCCGGTGCGCCACGCCCACGGCGACGATGAGCACCCAGCCCACGAGCGCCACGTGCAAGTGCGCGGCGAGCACGTGCACGCGCGCGCCGGCGATGTAGCCGCTGTGCAGATTGTGCGCCAGCACGAGGCCGAGCACCAGCGTGGATCCGAGATATCCGGTGCCCACCGCGATCGCGCTCCAGGTGACATCGCGCGTGCGGGCGCGCGCCAGCGTGGCGGCCACGTTGATCACCGCCAGCAGGGTTCCGGTGCCCACGAGCAGGACGCCGGGCACGAGGACGCGCGTTGACGTGGCGGCCACGCCGTATGCGAACACGCCAATGCCGGGCGCCAGCGTCCAGAACGCCACGTGGCCCAGGCGCACCGAGTACGTGGGGGCGCCGAGGGCCATGGGCAGCAGCTGGTTGAGCGCACCGAGAATGGCGAGCGTGAGCCACCCGAGCGTGAACAGGTGGGTGACGCCGGCCACGTGCGGCGAGAGATACATCCCGGCGGCGAGGTCGGGCGCGATCCAGACGAGGCCGGCGGCGCCGGCGAGCAGATACAGGATGGCGGCGGCGAAGTGCTCACCCACGAGCAATTGCGACGCCCGCGGGGGAGTCGCGGGCGCCGCAGCGGGTGCGGCCGGCGCTGCGGCTTCAGCCAGCGGGCGGCGCGCGTCGGCCGTCACGTTGGGCGGGGCTGTGGTCTGGGTCTCCGCGACTTGCATGTCGTCCGGGCTCGGGTTCGGTGCGGTCGAACGATGGTCCCATCGGCCGCGCCTGGACGTGACGGTTGTCGCATTTGCGACTTACCCGAAGCGCGGCCGCTCGCCGGGGCGGCCGAGCGTTCGCAGTTGCGCGAGGTCGGGAATGCGGATCCGCTTGCGCGTGAGCAGTTTGATCACGCCTTTCTGCGACAGTTGCTTGAATGCCCGCGACACCGATTCGCGCGCCGTGCCGAGCTCGAACGACAGCTCCTCCTGCGTGCGGGGCAGCACGAACTCGATGCCGTCCGGGGTTGGTTGACCGTGCTGCTCGGCGTGCTCCGCCAGATAGTTGGCGAGGCGCGCGGCCACGTCGCGGAAGGCAAGCGTTTCGGTGACGTGCACGAGATGGCGGAGGCGCTTTCCCAATTCGTGGATCACGGCGCGGGCGACGTCGGGGTTCTCGCCGTACAGGGCTTCGAATTCCGCGCGGGGGACGAAGATGAGCCGCGATTCCTCTTCGGTGACCGCCGACGCGGGGTAGGGGCCGCCGTCGAACAGCGGCAGCTCGGCCACCGGCCGGCCCGGTCCCTCGCTCTGCAGCACCTGTTCTCGGCCGGTCGGGCTGGTGCGGTAGATCTTCACACGACCTGTGGCCACGACGTACACCCCGCGGCATTCCTCGCCGGTGGTGAAGAGCACGTGGCCAGCCGGGTGGGTGCGCACGACGCTGCGGGCCGCGAGGCGCGCGACGACGGCGTCGCCGAAGGTGGCGAAGAGCGGAATCTGCCCGAGGATCCGGATCGTGTCGTCGGTGGAGTTGGCCATGTGCCAGGAGGGGGAGCGTCGCGGGCCCGGCGGATGCGTGTGACAATCGTCACGCGCCGCGCGCATCGTGGTTGGCAGGTTGCACAAGCGCCCCGCAGTGGGCGCCCGACCACCTAACCTAAGCATTCGCGGCGCGATGAGCGACACGGCGCGTGCCCAGCGTATGAGGTACTGATGATGCAGACTGCTCCCGAGTTGGATCCGACGTCCACCGTGAATGCGCTGATCGCGCAAGATCCGCGGACCGTCGCGGTGTTCAACCGCTTCGGCCTGGATACCTGTTGCGGCGGCGACAGCCCGCTGGACGAGGCGGCGCGCCGCGAGGGCGTGGAGCTCAAGGCCCTGCTCGCCGCGCTCCGCTCGGCGATGGCGGCGCCGTGAACGTCTACGATCCGGCGGCGCTGGCCGCCACGGCGGTGGCGACGCGGCCCGAACGGCCGGCCACGGCCATCGTCCACGACGCCGCGGGCGGGCGGCTGGTGGTGTTCCGCATCGAGGCCGGCCAGACGGTGGCCCCGCACACGAGCGCGTCCACGGTGATCCTGACGGTGGTCGCGGGGTCGGGGCTGGTGTCGGGGCCCGACGGCGAGCGGTCGGTGCGCGCGGGCGATGTGGTGGCCTATGCGCCGGACGAACGTCACGGCATGCGCGCGCTCGCCGATGCGTTCGTGGTGCTGGCCACCATCACGCCGCGGCCGGGCGGCGGGGCCTGAGCGGCCCGCGCACTCCCTGCGGGCGATGCTGACGGCCCCCTGAAGGCGCCCCCCCGCCGGGTCCGGCCCCGTGTGACAACAGTCACGCAGCGCGGCCGCCGGCGGTGCGAGAATCCGGAGACGCGAGACGCGTCCAGGTTCGCGATCGCGGCCTGCACCGAATTCACGCCCCCAGGTGAGAGAGGCAGCCATGATACGCATTGTCGGAGTGCCACGGTGGATCGGCGGGCTGGCGGCCGCCGGCGCCGTCCTGCTCGGAACGGCCTGTACGAAGACGCGTCCCCAGAGCCAGGGACTGGCGGCGGGCGACGCCGCGTCGCGCGTGTACGTGCCCCCCGGATCGTACGACGAGTTCTACGCCTTCTTCTCGGGCGGCTACAGCGGCCAGGTGAACGTGTATGGCCTGCCGTCGGGCCGGTTGATCAAAGAGGTACCCGTGTTCTCGCAGTTCGCGCAGGACGGGTACGGGTACGACGAAGACACGAAGGCAATGTTGAACACCACCTACGGTTTCATCCCGTGGGACGACGCGCACCATCCGGAAATGTCGATGACCGACGGCGTGCCTGATGGGCGCTGGCTGTTCATCAACGCCAACAACACACCGCGGGTGGCGCGGATCGACCTCACGACGTTCGAGACCGACGAGATTCTGCAGGTGCCGAATTCCGCGGGCGGGCACGCGTCGCCGTTCGCCACGCCGGACACCAAGTACATCGTGTCGGCCACACGGTTCAGCGTGCCCATTCCGCAGGCCGACGTGCCGATCGCCGACTACGCCAAGCACTTCAAGGGTACGATCTCCTTCATCCGGGCCGACGAACCGGGGAAGATGGACGTGGCGTTCCAGATCCTCATGCCGGGCTTCGACTATGATCTCGGACATGCCGGCAAGGGACCGTCGGACGGCTGGTTCTTCTTCACGTCGTACAACACCGAGCAGGCGCACGAGAAGTTGGAGTTGAACGCGTCGCAGAACGACAAGGACTACGTGGCGGCGGTCAACTACAAGAAGGCCGAGCAATGCGTGGCCGAGGGCAAAGCCAAGGACTTCCCGTCGCGGTACGTGCACAACTACGTGGATCCCGGCACGCGCCAGGCCCACAGCGAACTGAAGACCAGCGTCAAACTGCTCGATCCCGCCAACTGCGAAGGGGTGGTGTACTTTCTGCCGACGCCCAAGTCACCGCACGGCGTGAACGTCGACCCCACGGGCGAGTACATCGTGGCCGGCGGCAAGCTGTCCACCGTGATCCCGGTGCACTCCTTCACCAAGATGCAGGCCGCGATCGCCGCCAAGAAGTTCGACAAGATCGTGGACGGCATCCCGGTGCTCAACTACGAGGCCGTGCTCGCCGGCGAGGTGAAGAACCCCGGACTCGGTCCGCTGCACACGGAGTTCGACGGCAAGGGGAACGCCTACACGACGATGTTCATCTCGTCGGAGATCGTGAAGTGGAAGCTCGGCACCTGGGAAGTGGAGGATCGCATTCCCGTGTACTACTCGCCGGGCCACCTGATGATTCCGGGCGGCGACTCCAAGCAGCCGTGGGGCAAGTACCTCGTGTCGCTGGACAAGATCACCAAGGACCGCTACCTGCCGACCGGTCCCGAACTGTCGCAGTCCGCCCAGCTCATCGACATCAGCGGGCCGAAGATGAAGATGCTCCTCGACTTTCCGACGATCGGCGAACCGCATTACGCGCAGGCCATCCCGGCGAGCCTGATCAAGGACAAGCAGGTGCGGTACTTCAAGCTCACCGACAACAAGGATCCGTGGGCGACGAAATCCGAAGACGCCGGCGGCATCTCGCGCAAGGGCCATCGGGTGGACGTCAAGATGATCGCCATTCGCAGCCACTTCGCTCCCGACAACCTTGAGGGCGTGCAGATGGGCGACACGGTGTACTTCCACGTCACCAACATCGAGCAGGACTGGGACATCGTGCACGGGTTCGCGGTGCTGGGGAACAAGAATTCCGAGCTGATCCTCACGCCGGGAGCCACGCGCACGCTCCAGTGGGTGCCGCAGGCCCCGGGCATCTATCCCTTCTACTGCACGGACTTCTGCTCGGCGCTGCATCAGGAGATGCAGGGGTATGTACGCGTGTCGCCGGCGGGTTCGAGTGTGCCGCTGATGGCGAACGTGAGCCGCAAGGCGGCGGCCCAGCCGGGCGCGTCCGCCGAGAAGGGCGGTTCCCGGTAATGCATCTGGTCCGGCGCGTGGGCGTGTGCTGGTTTTCTCCCCCCGGCCACGCCCCGCGCTCGGGCCTCACTTGGAGTCCAACATGAAGACCTCGATGTCGTTGTCCGCCCGCCTGCTCACGGCGATCGCCGCGGCCCTGCTGCTCACGCTGTACGTGGTGCCGCTGTGGCGGATCAGCCTGAAGGCGCCGCAGTACCCGGAAGGGCTGGGCATGAAGATCACCGTCAACGCGGTGACCGGCGCGAAGGATCACGACCTGCAGAATATCAACGGCCTCAACCACTACATCGGCATGAAGGTGATTGACGGCGCGGCCATTCCGGTGCTCCGCGTGATGCCATGGGTGGTGGCGGGGCTGATCGTGTTGGGGCTCATCGCGGCAGCGGCGGGGCGGCGGGCCCTGCTGTACACCTGGATGGGTGCGTTCTTCGCCGCCGGCGCGGCCGGCATGGCGGTGTTCTGGTCGTGGGAATACGACTACGGCCACAACCTCGACATGGCGCACGCCATCATCAAGATCCCGGGTATGACCTATCAGCCGCCGCTGATCGGGACCAAGCAGCTGCTGAACTTCACGGCCATCTCGATGCCCGACTGGGGCGCGTGGGTGACGGGGCTGGCGTTCCTGCTGGGCGTGGTGGCGATCATCAAGACGCGGCGGCCGGCGGCGCCCGCGCCCGCGGCGCAGGGATGACCATGCGTGCGCACGTGCTCCGTGTTCGGTATCGGGCGGCCTGGGCCGCACTTGCGGTGGTGATCGCGACGGCCTGCCGCACCGGCCCGCGTCCCATTGCCTATGGCCGCGACGGCTGCGCGTACTGCCTGATGCAGATCAACGACGCGCGCTACGCCGCGGAGCTGGTGACGCACACGGGCAAGGTGTCCACCTTCGACTCGATCGAATGCCTGGTGTCGTACTACCAGACGCTCGACGCCGCGCATCGCGACGCCGTCGAGACGCTCTGGGTGTCGGACTACACGCGCCCGGGGACGCTCATCCCCGCCACATCGGCGCGCTTCCTCCGGGTGTCGGGGCCGGGCAGCCCGATGGGGCGGGGGATGCTCGCCGTGGGGGATTCGGCGGCGCTGGCCCCGCTTCAGGCCCGCGCGTCGGACCCGCCGATGACCTGGCGCGACGTGCTGGCGCTGGCCGAGCGCGAACACTGGGCCACGCGTAGCCCGGATCATGTCGAGCCCTCGGCGATGGACATGGGTGGGAGCACCGGTGGCCGCTAGCGTCCGTATCTCCGTCGCGCTCGCTGCGCTGACGACGCTCGCGTGCGGCGCCGTCCCGCTGGGCGCCCAGCGTACGCTGGTCGTGGGGCCCGGTGCGTCGGCGTCGTTCCAACGCGTGGGCGACGCTGTCGCCGCCGCGGGGGCCGGCGACACGATCGTCGTTCACGCGGGCACGTATCGCGAGCCGACCATCGTCGTTGACCGGCCGCTCGTCATCGTCGGCATCGGAAGGCCCACGCTCGACGGCGAGTCGTCGCACCAGATCATGACGGTCACGGGCGACGACGTCACCGTGCGGGGACTGCGGTTCGCGCACGTGGGCACGAGCTACACGGAGGACCGTGCCGCGATCAAGGTGGTGGGCGCCCGCCGCTGCGCGATCGTGGACAACACGATCGACGATGCGTTCTTCGGCATCTACCTGGCCAAGGCCACCGACTGTCGGGTGGAGGGCAACGTCATCCGCGGGCTGGCGCGCAACGAGACCAATTCCGGCAATGGCATTCACCTGTGGGGGGTGGAACGCGCGGTGGTGGCCGACAACGACGTGCGCGGTCAACGCGACGGCATCTACCTGGAATTCTCCCACGATACCGAAGTGCGCGGCAACACCAGCGCGCACAATTTGCGCTATGGGCTCCACTTCATGTATTCCGACGATTGCCGGTATCTGGACAACACCTTCCGCCACAATGGCGCGGGCGTGGCGGTGATGTACGCGCACCGGGTGACGATGACCGGCAACCGGTTCGAGGACAACTGGGGGAGCGCCGCGTACGGCCTGCTGCTCAAGGAGATCTTCGACAGCCGCGTGGCGCGCAACGTGTTCCGTCGCAACACCACCGGCATCCTCA
>Ga0307375_10007026_pt1 | contig 10326 bp, 8 predicted proteins | sample TR1MG_FD_202531 | JGI IMG/M metagenome (GOLD analysis project Ga0307375, IMG submission 202531) | Soil microbial communities from Risofladan, Vaasa, Finland - TR-1 | ecosystem: Environmental > Terrestrial > Soil > Coastal area > Acid sulfate soil | place: Finland: Risofladan, Vaasa | collected...
AATGGAAGCTCACAATAAGGCCAGAAATATGGCGTCAGATTTGGTATTTCCTTCTCCTTCTAACCCCATGAGACCTTGGAATAGCCGTTCCTCCTGGTTGTCAGCTTTACAGAAGGCAAACATCCAAAATTTTCGGTTTCATGACCTCCGTCATAGTTGTGCGAGCTACTTGGCTATGAATGGAGCCTCACTTGCTGAAATTGCGGAGGTATTAGGTCATAAGACCCTTCAGATGGTGAAACGCTACGCCCATCTCAGCGAAGCCCATACAGCTAAAGTGGTGCAACGTATGAATGAGAGGATCTTTGGGTGATGAAGCTGTTTGTACAAAAGATACATGAACAGGATGTTGATTTTTTTAAAAATTGGTTATGTGACACACGTCCCATAAATGTTCAACAAGGACTGGATGATATACTCTCTCACAACAATCCACCTTCTTTATTAAAGGAAATGCAAATAAGACGCTTAGGAAGTAAGCTGACCGGAAACATGATCTCAATTAGAGATAAGAATGGTTTTGAAAAACTAGATAATATTGTCAAAGTAGATGATATTGTCACACTGATATCAAACTTTAACACTCCGGGTACGTTGGGATCTACGATTAGGTCTCGTCCTAAATTTGTAAAACTGATTTATCAATACATATCAAGTTTTCCAGTCGCCCTTGTTGAGGCCTACAAAGAAATCACTGGAGAGAATTTAATATTAGATGATCTTTCTGAGGTAAGAGAATTTTACGAAAGTTGCACTAAATTTGATTTATGGACCGGTCACGAGCTCTGCTCATATATCAGTCATTGTGATCCAGACGCCTTGGATTTCATGTCAGAGCATCTCGAAGCTCAGGATTGTATGTCGGAGGGCCCAAAATCCCGAAATTTCAGGCTAGATAAACTAGAAAGACTGCTTCCTAACAAATTTTCTCGCATCTTTCTGAGGCCAGATCTTTACGAGAAGAACTTGTCCCTCGTGAAAGCCGCTATTCTTGGAGGGGCTTTTGAGCTGATCCATTTTGATCGCGACAATTGGTCACAAAGTACTCTAAAGCCTAAGAAAGGATTGGAATGGGCAAAGAAGAAAGGGATCGATTATCATCCTGTCCTTGATGAGTATCTTCTCACTTTAGATACTACTCCTGTGATTTCTTCGGGATATACAACTCCCTACTTAGAGATGATGCAAGAGGTTATAAGAGAATTGGAGATTTCAAGAGAAAATCAGGGAAAAAAAGAGGCAATAGCCGCTGTATTTGAAAAAAAACTCATTGATCATAAGATTACACCTCCCAGCCAAAAACTAGCCGATGCGATGGCGACATTAGTGCGCTTGCCTGAATCGCAACAAGGACGAGCCAAATATAAGGGGTGACCCCATCGAAAATCGTCTGAAAACATCCTATTGAATTTAAACATATTTTCAATGGGGGAATGGGTTTCCCCCATTTGCCCGGACCCCTTTTCACATTTTTTTCCTTTCAGAATTAACGTTTACTCCATGAGAAGACAGCAATTGGGCTGCTTCTTATAACGTAAAGGAATAAAAAGAATGCATATTCATAACGAATCTACACAACCTGTCATAAGCGTAGACGACTACGTCACCATCAGACAACTCACCACGAGTAACCCGGCCTTCACAGAAGGAGGAATTCGAGCTCTTATTTTTCGTTCAAAAACCAATGGATTCGACAGCTGTATCTGTCGGATAGGGCGAAAGATCCTCATCTCTAAAAGCTCCTTTTCTCTATGGATTAAAGCCCAAAATGGAGACGTGCGATAATGATGAATTCGAAAAAAGAAAAGCCCCTCATTGGTACTGAGGGGCTTATCAAAGACTCGCACCCACTCATTGATAGCGCTCCGAGAAGGAGCCCTCAAATGGATTCGTTTGTTCAAGTTGGAGTTCCCATTCGGGAGATCGTTGAAGGTCTCCTCTCTCAATGGAATAGGGGGGAGATCTAAATGGTTCATGAATTCAAGAACGCCATGCTGACCTCAGGAATTGTTTGCAGAGAAGATATCATCGCAGATGGGCAGATCCATCGATTTTCCAATCATGGAAAGGGTAAAAAGGACGGTTGGTATGTTTATCATGACATGGCAGGTGCTTTTGGGGATTGGAGCCAGAATATTCAGGGAAAGTGGAGTTTGAAAGCTGAGAGTCTGCCTTCTCAAGATAAAGAACATTTTGTTGAGCAAATCGAGAAAGCCAAACAAGATGCAGAGGAAGAAAGAGTGAGAAAGTATGAAGAAACGGCTACTCTTGCTTTGGAGAAATGGGACACGCTTTCTGAGATAGGAACATCTCCCTATCTTCTCAAGAAGAAGGTTGAAGCTTTCGGTGTTCGTTTCCGTAATGATATCCTTGTGGTTCCTCTTAAGGATATAGGGGGCAAACTCTGGAGTCTCCAATGGATTAAACCAGATGGCACAAAGCGTTTTCTGACAGGCGGTCGAAAAAGGGGCTGTTTCCATTCACTAGGTGTTCTCGAAGATGGCAAACCGATTATCGTTGTGGAAGGCTATGCCACAGGTGCAAGTGTACACATGGCAACTCACCAGGCTGTTGTGGTTGCCTTTGATGCGGGGAATATAGAGCCCATTATTGAGGAGTTGAAAAAGGCTTATCCGAAAAGCCCTCTCCTCATTGCGGGTGATGATGATATAGGACGAGAACGTAATACAGGCCGACAAAAAGCAGAGCAAATAAACCAAAGATATAGTTGTTCACTTGTCTTTCCTCAATTCAAAAACACAGAAACCAAGCCAACCGACTTTAACGATCTCCATGTTTTAGAGGGTCTTTCCATGGTTAAAGAACAGCTCACGTCCGCTCTTCAAGCGATAGATTGGCCCGAACCGACACCTCTCAAGAGTATCAAGAAAGATCTCTCTCCTGTGATTCCCTTGCCCCCAGCTTTAATCCCCGAGCCCTATCAACCCTGGCTTACCGATATTGCTGAGCGGATGCAGTGCCCCTTGGACTATGTGGCGGTCGCGGCTCTTATTGCTACAGCTTCCTTGATTGGTGCGGGATGTAAAGTTCGTCCCAAGAAAAATGATTCGTGGTCCATTGTCCCTAACCTCTGGGGAGGGATTGTGGGACGACCCAGTACCCTCAAAAGTCCGAGTTTGAAGGAAGTTCTCAAACCCATGAAAGCCCTTGAAGAGGAGGCCAACCTCATCTTTGAGAAGGAGTATAAGGATTATCTCTGCAGAGTGGAGGAATTTAAGGCGCACAAGGAGGCCATCAAGAAAAAGATAACGAAGGCTGTGCTTTCTCTCCCCCCTCATGAAGTGGAGCTGGTCAAACAGGAACTCAGAAACCATAAAGAACCGGAGCCGCCGATTTGGAAACGGTATAGCACAAACGACACCACCATTGAGAAAATGCATGAGTTACTCTCGCAGAACCCCAGAGGATTGATGCTCTTTCGGGATGAGCTGATGGGTCTGTTGAGTACTTGGGATAGGGAAGGCCATGAGGCTGACCGTTCTTTCTATTTGGAGGCTTGGAACGGGGATGACTCTAAAACATCGGATCGCATTGGGCGGGGGACGACTTACACAAAGAGCCTCTGTGTATCTATTTTGGGGAGTACGCAACCAGATAAGCTTCTTGGCTACTTTCAGCAGAGTCTCTCGGGCTTTTGTAATGACGGTTTACTCCAACGATTTCAATTGCTTATTCATCCAGATGAGGTCAAGGAGTGGAAACTCGTTGATAAAGTTCCTAATAAAGAGGCTCAGCATGATGCCGTAATGATCATGAGGAAGCTGGCTTCCATGAACTTCTGCGAGTATGGGGCGGTTCAGGAAGGTGAGGAGACACCTTACTTTTGCTTTACAGATCACGCTCAACATACCTTTTTCGTCTGGTTAACGGAGTTAGAGCGTGAAAAACTTACCAGCGAGGAGGAGACTATCCTTCTGGAACATTTTGCTAAGTATCGCAAGCTCATGCCAGCACTCGCTCTCATTTTTCATCTCATTAATGTTGCGAGTGGTAAGGCTCGCGGGGCCATCCCCGTTGAGTGTGTGGAACGGGCTGCGGCTTGGTGCGAGTATTTGGAAGGCCATGCCCGGCGGATTTACACGAGTTCCGTCACTGCTGAATATCAGGCTGCAAGGAATCTTGTGCGCAAGATCCAGAAGGGGGAATTACATGATCGGTTCGATAATAGAGATGTCTACCGGAAACACTGGGCCCTTTTGAAAACCAAGGAAGAAGTTGAGTCAGCCTGCAATCTGCTCGTTGAGAACGGATGGCTGAGGGAGGGAGCTGTTTCTGAGGGTCGAAAGTCGAAAGGGTGTTACTTCATTAACCCTACGGTTAAAAAGGGAGCCAATCATGAGTAAGTGGCTAAATCTCTTCCTGGAAAATGAAATAGTTAACAGAAGTGACAAAAGTGACAGATTCGATTTAAGAGTGAGTCTGTCGGGTGATCCCCAGGAGCTTTTAGATGAAAAAAAAGTGGAAAATAATCACAGTAAGGGAGGTGACAAAAGTGCCAGATTCAGATTTGAGACGAATATGTCACCTTTGTCACTTCGTCCCCGGGGGCTTTTAGATGAAAAAGTGGTAAATACGCCTGAACCCGGATTCGATTCAAAAGTGAATATGTCAGTGTTGTCAGTTCCTCCTGAGGGGCCTTTTAGTAAATCTTCTCTTTTGGATGATTTTGAAGAACGACTCGCCATTACTGAGTATGACGGGCATCAGACCTCCACTCAAGCTCACCGTATTGCTTACCAAGATGCGTTTATTGAGGTTTTAAACACACTCCCCTATGAGGAAGCGCAAGGTTATTATGACGAAGACTGGCTGACGCGCAGAATCAAGGCTGCTCAAGATTGGCTTGTCTCTCAGGGGCTAAAACAACCAAGGTAAAAGAGCATCGTATGATGTAAAATTTAATGAAATTTTTCGCTTGATCAGGAGAAAAGAAAGCATTAATCTAAATTTAGCTATTTCAATTGTGAAATAGCGCGACGCATGAAGCACTCGACATGCTCACACGTCGCTAATCACAATGGGAGATTTCCATCATGACTGAACCTACCTTAGCGCGAATTCTGCGCCTTTCTCAACAAGTATCTCATCAATATAAAAATGCGAGTCATCTTATTTCTAAATCCTGGTTGGAGCTTGAGTCAACTCAGGGAAATTTAAGTTGCCTTGCAATGCTTTATGATGAGTGGTTGAAAGAGAAAGGTCTGGAACAAGAGCATACAGCCGAGCAGTAAGCGCTCTCTTTTCCAAATCACCCTTTAAAGTCAAACTCTGGTTTTTGTTCGCACTCTCACGGAGTGCTAAAAGATGAGAATGGAAGAGGAGTATTAATCTTGGTTTTTTGGTGATAAAAGAGGTGGGAGGATTATGACTTTAATCTTTCCATCTTTTTATGATTTGAGTGTAAGAAAAGGGATTCATAGGAGAAAATATTCAATATGAAGGAAAAGCTTCCTACAAAACACCAGGGTTACATTGAACCCCTTAAGGACTCTCTTGATTCTCTTTACGTCCGTGTTTCGGGCCATATCGATTCTGCACGCCAGAATGTTCAGCGTACCGTGGATACTGAAATGCTTAAGGCTTATTGGAAAATAGGCCGTGACGTTGTTGAGGCTGAACAACATGGAGAGGTGCGAGCTCAATATGGTCAGGCTTTAATTCAGGCTTTATCTCAAAGACTTACAAATCGATATGGAAAAGGCTTTTCAGAAACAAACGTTCGTAACATGAGGCAATTTTATTCAGAATATCAGCCAAATTCAGAACATTATCCAATTCGCTACACACTGTGTAGTGAATCTCTATGCCCAGAGTTTACGCCTTGCTTGGGATGGAGCCATTATCGCCTCTTGATGCGAGTGGGAAGATCGGAAGCACGCGCCTTTTATGAAATTGAGGCCTCAAAAAACAATTGGTCTGTTCGAGAGTTAGAGAGGCAAATCGGGAGCTTATTATTTGATCGCCTGGCTAAAAGCCGGGACAAGAAAGGAGTCATGGAGCTCGCGTACAAAGGCCAAGAACTCAATCAACCAGAAGATGCGATTAAAGAGCCTTTGGTCTTAGAATTTCTTGGAATCCCTGAGTCTCATCGCCTCGTTGAATCTAAGCTAGAAGAGGCTTTAATAAGCAACCTACAAAAATTCCTTTTGGAATTAGGAAAAGGGTTTGCTTTCATTGCTAGACAAAAGCGGCTTACCCTAGAGAATGATCATTTTTATGCTGATTTAGTTTTTTACCACGTTATTTTAAAATGTTACGTGATTATTGATATAAAAACAAAAAAACTGAGCCATGCTGATCTTGGGCAAATTCAACTCTATGTAAATTATTTTGATCAGGAAATTAAAGCAGAGAATGATAACCCTACCATTGGCTTGGTTTTATGCACCGATAAAAATGATGCTATGGTCAGATATACATTAGGAGAAAAAGCAAAACAGATATTTGCAAGTAAGTATCAATTCCATCTGCCTACAGAAGAAGAACTTACAGTAGAATTAAAACGGGAAATCAAAGAAATTAAGGAAAGGCTGCACGAAGAAGAGTAATTTTTATTTCTACTTTTTCCTCAACTCCTCCAACCCCTGTCTTGCCCATAGGCTGAGTACATCCTCGGATCGGGCCATTTCTTCCAAAACAAGGAAACCTTTGAACAAAGCCGCCACAGGTTCCTTCATTTCGGGCGACTTTTGAAGGTCTTCACCCAATATAATTCCAAAAGTGTCAAGAAGGCCTGCCTTCGAGGCGAGGCCCCCTATTGCAATTAAAGACCTCGTTCTGGCTTTTCTAGCTGTACGAGAGGTAAGTTCAAGTTTGTGCATCATCCGGTATCGCTTCTCTTCAGCTCTCGTAATGTGTTGCTTCAGTTGTTTGAGGTTTTTTGCAATTGCTGTTAGGGGGTTCGATGCGAAAGGAAGGAACACGCTTTTCCCATTCCTGTTGTTGAATGGCAGAAGCAGTTGCGCGAGTGTGGGCGAGGATGTCTAAAACAAGGTTGGGGCAAAACCCGTCTTTAAAAATCTTTTCGACTTCCTTGAAAAAAAGAAGAGCTTGTTGAGTATAAAGCTTATTTCGTTTCTCTTTAAGCCTTTGGATCTTTTTCTCAAGGGTAAGCAGTTTGTCCGTCATGCGATCTCCTTCTTAGTTTTTGTGAATGACTTAATATAGCAAATTTGTTATTATAAATCAACATAATTTATTGAAATAACTAAGTATAACTATATATAAGCATGAATAATTTTGTGTATTATTATCGACTTTTTGAAGTTGATAGAGCTGTCTTGGCGAACTTTTTTAAAAGTGAGCTAAGCGCGCTTATACATTCTTCGAAAGCGCTTGGGTGCAGGCACCTAAGACTCTGGCATATGTTTGGGGTAGGAGGGGGTAGGTAATCCCATGGCTCTCTATCACTTCAGCGTAAAAGTCCTTTCTCGAGGCGGCCGAAATACGGTTCGAGCCCTTGCCTATCGTGCTGGATGTGAACTTTATGATGAGCGAACTGGTGAGACCTTCAATTACAAAGATAAACCCGTGCAACATGTGGAACTTGTTCTCCCTAAAGATGCTCCTGAATGGGCCGTTGAGATTCAGAAATTAATGGTCAAGGATCGGCAAAAAGGCGTTCAAGCGTTTTCTGATAGGGTTGAAGCTGCTGAAAAGAGAATTGATGCTCAGGTTTATCGAGAATTTGAGTTCGCCCTTCATCGCGAATTAACGAATGAACAGAACATCGCTCTTGCAAGAGAATTTGTTACAGATCAAATCTGCCAACATGGCATGGCAGCGCAACTGAACTTTCATTTCGATGTGGATGAGAAAACAGGGGAAACTAAGCCTCATTGTCATGTGATGGTGACAACACGTCGATTGGAAGAAAATGGCTTAAGTGCAAAAAAAGAAAGAGATTGGAACAAACGCGAGTTTCTTTGCGATCTACGCATTAAATGGGAAGAGTATTCGAATTTCCATTTAAAGCTTCATGGCCATGAGATTCAAATTGACCATCGCTCCCATAAAGAGCGTGGGATTGAGATGGAGCCCCAGCCTAAAATGGGACGCGGGGTTTTAGAACAAGAAAAAAGACTTCAACGTCTTGAAGGGGGAGAAAAACTTTCTCCTATAACGGATAAAGCCAAGGCCTTTCACGATGTCCAGCTCAGAAATCTTTACCGTATTATCCGCAATCCTGAAGTGGTTTTTGACATTGTCACCAAGCATCATGCGACCTTTATGTGGGGGGATGTGCAGAAAGTGTTGCATCGGTATGTGGATGATGGGGAGCTTTTTCAAAGGTTAGATGGGCGCTTGAAAAACTCGAAAGAACTCCTCCTTTTGAGAATGAATGGAGATCAAGAAGGGCGGATTGAAGAGAGGTCCATCTATACAACTCACAGCATGCTCAAAGCAGAAAAGGAACTTGTAGGAACAGCGGAAGGACTTGCAGCATGTAAGACTCATGCGGTTTCGTCTTCCTCTCTGGAACAAGGCTTATCTGGCATTCAAGAGAAGCTAAAAGATGCTCGTTTAAGTGAAGGGCAAGAAAGGGCCATTCAGCATTTGGTTGAGCCAGGTCAGCTTAAATGCATTGTAGGATATGCGGGAGCGGGTAAGACAACTGCACTGGATGTGTGTCGGGAAATCTGGGAAGCGGAAGGGTACCAGGTCTATGGGCTTGCTCCTACAGGGAGAGCCGCTCAGAATTTAGAGGGAAGTGGGATTCCCTCGCAAACCCTTCATAAGTTTTTAAAATCCTTTGATGAGGGACGGTGTCAGTATTCTGATAAAAGCATTCTTGTACTGGATGAAGCCGGCATGGTGGATGTGGAACGGTTTGAGGGGTTTTTAGGGGCTGTTAAAACTTTGGGTGTCAAAGCAGTCGTTGTGGGAGATGCAGCTCAATTACAACCAGTGGAGGCCGGCCCTGCCTTTCGACTTGTAACAGAGCGGGTGGGTGTCTCTCGTCTTGAGGAAGTTCTAAGGCAAAAAGAAGAATGGCAAAGAGAAGCAACCGTTTTGTTTGGTAAACAAGAGTCTGCAAAAGCAATTCAAACCTATCAAGAAAAAGGTCATATCCACCTTATCGAAGAAAAGCTGCCTGAGGGCAATATGGTTGAAGATGTTGTTAAGCGCTATGAGATCTCTGCGCGTACGTCGGGTCTGATCTTTAGAGAGATCATCAAGGATACTGGAGATTCTGAGACGGGAAATCTATACGAGAAAGCCAAAAGTCATGAAGATTATAAGGAGTTTATGAGATGGAGGAGCATTCAAAAAGAAGCGGGTAAAGAGATCCTGTCTAAACCTGATGTTTATAGATCTGCTTTAGAAGAGAGACGTCTTGATCCTCTTGAAATGGCCAAACTCTTTGTGAACAAAGAACAAAATAAGGAATCTCAATATAAGGAAGCCCATGAACTTCTTAAAATTAAGAAGCTGGATCATCTGATCGGCATAGAACGCGCACCGGGTCAAACGGTTGAAGTCAGAAGTGCAGCTAAAGCCGCTCTCATTGAAGATTGGAAAAAGGCTTATCAGGAAGATCCTCACAAAAGTCTGCTCATGATGGCCTACAGTAATCGAGATGTCAGAGACCTCAATGAAAGAGCAAGAGATCATCTGAAAGCTTCAGGAGACATTGGAAAAGAACAATTCACCTATAGAATTACTCGAGAGGTTGAGGATGATTTTGGACGCAAGACCAATATTAAGGAAGAGCGACCTTTTTCAAAAGGAGACCGGATTGTTTTTACACGTAACGATGGAGGGTTAGGGGTTAAAAACGGTTCAATTGGAACAATCCAGTCTTTAGATCAGAATAAGATAGAAGTTAAGCTTGATGAAGGAAAGACGTTTAATTTTTCGCCTAATCTTTTTGCGTTTTTTGATCAAGGCTGGGCTGTTACAATTCATAAATCCCAAGGCACAACGGTTGGTAAAAGCTTTCTCTTAGCGTCACATGAAATGAATCAAAATCTGACCTATGTGGCCATGACGCGGCACCAAGAAGATGTTCAGGTTTATGGGAGCCGTTGTGATTTCTGGCGAGAAGGAAAGGTTGCTGACGTTCTTTCCAAATCGGGTGAGAAGCTGAGTGCTGCAGATTACCTCGATGCTCCTTCCCTTACTCAACTCATGAAGGAAGAAGACCATTTTCTCACAAAGCTTTTTACCCGACTTTCTGATGAGCTACACGCCATGGGGGCGGTTTCTAAACAGGCTTTTAAAAATGTTGCAGATCATTTCTTAGGGCGCACCTCAGAGCGGGATATTCACCTTAAACCTGAAGTTGTTCGAGAGGAGGCCCGA
>Ga0307375_10007027_pt1 | contig 10325 bp, 18 predicted proteins | sample TR1MG_FD_202531 | JGI IMG/M metagenome (GOLD analysis project Ga0307375, IMG submission 202531) | Soil microbial communities from Risofladan, Vaasa, Finland - TR-1 | ecosystem: Environmental > Terrestrial > Soil > Coastal area > Acid sulfate soil | place: Finland: Risofladan, Vaasa | collected...
TGTTAGATACAGCAGGTGCACTTACAGTAGCAAGTACAGTATCAACTCCTAATTTATGTTTAACTGGTAATCAATGTCATTGCATATCTTCACCAGCATCCAGTGGTGTAGGTTGGCCTATGTATATTAGAGGTCAGCAGGGCGCAACTAGTAGTAATGGTGGTGATATATATATTTGCGGTGGTATTGGTGGTGCATCATCATCAATTGGTGGTGATATATATATATTTGCAGGTCAGGGAACAACAACTGGCGGAGGTTTAGTATTATGTGGTGGTCAGGGGGTGACTGGCGGAAACATTGACCTTGTAGCTGGTTGTGGTAGTACAACAAAAGGTGTTATAAATATGTGCGTTTGGAACGGTGCAACTTTACAGTATGCATTTCGAGCAACGCCAGCAAGTTCTACTTGTATATATTATGCTGGTAGTACTAAATTATTTACCTTAAGTACGGGTGTATGTATTTTTGGTTGTGGATTTGCTACAGATTTCATTGCTTCATCAGATAAATTCTTAAAAAAAGATATACAACCGATTTCAAATGCGTTGTCAATTGTCACTAATTTATGTGGTGTTTGTTATCGTATGTGTGATGATATTAATAATGAAGATAGAGTTGGTTTAATTGCGCAGGATGTAGAATCAATTCTTCCTGAAATAGTAAGTTATAGCGAACCAAACGAAGATGATAAAAAATACGGTATAACCAATAAAAAATTAGGATTGAAATACGACAAATTAACTGCAGTACTTATCGAAGCAATTAAAGAACAACAATTACAAATCAATTCGTTACGAGAAGAAATCAATATAATGAAAAATAAATAAGATAAAAATTATGAAAACAAAATGGATAAAGTATAATAATACAATTTTTATGAAAAAATGGAACATAACATTATTTCCATTCATTTTCTTAAGAGGAAAAAATAAAGAAGATGTTATAAATAGAATAGGGGTTAAAAAATATAATAGGCTAGTTAATCATGAAATGATACACCGAAAGCAACAAAAAGGACTTTTTATGTTTGGAGTATTGTTAGCCGCAATAATCGCAATAACTACAAATAGCTTTATTCTTACCGTATTAGGGCACTTTATTTATTATGTTATCTATATACTAAACTGGGTAATAAACTTATTTAGGTATGGTAACAAAGCTTATGTTAATATTGCTATGGAAAAAGAAGCATCTATGAACAATAATGATTATGAATACATTAAAAAAATGAAATATTTTAGTTGGATAAGGTATTTATTGAAATAATAATATAAAAAATAAAAAAATCCCTCGTTTGAGGGATTTTAATATTTCATCGTTTATATTAAATTTTAGACATTATTACTTGTTTTTGGTAATCATATAGTTATTTATAACTAAAATGCCTGTAATCGCTTTATTTTTTATCTTTATAGTAAAATTTAAGACTAATCCCATTTCAATTTATCTGAAAATTTACCGATAATTTCATTATCATAGTAATTATCGAATTCTTCTTCTTCCATGTACGCCCTTTTCATTTTTTTTTCTCCATATAATAAATAATCTATTAGATTAATAATTACTTCAAAGAAAATATACGTACCATCCCGATAGATATAAATTAGACTTTCATTCCATTCTTCAATTGAAGAATAATTTAACAATACTCCTATTGTTCTACTTCCATCGGAATATTCTTCACTATGAATTGTTTTAATTCGTGTTATCATAATAATTTTTTATCAAAGATAACATTAATTTTATTCACTAACAATCAAATCATTTATTACGTATACATATAAATAATTTAATGGATTCTTTTTCTTATTATAAAAATGTACTTCGTAATGTAAATGTGGACTGGTGGATAAACCCGTACTTCCAACAGTTCCAATTAATTCACCTTTTCTAACATATTCTCCTTCCTCAACAAAAATCTGAGTCAAATGAGCGTATAGAGTTTCATAACCATTTTCGTGATTAACTAATATATGATTTCCATATCTATATTTAGAATGTTTGGTCTTTTTAATCACACCACATGCAGTTGAATAAACGTTTGTTCCCAACTCTGCCGCAATATCAATACCTTCATGAAACAATGGTTTATGATATACAGGATGTTTTCTCCAACCGAATCCAGATGCTATATTTTTTACTTCATTAATTTTTATAGGAGAATTAGTCGGATAATAATTAATACTGTGTTTATTTACTTCGGTAAAAGTATACTCATCTCTTAATTTTTTCATTTGACGAGCTATCATTTTTGAAGTACGTAAACTCCTAACATTAGTTTTAATATTAATCGTATCATAATTATCTTCAAGATAATTAATATTATTATTTTGATATAACGTATCATTATCAACAGTATATCCTAATATCTGAGAATAAATCATATTATCGTATTTACGAATTTCGATGAAATTTTTTTCGATAGTATCTAATCGTTTTTCTAATATCGAAAGGTTTTTTCTCAATTCTCGATTGACATATTGTAGATATTTTTCATTTCCTTTACTATCAGATGCACTGGTACTTCCCTGACCTGAAAATAATCCGAAACCGTTAAAGGTAAATGTAAATATCAATGTCAGGATAAGTATTCTAATAAATTTTGTAATTTTTTTCATATTATATTTTTTAATATTATTATTTTTTTTTGAGTGAGTTAATGTATTAATCCACAGTACTTTGAAAAGGTAGGGTACTTAAAGTAAAATGCCCGAAAAACGATGTTTTTTCGGGTATTGCCACATATTTAAATGTATTTTGGCCTATGCCTTCCGTTGAGTCGGCAAATTTATATGTTTTTTTTAATCTTTTCAATTTTTAACTGTTTTTAATTAAAAACCTAGTGAATATAAATACTCAATTATTTCAAAGTGTTTATATTGCTAGTAATTAGGGTCTTTAATACACTGTATATCTTATTTAAATTTTTCATTTATTCTATTAATTGTAAAATCCGGTGCAAATATAAACAAATTTGATTCATTTATCCTATTAAATCCACATTTTACTGCCACAGCATATAATTTATACATAATTGTTTCGTCTTTATATTCATTAATTAGTTTATCTAGTGAATAATATTCTTTTACTGAAATCAAATCATAGTCATTATCATCTAATTGTTTATATGAACGAATTGTTTGTTTACTATAGAAATCAAATTCAAATTTGTTGTGCTGAAGTGGTTTAGCCAGAACAATAACTGCGATATCATCGGCATAATAATCTCTGTAAATAAATTCAATAAATTCCTCAACAATTTCATTTTTACGATAATCTGGATGAACAATTAGACTGTGAATGACAACAATTTTACGATATTTTTTTATATCTAAATCTTTATTGGATATCAATCCATGTAATTCGTTATATGCATTTCTTATTTTATATGTTTTCATTAATTTTAAGACATTAATATTTAGTAATTTCGCTAGTGATAAATCCCAGACTGAAAATATATATTCGCCTATCTTAAAAGGTGGTTTCAATTCATCAATATTTAATTTGGAAATTCGTCCGACATATTCACTAATAATATTATCGTTTTTGAGTAAATCGAAATTTTTCCTATAACCTTGTGTTTCAAATGCAATTTCATTCTTCATAATCATATAATAAAGATTATTTTTTTATTGTAATTCAAAAGACTTGTCTAATCTACCTAATAAGGTAACATAGTAGTTTCGTATTTCATCTTCTTGAAGATAATCCTTGGGATTGAAATTATCGGCTATCCATTTGTTCCAATATAGCTGGATACCAAACCTATACATATCATTAATAAAATCATTAATAGTACGGGGATGGGGTAAAACAAATTTTTTGGTTTTAATATTGATAGTGTATGTTTCAGCATATACTTCCAGAATAAAATCATCATCATTCACATATTTAAACCATGTGGTCATATTTTTACTTCTCCAACCATCAAACAATACTTGTTGTTCATCAAATGAATCTAATTGGTTAAAATAAAAAGGTTGAATGAGAAACTCTCTGAATTTCTCACTTCCTATCGTCTGTATATAAGATACTGTTTTTATCATATAATTTAATTATTATGTCAGATAATTCTTTATGATAATTTTCTTTACCATTCTTACTTGTATTACAAATGGTTACATAATATTGTATTGTTACTGGTTTTTCCTTGAAATTAATAATAGGTCTGCTTGATTGAGGATTATCAGGAGAAGGTTTTCTACCCGGAGTTAATTCTTTCATAAAATAATCCGTATTTACATGTTTATCAATTACACCAGATACTTTTATCCACTCATGACCAGTTTTACAATATAAATAAAGTTTTCTTTCATGTATGAGTTTAATTTCTAATTCCACACCAAAAGAATTGGTACGATTAGTTGGTTCATAAGTTAATACATATAATTTACCTTTATAAATAAAAGATGTTTTATTATTAGTAATTATTAATCTTAAATGGTCGGCATAATTATACATTGCTTCACTTTTATTCTTAAGTTCACTAATATAGATGGTATCATTATTCTCTATACTATTTAATAAAGATTGAAGATTTTTTAAACCAAATCTTTTTTCAAAATTATATAAATGGTCTTCAAGTGTAATAAACTCACTTATATCTTTAAAGTCATCAACTAATGGACCATTACTATACTTATGATTAGACCTTTCAATTTCAGAAATATTTCCAAAAGTCTCAAAAGATTGAGACCATACTACGATTGAAAATAGTATGCTGATGAGTATTAAAAATAGTTTTTTCATATCAATAGTTTTAAGTTAAACATAATAACTATACGAAAATGATATTAATATTATTACAGAAAAAGCATATAAAATTTAATTTATATGCTTTAATTGATAATGTCAGCACAATTATTTTACTAATGTTAATTCTTTTACAGCTAGAATTAAAATTTTTTTCGGTAATTTTTTATTTTTAAATTCCCTTGTTATAATATCGCTTGAATAAGTATCTGTGAATATTTCACCCATATTGGTCCAATTTCTATTGGGAATTTCAAATAATTCTTCTTCTGTATCAGCATCAATAAATTTTATTGATATTCTAGATGTTTCTGAATTGTATTTTGCCATAATATTTTAACTAAAAGTAATTTGTTGTTCATCATCATTACCATTATTTTTATCTACATCATTAGTAAGTGCTGTAAAAGTATTACTTATTTTGAAAACATCAAAAAATATCATTTTAATTATCCAGATGATAAAAACGCAGTCAAAATAATCTATTGAAAAATCAAATCTTAATTGAAATTTAAATTTCCATATAAGAAATACAACTGAACCAATTATTATTGATTCTATTAGATAATAAAATATTATCGGTATAATTAATAAAAGATGTTTTAAATTACTCATAATATAATTATTTTAATGATTTAAATTTTTCATATTTTCTTTTCATATATATAGATGAATTTTCATAAAGCCAATTCATAAATATTTTAATTTGTTTTCTACCAGTTAAACGAGATATGCCAACATCTTTATATCTAATAGATGATTTCATATTAACATCTACATTATTACATACATATTTAGATAATTCATTACAAAAATTTATATTTGATGTAATAGTAAATGTAACATTTTCTGGTCGAGTTGTTGGTATACATAAACAACCATCTCCATCAAAATATCCTCTAATAAAGTGTTTATATAATTCATCATTTATTAATTTTGGAAATCTGATTTTAAATGTTTTTTTTTCCATACATCCATGTTTAATTAAATCATTTTTCATTATTAGAGATACAACTTCAAATCTATATTGCGGTTTACAAATATATTTATTTTTAATTTTTTTAGAATCTCTATAACCAAGAACTATTTTTCCATAGATAATGTTCGATATTTTTTCAAGTAATTCTTTATCATTTTCAATTAATGTTATTCCAAAACCATTTTTATTTATGTAGCCATCTGCATAAAGCAATCCTAAAACATATGCTTTTTCTTCATTATTAATATTTTTAAAATAATTTTCATCTATAAATTGATGTTTTCTAGCAGTTTTTTTTATTGGTCTTAATTTAATATTATTATTAATTAATATTCTTTGAATAGTACTTCTATGTAATCCATATTTTTGAGTAATTTCTTTGTTAGTAGTTCCATTAATATAGTCATTAATTATTTCTTTAATTGAATAATTCTTTGGGATTCGTTTTTTTAATTTTAGATTATTTTCTAAAATAATATGTCTAATAGATTGTCTACATAAATTATATTTATTTGCAATTTCTATAACTTTTAGATTAGTATTAAAATAATCATAAATTACTTTTTTTTGAATTTCCTTTTTTATTTTCATAATAATATATTTGAAAATAAATACAGTTACATTAATAAAAGTCCATTCTATGATTATTTAGGTAATTTCATGTTATTATTTTTAAAAAAATATAATAATGCTTCAGCATTCCCTTTTGCATCATTTACTGGTACGTGGTCGTGAAGTGTTATCCTATGCTTTTTCCATTTATACCAAATATTACGTTCTGCACCAGAAAATAAATCACCAATTCTTCTTGAGGACCAACCAAATGGATTACTGCCGTAATAAACTAGAAAATAATAATTAATCCATGAAGCATCGAAACCATTATTATCTGAAATTAAAATAGGTTTTCCAACAGAATGTTTATTAATCCATTCAGCAAAATTTTCCATCACTATATTCGGATTATCAAATTCAATATGAGCTGCTCTCTCAAATCCACTTATTGCAAGTGCTTCGGGATTGTAATGACTAGAAATAGGTTTGGTTTTACCATAAAAGGTAATATCTAATTCAGGCGTTAATTTTACTGCACCGAAGCATACCATACTATGTCTTCCAATAATATCACCATCTGCTTCTACATCTACTACAAAATATGACATAAATTTAATTTTTTAATATATTTAAAATTTTATCTTTTATTCCACATTGCCTAATACCTTCATTCGACCTAGTGCAATGTACAAAATTATCAGGTATCCAAGGATTTAAATTGTAATCATCAACTGCAACCCAATTATTAATTTTATTTTTCTCGACATAATCAAGAATTTCGGTTGCACGACAAATTTGTATTTCCTTTAGACTATTAAACCTAACACCCATTAAATCAGGAGTAAAATCTGTAATTTCAGATTTCACTTCATTATCTAAAAATATTTCATTGAGTTCATCTAAATTAAATCGTGTTCTCCAATCACTTGAAACAATTATGATAGGTTTTAATTCCACAATGATTTTATTCAGGACAACAACACATTTCTTATCAAATGGACAAGTAATATATTTTGGATGTAATTTTTTACTGTGATGTTGTCTAGTTGTTACCATAACATCATCAATATCAAGAAAAAGATATTTATTCAATGTTAAGAATCTTTTTTTTTAATTTTTCCCAAATTGCACTGCAATATCCGATTTGATATTTACAATCATCAACAGGTCTATGCTCAATACCTAAATTAGGAAAGTTATTTTTGATTTCCGGTGCAAACGAAACTAATGTTCGTACATCTCTTTCTAATCTAAAATTCCAAGGTATCGGAATCTTTAATTTAGTATATGCATTTTCTAATATGCCTAAATCAAAACGATTACTATTTCCCCAGATTTGAACAGAATTACCCCCTAATCTATTTAAGAAGTCATGGAATTCAATAAGTGCTGGTCCTATAGCTAATCTAAAATCACTGATAATAGCCATACGTGGGGTTTCATTTTGTTTTAACCACCATTCAATAGTACTTCCATTAACATGTAAGCCAATATCCAAACATGATTGAATATCAACAACTACATAAAATTCCCTTCCATTACAACCAGTTTCGATATCAAATTCAACTGCACCTATAGAACATATTACTGAATTGCTTGCATGACCTAATGTTTCGAGGTCAACCATTACATGACCGAATTTTTTAATTTCAGCAAGTTTATCTGGAAATTCGGATTTAGAAAAAGGTTCTCCCGGTAAAGAGTTTATCTTTTTTTCTTTCATAGAAATATAATTTATGGTAAAAGTAAGATATAAATTTCAATAATGAAAGAAAACTATATAAATTAATGAGTTATTCTATAATGATAATAGTAATATCATTTTGAACCGACTGATATTCACTATAATTTGAATTGTTTAATCTATAGATATTTAGATGTTTAAATTTTCCACTCCATAAACGATTATTGTCGTATAACGAACCATCACCATGTGTTTGAAGAAAATCAATACTCCTTATACATCTTTTATTTTTTGTATCATGAACAACCCACCAACCGTTTATATTGGGGTTATCACTTTCAATCCAGACAGTATCACCATATTGAATTTTACCACGAAATCTATCAACATCTGGTTTATTTAAGATTTTTTCTCGTACACTATCACATAACATTTCCTGAGTAATGGCAATCCAACGATATTGACTTGCTATATCTGGATTAATTTTTGAACCATCACCTGTAATAGTTGGAGTATCATCGCATTGCGCTTCAAGTGCATGATAAATTGTACCCCAAATATCTCCATATAATAATTCTAAATCAGGAATGGTATCACCATAATTATTATATGATAATTCCTGTTCAATAATAGTATTATCATTTTTGTTGCATCTACTATTACCACCAATTAATATCGGAAGTAAATAAATTATAAATAATGTAAGTATTCTATATATCATAACTATTCTCTTTTTTAAAAATGCAATTATACTGCTTATTTTTTAAATATATCGACTATTTTTATTTAAAAATAAATACACGCTATATCATTTAATAACATTATTATAGCTAATTTGTTGAAATATAGTTATTTAAAATATATCTATAAATTTGTAATAAATTTGATAAAAATACGTATTACAATAAAAAACATATATAATCAATAAAACATTGAATATGAAATTAAAATTCAAAAAAATCATTAAGGAACAGGTATTTTGTCCAATGCCTAAAGACGATTATAACATAACTTTTACTGCGCATGAATGCGCTATAGTCTGTTTAAAAGAACAAATTGCTTTACTCACAGATTGTATTGAACATCCAAATAAACCCGGATATAAAAGAAATGATATAATTGAAAAAATAAACGAATTAAAGAAAAAAATTAAAAGATTAAAATTGGATTTAAAAGAAATGATATAATTAAAAAATTTAAAAATTAAAATTGGATATTTGAAATTTATTTTTATTTTTGTATCAATATTTAAATAATGAAATAATTATGAAATTTTTAATTCAAAAGATTAATGGAAGAATAGTACATGATTTTTCGTTTGTGTTATTAGAATCTATCAGGTATCATAAATGGTTATATGGTAAATCCAGTATAATGTATAGATTTTTAAATACTAAACATGATAACACTAAATTTGAATTTAAATTTATTCATCGTAATTATACCCCTGTTGGTAGTGTTGAATTTGTGATGGCATTTATTAAAAATTTCTACAATAAAACACCGTTACCATTAAATGTTCCAGAATGTCTATTTAGATATGCAGGTAGAAATATAATTAATGGGACTGAAAAAAATGTAATTGGTTTGAAATTTATTAAATCAAACGATGGTATTAAAGTTAAAAAGGAAAATGGTGATGATTTAACTGGAATATATGATGGAAGTACAGATACAATTCCTTCTGGAAATTATCAAATATCTGATAATGTTGAAATTATCAGTGAGTACAGATGTTTTGTTTTTCAAAATAAATTAGAAGGAATTCATAATTATAGTGGTGATTTCACGATATTTCCTGATGTAAATACAATAAATGCAATGATTAAGACATTTTCAAAATCAAGTCCTATTGCATATACATTGGATATTGGTGTCAACAATAATGGAACGTTTGTAATTGAAGTTCACGATTTTTTTTCATGTGGATTATATGGTTTTGCCCGACACGACATCTATCCTAAAATGTTATACCGATGGTTCAGAAATTACATAACAAATACTAAATATCTAGAAATATGGAGTTAAACAAAAACAATATGGTTGAATTGTATAAAATACATTTTAGAGAAGAAAAGGGATATCTAATGTCATTACATGTTACAACATTATCAATTGAAGATGGTGATTATAAATTTGAATCTACAATCACAGATGACAGTGGATTTGAAATAGGTAAATTCAAACATGTAAATTTAATTGGAAGACTTCATTGGGTTGATGGTTTCTATACTGCATTGAAAATGGTTAATGAAATTTAAAGGTACTTATAAATTAATATATACATTAGATAGGTCGGAGAAAGAATTATTGGTTGAAGTTCAATTAAAACAAGTTGAAGGAAAACTTAAA
>Ga0307375_10007028_pt1 | contig 10325 bp, 6 predicted proteins | sample TR1MG_FD_202531 | JGI IMG/M metagenome (GOLD analysis project Ga0307375, IMG submission 202531) | Soil microbial communities from Risofladan, Vaasa, Finland - TR-1 | ecosystem: Environmental > Terrestrial > Soil > Coastal area > Acid sulfate soil | place: Finland: Risofladan, Vaasa | collected...
GTTTCCGGCGGCCTGGTCGCCGAAGAGCTTCTTCGCGACGGTGGAACCTATCACGGCGACCTTGCGTCTCGCGGCCCCGGCCTCCTCGTCGAAGAAGTCTCCCACGGCCACCTCCCTCTGCTTTATGACGAGATAGTCGGGATCGACGCCGTATACCGTGGTGGACCAGGTGGCCGAGCCCTCGGTCACCTCGGTCGAGACCCGGGAGACCCCCGACACCGCCGAGAGGTAGCTCGCCTCCGACCTCAGTTTCGCGAGGTCGGAAAGGCTGAGGCGGTTGGCCTCGCGGGGGCCCCGGGGAGGCATCACCATGAGGAGGTTGGCGCCCATGGCCGAGATCCTGTCCCTGATCTGTCGCTGCGAACCCTCGCCCACGGCCACCATGACGATGACCGAGGCCACGCCGATGATGACGCCGAGGGAGGTGAGGAGGCTCCTCATCTTGTTGCGGGCGATGCTCCGGAAGGCGAGGCTACCCAGGCTGCCGACCTTCATGAGGCGCTCCTTCCGGCCGAGAGGAGTACGTGCTCCTCCTTCCAGACCGCGAGGTCCAGAGCCGCCCTTCGGCGATCGGCCACCATCGTGTCGGCGACGATGGCCCCGTCGCGCACGGTGACGACGCGGCGGGTATAGGCCGCCACCTCGGGCTCGTGGGTCACCATTACTATGGTGGTGCCCCTGTCGTTGAGATCCTGGAAGAGGCTCATTACCTCCATGGTCATCTCCGAATCGAGGTTGCCCGTCGGCTCGTCGGCGAGGATGAAGGAGGGATCGTTGACCATGGCCCTCGCTATGGCGACGCGCTGCTGCTGGCCCCCCGAGAGCTGGGCGGGATGGTGGTCGAGCCTGTCGCCGAGACCCACCTCCTCGAGGGCCCGGGCTGCCAGCTCCGAAGCCTTGCCGCGGAGGGTCTGACGGGCGTAGAAGAGGGGCAGCTCGACGTTTTCGAGGGCGCTCGTCCTCGAAAGGAGGTTGAAGCCCTGGAAGACGAAGCCGATCCTGCGATTGCGGATCTCGGCGAAGTCGTCGGGGCTCGCGTCGGACATGTCCTCCCCGTCGAGGAGGTACCGCCCCTCGGTGGGCTTGTCGAGACAGCCGAGGATGTTCATCAGGGTCGACTTGCCCGAGCCGGAAGGACCCATCACGGCGACGAACTCGCCCGTCTCGACGCGAAGATCGACTCCCCTGAGGGCCTTGACGACGATGTCGCCCACCGCGTAATGGCGCTTGACGCCGGACAGCTCGATGACGGCGGCCATCTAGATCTTCTCCTTCACGACGATCTCGCGGCCCTCGAGGTCGGGAGGGCCGGAGACCTCGGTCTTGAGCCCGTCGCTCACGCCGATCCTCACGAGGATGGCCTGGAACTCTCCCTTGTCGTCGAGGTACCAGAGGGCCTTCGTTTCGGCGGGGACGGAAGACGCGCCAAGCTCGGTCTGTGCTCCCGTCGCGCCCTTGCCCGAGGCCGCGCCGAGTCCGGCTCTGGCGCCGGGGCCGCCGAAGCCACCGGGACCGCCGGGGCCGCCCGGTCCGGTGGGCATCATCACCGAACCAAGGCCGCCCGTCGAGCTGCCGGCCTTGGTGGCGCTTGCCCTCGAGGCGGCCGTCGCGGCCGTCGCGGCCGTCGCGGCCGCGTTCTTGTCGTAGGAGGCGAGGGCGGCGGCCTTCTGCCCCTCGTCCATGCCCGCCAGGCCCGCGACAAAGAGCCTTCGCGCCCTTTCCGCCTCATTGAGCCCGGGGGGGCTGAAACGAAGGGCGGCATTGGGCACGGTGAGCACATCCTTTCGGCTCTGTTTGACGAAGTCGACCGTCGCGGTCATGCCGGGAAGGAGCTTGCCGTCGGGATTGGCTGCGTCGACGATGACCGTATAGCTCACGACATTGTCCGAGGTCGTCGGCACGAGGCGGATCTGCTTGACCGTACCCGTATAGCTCGCCCCCGGGATGGCCTCGACCGCGAAGCGCACCACCTGCCCCGCCCTTATCGAGGCGATGTCGAGCTCGTCCACCGAGGCCTCGATCTCGACCTTGGAAAGGTCGCCGGCGAGGGTGAAGAGGCTGGAGGAGCCGGTACTGCCGCCGGCCACCACGCTCTGCCCCACGTCGACATCGCGTTCGAGCACGACGCCCGAGATCGGCGAGCGCACGAGGGCGTAGCTTCCCAGCTCGGTGTCGATGACATCGAGGGCTGCCTTGGCCTGTTCCAAGTCGGCCTCGGCGACGGCGAGACTCGTCTTCGAGGAGGCCAGATCGTAGTCGGCGATGAGGCCCTTCACGGCGAGGGCCTCCTTGTTGTCGCGGTCGACCGCCGCCAGGTCGCGGCTGGCCTTGGCCTTGTCGACGGCCGCCGCCGCCTCCCTGCGCTCGAGTTCGAGGGTGCCGGTATCGAGGGCGACGAGGACCTCGCCCTTCTCGACCCTATCGTTATAGTCGGCGTAAACCTTCTCGGCGCGACCATTCATCTGGGCCAGAACGCTCACCTTGGATACCGGCTCGATGGTGCCGGTCGACGAGACCAGGCTCTCGAGGGAGCCGCGGCCGACGCGCTCGAGGACATAGGCCGATGACGAGGCCAGCCCCGATTTCGTCCTGATGCGGCTCGAGCCGGCATAGACGGCGGCGATCGCGACGGCTGCGAGGACGATGATGGCGAGGACCGTGAGGGGGAGGGTCTTGACCCTGGATTTCTTGATTTTCACGAAGGAGCCTCCAGTTATGCCTATATACATGCAATAACCGTGCCATCTGGCTCAGGCATAAAATTGGAGCGCGACTTCCCCGTAGTTCGATGTCTGGAAGTGAGATGCTGGAATAGTGGAATTCTCCGGCCCATGCTCGGGAAAGGGAGCTGCGCAGAAATTTCACAGGGCTGCGCAACAACTGCGCAGCCCTGTCGGATGCGCCCGCCTGCGCGATCCTGGTTGGAAAGAGCCGGCAGGGCCGGCCCCTCTATCTATGCCGTATGGCGACGTTCCGGGCCCTGGCCGACCCGCCTTCCATCGCGGGAGGCCCCGCCTTCGCGGACGCCTATCGGGGCTGGCTTGCGGGTTCCGGCGTTCCGGGCTCCAGGCCTGCCGCGAGACTCGCGACCGCCCTGGCCAGTGGACCTGCTTGTCGCGGGGCGTCCCCCTCCTCGCTGGCCGAAGCGCTCGCGGGGAGGCCTGTCGTCGGCCGGCTCCGGCGCCTCGCTCCTGGCCTTCAGGGCCGCGGCGCGAGCCGTCTCTACCTCGGGACCCGATGCGACCTCGATGTCCTGACGAATCAGCCGCTCGATGGCCCTGAGGAGGGGCTTCTCCTCGTTGTCGCAGAGGGCGAAGGCCTGACCGCTGGCGCCAGCCCTGGCCGTGCGACCGATGCGGTGGATGTAGGTCTCCGCCACTTCGGGAAGTTCGTAGTTGTAAACATGGCTGATGGCTTCGACGTCGATGCCCCGGGCCGCGAGATCGGTGGCGACCAAAATGCGGATCGCGCCCGAGCGGAAGTCCTCGAGGGTACGCGTGCGATTGCCCTGGCTCTTGTTCGCGTGAATGGCCGCGGCGGGAATGCCCGAGGAGTGGAAGGCCTTGGCGAGACGATCGGCCCCGTGTTTGGTCCGCGTGAAGACGATGCCCTTGTCCACGCCCTGGGCGGCGACGAGGCTCACGAGGAAGGCCCTCTTGTCGCCCTTGTCGACGAAGGCGACCTTCTGTTCGATGAGCTCGACGGCGGGTTTTTCCGGCGCCACGGCCACGCGCACGGGATCCTTGAGGATCTTCGCGGCCAGGGTGGCGATCTCCTTCGGCATGGTCGCCGAGAAAAGCATCGTGTGACGCCTCTCGGGGATGAGGGAGAAGATCCGCCTCACGTCGTGGATGAAGCCCATGTCGAGCATCCTGTCGGCCTCGTCGAGGACGACGACCTCGAGGAGGTCGAGGCGGAGGCTGCCGTCTCCGTGGAGATCGAGGAGGCGGCCGGGCGTCGCGACCAGGATGTCGACGCCGCGTCCGAGGGCCTTGGCCTGGGGGCTCTTGCCGACGCCGCCGAAGACGCAGGCATGGTTGATGCGGGTGCCCTTCGCGTAGGTTTCCACGCTGGCGGCGATCTGCGCGGCGAGCTCGCGGGTCGGGGCGAGTATGAGGGCGCGTACCTGGCGCGGCGCGGGCCGGCCGGGTTTCATCGATAGATTCCTGATGATGGGAAGTGCGAAGGCCGCGGTCTTGCCGGTGCCGGTCTGTGCTGTGGCGAGTAGGTCCCTGCCTTCGAGGAGGGGGGGGATCGAGGCGGCCTGGATGGGCGTCGGGGCCTCGTAGCCCGCGCCGGCGATGGCGGAGAGCAAAACCTCTCCGAGGCCGAGCGAGGCGAAAGAGCTGCTGTTCATCGTGTTCCTTGTAGTGGTAATAATGGCGGGAGCCGTATTATAGAACGGATTGCGGCATCGCGAACAGGGGGAGTCCCGCGCCGTGGCGCGGGTTGCGCCGTGGCGCGGGTTGCGCTGTAGCGCGGGTTGCGCCGTAGTGCGGGCCGCGCCGGGCGCGGGTCGCGCCGGGGCGTCCTACGCCGTCCCCTGCGGTCGGGGGCCCCGATGCCGGCCTTCGTGGCCCGGCTTCGCTTAGTATTTGCGCGGCAGGACGATTGGGCTACACTTGAGGCGATGACTTTTCCGCCGCGGGGGCCCCATGCCTCCTGATTGCGTTCTCTGTGTCGATGACGAGGCCATCATCCTCGCCAGCCTCAAGGTCGAGCTCCGCAACGAATTCGGCAAGGATCTCGACATCGAGGTGGCCATGTCGGGCCAGGAGGGGCTCGATCTCGCCGCTTCCATCAAGGCCGAGGGCCGCAACCTCCTCCTGGCGGTCACCGATCAGCGGATGCCGGGCATGGACGGCAGCGAATTCCTCATCCGTCTCAAGAAACGCTTTCCCGATGTCCTCGGCATCATGCTCACGGGTTTTTCCGAGGTCGACTCGATCAAGCGGGCCATCAACGAGGCGGGCCTCTTCCGTTTCATCTCCAAGCCCTGGTCCTCCCTCGACATTCGGATGGCGGTGAGGCAGGCCGTGGAGCATCGCCGCCTCGCGATCCTCAACGCCAAGCTCGCCCGCCAGGTCGAGGCGATGAACCGGACCATCCTCGCGACCCTGGAAAGCGTCGTCGACATCAACGACCCCGATACCTACGACCACGTGCGGAGGGTATCCGTCTACGCCGAGGAGATCGCTCGCCTTGCCGGACAGGATCAGGGCTTCCGGCGCAGGATCCTCTTCTTTTCCCCCCTCCACGACATCGGCAAGATAGGCATCAACCGCGACATACTCGGCAAACCAGGCGCCTTGAGCGAGGCCGAGAGGGCGATCATGATGACCCATGTGGAGATCGGTCAGAGACTCGTGCGCAACATCGACGCCGACCCCATCCTCTGCCAGATCATACGCAGTCATCACGAGCGCTGGGACGGGATGGGCTACCCCGACGGGCTCGCCGGCGAGGCGATTCCCTTCGCCGCGCGCATCATCGCCATCGCCGATGTCTTCGACGCCCTCCTCTCGGACCGGCCCTACAAGAAGGCCCTCGATTTCGAATCGGCTGTCGAGATCATCCGCTCCGGACGGGGTAGCCATTTCGACCCGCGCCTCGTCGACGCCTTCCTCTCCGGCGAGAATCGCCTCCGCGCGATAGCCTCCGGCGAGGATACCTCCGATATTGTAAGCGATCAGGAGATCGGCTGATCCGGCGCTAGAACGAACCCTAAGGAGAAAGTCCATGGCACTCGACACACCCGCCTCGCTGCGGGCCTCGTCCATCTATCAGGTATTCGTGAGAAACTGGTCGGCCGAGGGCGGCTTCGACGCCGCCCTGCCGTCCATAGATGTCGCGAAACGCCTCGGCTTCGACATCATCTACCTCACGCCCATCCATCCCGTCGGGGCGGTGGCCCGGAAGGGGGCCATGGGCAGTCCCTACGCGATCGCTGACTATCGCAAGGTCGATCCGGTCCTCGGCGGCGAGGAGGCTTTCAGGCGCTACCTCGATGCCGCCCATCGGGCCGGTCTTCGCGTCATCATCGACGTGGTCTTCAACCATACCAGCCCCGACTCCCTCCTCGCCCGGGAGCATCCCGAGTGGTTCGTGAAGGGAGCCGACGGCAAGCCGGGCCCCAGGGTCGCCGACTGGTCGGACGTCGTCGACCTCGACTACTCGCATCGGGGGCTTCGCGATTACCTCCTCGAGAGCCTCGAGGGCTGGGTCCGTTTCGGGGTCGACGGCTTTCGTTGCGACGTGGCGAGCATGGTCCCCGTCGATTTCTGGGCCGAGGCCCGTCGCCGCTGCGCCGCCGCCAGGGTGGCGCGGGAAAGGCCGGCCGGGGCGGTGCGGGAAAGGCCGGCCGGGGCGCCGGAGGGCCAGCTGCTCTGGCTCGCCGAGAGCGTCCACAAGGAATTCGTCGACGAGCTCAGGGCGAGGGGCATAGCCGCGGCCTGCGACGCCGAGCTCCACGAGGCCTTCGATCTCAGCTACGATTATGACGGGCGCGAAGAGCTCGAGGAGGCCTGGGCGGGTCGGGCCCCGCTATCGGCCTATCTCCACCATCTTTCGCTGCAGCGCTGCATGTACCCCGCCCACGCGATCAAGGCCCGCTTCCTCGAGAACCACGACCAGGTCCGCGCGGCCTCGCGCTTCCAGGGAGCGGCCCTGCGCAACTGGACCCTCTTCGCCATGCTCCTCGAAGGCTCCTTCCTCGCCTACGCCGGCCAGGAAGTGGCGATCGCCGAGAAGCCGAGCCTCTTCGACAAGGATACTGTTCCCTGGGAAAGGGGCGACGCCGATTTCGGCCGGTGGTTCGCGGCGGCCCACGCGGCCACGAAGGCCATCCGTGCCCGCGAGACCCGCTTCGCCCTCGGAGAGCCGGCCGAGGGTCTCGTCCTCATCGAGAGGTCGGGCGGCGGCCATCCCGTCGCGGCCCTCCTCAATCTCCGGGGGCTTTCGGGCCGGGTCGACTTGCCCCGCGCCATGGCTGGCCGCGACCTCCTCACGGGAGAGAGGGTCGAGCTCGCCGGGCGCGCGGCCATTCCGACGGAGCCAATCTTGATCGAGCTGGGCGTCAGTCGAGTTTGAAGCGCGAGACGATGGCGGCGAGGTCGCGGACGGTTTCCTCGTTCCGCTTGCCGATCTCCTTGACGCGGGTGCCCGCCTCGTCGATCGACGATACCGCCGATTCGATGTTGCCCATCCCGTCGCGGAGCTCCTCGGAGGCGGTGGCGAGGTTGCGCATCTCGCCGCCGATGCTCCTCGAGCCTTCCATGATCTCGTTCGCCCCGTTGCGCACATTGACGGTGGAGGCGTTGATCTCGCCTATGGCCTCGAGTACCTGTTTGGAGCCCTCGCTCTGCTCGTCCATGGCCTGGCGGATCTCGCGCTCGAAGCGGCCCACCGTTTCGAGGTGTTGCATGACGATCGAGAAGGCGCTGTCGGCGGCGCTCGACGAGACCGAAACCGAATCGATGAGGCCCTTGATCGCCTTGATGTCGCTGGCTATTTCCTTGGATCGCTTCGCCGAATTCACGGCGAGGCTGCGGATCTCGTCGGCGACCACGGCGAAGCCGAGGCCCGATTCCCCGGCGTGGGCCGCCTCGATGGCGGCGTTCATCGCCAGGAGGTTGGTCTGGCTCGAGATGGCGGTGATGGCGCCGTTGGCCTCGTAGAGCTTTTCGGACTGCTCGGCCACGCTCTTCGTCATCTCGACCATGGCCCGGAGCTTGTTCCTTCCGTCCTCGGAGGCGACCTGGAGCTTGGAGAAGTAGTTGGACATCTGCTCGATCGTGCGGGTGACCGACTGGATGTTGGCGACCATCTCCTCGATGGAGGCCGAGGACTGGGTGACGCTGGCCGACTGGTTCTCGATCTGGTCGTTGAGGCGGCCGATGTTGCCGATGATGGTGTCGATGGTCGCCGAGGTCTCCGTGACGCTGGAACTCTGATACAGGACCCGCTCGCGCGCCGAATCGACGGCCTTCACTATGCCGTCCACGCTCTGCACGGTCTTTTCCGTGGCTTCGCCCAGCTCGGAGCCCACTCCCGACAGGTTGCGCGAATCCGTTTCGATGCGGCGGATGTGCTCGCTGAGCTGGACGCGCATCGCCTCGATGGTCTTGGAAAGCCCGCCGATCTCGTCGTTTCTCGCGAGGATGCGCCTGTCGGTCGCATCGGCGAGGTCGCCCGCCGCGACGGCGCTCGCCGTCTTGCCGAGGGCGGACAGGGGTCGGGTGATCGACCTCGTCGTGAGTATGCCGCTGACGATGGAGAAGACGATCGCGACGAGCATGAGGACTACGGAGATGCGCAGCGCGATGTCGGCTATCTTGAGCGAGTGGGCCGAGAGATCGTCGACCTGCTTCATGTTCAAGGCGACGAGCTTCTCGAAGGTCTGTTCGAGCTGGGTTCCCATCGCGGAGGCCCCGCCGTTGTTGAGGGCCATCGCTTCGGAGAGCTGGCCCCCGACGGCCAGGGAGATGATCGATTGGGAGCTCATCACGAAGGGGGTGAGTTCCTGGTCGTAGTCCGCGAGGAGCTTCTTCTCCTCTTTGCTCGTGGCGAGGGGGCGGTAGGCCCCTATCGCCTTGGCCAGGGCGGCGTGGTGAGCCTCGAGCTGCTGGGTCATGTTGTCGAGGTCGGCGCTGTCGCCAGTGAGGGACTGGAGGAGGATGGTCTTCATCTGGAGGAATTCTTGGCGGGCCGTCGAAAGGTTGAGGAGGGAGGGCACCACGACGCTTTTCACGTGGCTGAAATCGTTCTTGACCTGCATCAGGGTGACGATGCCATAGACGCTGACGCCGACGACCACGAGGGTTATCGCCAGGAATCGCAGCATGAGCATGGCGCCGAGCTTTAGATTGCGGAACATGTATCCTCCGGACTGGCCTGGGGCCGATTCTCGATCGCTATGTACGACGCCTTTGGGGCGCCAACTTTTTTTGAATTCTTCCGCGCGAGCGTCAGTGTAAAGGAAGATGGACAAACGCGCCACTCTTCCGCGGGAAGGGAATGGCTGAGATGGGCGAGCCTTCCTTTCGATCGAAAGCAATATGACACAAGCTTGCGTTATGTCAAAGTCCCTGTTATTGTCGCCGCATGAAGATCGGCTACATCGACGGCAACCGCCTCAGGCGGGCCCTCATCGTCGGCGCCGAGCGCCTGATGGAAAGGGCGGCCCAGCTCAACGCCATCAACGTATTCCCCGTACCCGACGGGGACACCGGCACCAATATGGCCTCGACGGCACGGAGCATAGCCATCGCCCTCCGCCATTCCGGCCCCCTTCCCCTCGGCTCCTCCCTCAGGACGGCGGCCGACTCCGCCCTGGCCGGGGCCCGCGGCAATTCGGGGGCCATCCTGGCCCAGTTCATCCAGGGCCTCGCGGAGGAACTCGGCGAGGAAATCCGCATCACGACGAGGCGTTTCGCCGGGGCCCTCCGCGCCGCCAGCGCAAGGACGAGGGCGGCCCTCGGCAAGCCCCGCGAGGGCACCATCATCACCCTCCTCGACGATTGGGCCCTCGCCGCGGAAAAAGAAGCCGCCGCCTCCGACGACTTCCTCGTCGTCCTGGGGCGGGCCCATGACGCCGCCGAGGCCTCTCTGGCCCGGACGACAGAGCTCCTTCCCGAACTCAAGAAGGCGGGGGTCGTCGACGCGGGTGCCCAGGGCTTTTTTCACGTCCTCGAGGGGATCATGGCCTTCATCGCGGGGGGCCGCCTCAGGGATATCGGGGCCAGGTTCCGCCATCCGGGCCCTTCTACCGAGAGGGCAGCATCGGCCGAGGCCCAAGCCGCGACCGTGGTCACGGCCGATGCCATGAGCCCGGAGGCGGGCCATCCGGGCCTCGAGGCCTCGGTCCTGGCCGCGGCCGGGGAGGCGGGCAATTACCGCTTCTGCACCGAGTTCTTCGCGAACGCCCTCTCGGAGACCGGGGCCATCGACCTTCCCTCCCTCCGCGCCGCCCTCGAGTCCCTCGGCGATTCCCTCGTCGTGGCCGGCTCTTCGCGTCGGCTCCGCGTTCACATCCACACGAACAGACCCTCCGTCGTCTTTCGCCTCGCTTCCTCCTTCGGCGAGCTGTCGGCGATGAAGGTCGACGACATGGAGCTCCAGCGGCGGATCGTCGCCCGGAGCGGCAGGACCTGCGCCCTCCTCATCGATTCGGCCGTCGATTTGCCGGACGACGAGAGGCTCGAACTCCTCGTCGAGAGGGTGCCGGTCCAGGTGGAGCTGGCAGGGAGGCGCTGGCTCGACCGGGACGGGCTCAGACCCGAGGAATTCGTCTCCCTCCTCCACGCGATGCCCTCGGCCCAGCCCAG
>Ga0307375_10007029_pt1 | contig 10324 bp, 12 predicted proteins | sample TR1MG_FD_202531 | JGI IMG/M metagenome (GOLD analysis project Ga0307375, IMG submission 202531) | Soil microbial communities from Risofladan, Vaasa, Finland - TR-1 | ecosystem: Environmental > Terrestrial > Soil > Coastal area > Acid sulfate soil | place: Finland: Risofladan, Vaasa | collected...
GTCGTCTCCGGTCTGCCTACCGACAGCTTCCTCTATCTGGGTTTCCTGCCCCGCAAGCGGGGCAAACGAGCGCGTCTGCTCTCGGCCTTCGCTGGCGAGACCCGCACCCTCGTGGCGTTCGAGGCTCCTCATCGCCTGCTGGATGCCCTGGGAGACATCAAGGAGACGCTGGGCGAGCGGTCGCTGGCCGTCACCAGGGAGCTGACCAAACTGCACGAGGAAGTAGTCCGCGGGACCACCAGCGAGGCTATCCGCCACTTTGAGGGTAGCCCACCGCGAGGCGAGGTAACCCTGGTTATCGAGGGAGCAGCGGAGTCGAGCTGGGAGCGGGACGAGGTGGAGAACGCTCTCAGACAGCTCAAGAGGGAGGGGCTGCCGGGGACCGAGGCCTCCAAGCAAGTGGCCAAGATGAGCCAGCGACCGAGGGCCGAGGTGTACCGAATCTGGCTATCCCTGGAGGACGAATGAGCACAGTCGATCTGGACGACATCGCTTACCTGGAGCGTTTCGACCCCCAAGACATGGGCAAACGCATCTCCGAACTCCCCAGGCAGTGCAAAGAAGCCGCGGTCCTGGTCAGGAAGTGCTCTCTACCCCATGGATACCGGGGAGCTGAGGGCATCGTGGTCTTGGGACTGGGTGGTTCAGCCATTGGGGGTGACTTGGTGTGCACCCTCGTACGGGACGAATGCTCTGTGCCGGTCTTCGTCAACAGGGCCTACGACCTGCCGGCCTTCGTCAGCGAGGGGACCCTGGTCATAGCCTCCAGCTACTCCGGTAACACCGAAGAGACGCTGTCTGCCTTCAAGCAGGCGCTGGACCGCGGCGCCTTGTGTTCAGCCATCACCACTGGTGGGCAGTTGGCCGAGATCTGCAGGAACGAGGACCTTCCTCTGATCACCTTCGACTACCATTCTCAGCCTCGCGCCGCCCTGGGCTACTCCTTCATGATCCTCTTCGAGGTATTCCAGAAGCTCGGCTACGTCTCCGACAAACCGCAGCAGATCGAAGACGCGATAAGATCCCTGGAGCGCCTGGGTTCGCGGATCGCGCTGGAGATCCCGGAGGCAGACAACCCGGCCAAGCAGCTCGCTCGACGACTGGAGGGAAAGCTGCCCGTATTCTACGGGGCAGGACACCTATCGGAGGTGGCACGACGCTGGAAGTGCCAGTTGAACGAGAACAGCAAATCCTGGGCGTTCTGGGAGGTCCTGCCCGAGTTGAATCACAATGCTGTGGCGGGATACGAGTTCCCCAGCAGCCTGGCTCCACATCTGCGCGTACTGATGCTTGCTTCGGATCTGTACCAGCCCCGCCTCCAAGCCCGTATGGAGGTGACCGGGGAGATCCTCAGCCAAAGGGGTATCGCCCATGAGCAGATCCAGGTTCAGGGTAAGAGCCGCTTCTCCCAGTTGCTCTGGGCTATCCATTTTGTGGATTTCGTGAGCTACTACCTGGCTGCCATCAACGGCGTTGACCCCACGCCCGTAGACAGCATCGTCTATCTCAAGCAAAGACTCGCGAAGATTCCTTAAACCCATCCTCGGCGTCCGTGGAGAGAAGCCCGTGAGCGCCAAATCACCAGACAGGGCCCGTGAGGTCGTGCTCTCTGTGCCCTACTTCGCCCACCTGGACACCAGCGCCATGGAGGCGGTGGCCTCGAGCGCCATCAGGCGAGACTACGCCAAGGGCGCGGTGGTCTTCCTCGAGGGCGACCCTTGCGCCGGACTGCACGTCATCGAGAAGGGGCGCGTCAAGCTGTACAAGGTCTCGGTGGAAGGCAGGGAGCAAGTCGTTAAGCTGCTGGGGCCAGGGGAGTTCTTCAACGAGGTCGCCGTGCTCGATGGGGGCCCCAACCCCATCAGCGCCATGGCCGCGCTGGACGCCACGCTGTGGGTCGTAGGCTGTGCCGCTATGCGCCATCTTGTGAGCAGCCACCCCTCGCTGGCCACCGCCATCATCGAGAACCTGGCGGCGAGCTCCCGCGAGCTCCTCTCCCTGGTGGAGGACCTGTCGCTGCGCACCGTCAGTGCCCGCCTGGCCAAGTTGTTGCTGGCTCGAGCGGAGACCGCAGGCGAAGCCCCGCTGCGCACGTCCCAGCAGGAGATGGCAGCCCAGGTGGGAACGGTGCGCGAGATGGTGGGGCGGGTCCTGCGCACGTTCGAGGACGAGGGCCTCATCCGCTTTGACCGGCATCGGATTCTCATCCTGGACCGGGAGGGGTTGGAGAAGGAGGCCATGATCTAGGCATCCTCACCAGGTGAGACTTTTGTCGCAGACACACGGTCAGCCTTGCCGTACAATGAAAGTGCACCAAGGCTGACCGTTTTGTTTTGAGGGGAGGGCCATGACTGGAGCAGACTTGAGAACACCGGCCATAGATGAGGAACTGTGCACAGGGTGCGGGGACTGCATAGCCGTCTGTCCGGAGCACGCACTGGCACTGAAAGATGAACGCGTCACCTTTCTCCATCCCGGGGACTGTCAGTACTGCGGTGATTGCGAGGAACTATGCCCAGCGGGGGCGATCTCGCGCACGTTCGATATCGTCTTTTCCAGCGACGCATAGCACATGGAGGATAGTATGCCCACCCGTCAGATGGTGAACATAGATCAGGAACTGTGCAACGGCTGTGGCCTGTGCGTGATTCCCTGCGCAGAGGGGGCCATAGAGCTTGTTGATGGCAAAGCTCGGGTGTTGAACGAGGAGTTGTGCGACGGTGCAGGGTTCTGCCTGGGTGTTTGTCCCAGCGGCGCCCTCAGCATCGAGGAGCGAGAGACTGTCCCGTTCGATGAAAGGGCAGTGGAGGCGCGTTTGCACGAGCGCGCTCCCGCGTACATGGTTCAGACCTGCTTCCAGTGTGGCGGCTCGGAGCAGGAACGTACTTTGCTGCCCTGCCGTCAGCATGGGCAAAGCCTGTGGGTGTGCACCAGGTGCCTGCCCGCGCTGATCCACGGCTAGGGGGAGAGGATCGCATGTCCCTGTTCAGAGGGTGTCCAGGCGCAGTCAACATCAGAGAGGCCAGGCCAGAGGAGATCGCGTGCCCGCAATGCGGTGGCGACGTGGAGATCTGGTCCGACGAGGTCTCTGCTCGGTGCCCCCTGTGCGGAGACAGAGTCAGCCGGGAACAGGGGCCGTCTTGCATCGACTGGTGCTCATCCGCCGAGTTGTGCGTGGGCACCGAGAAGTATCAGCGTCTGAAGGGGTCCGGGAGGGAGACTGAGGACGAATCATGAATCACCCCGATCTCTGGGACACCCTCAGCGGAGAATACGACCGCTTCGTAGACTGGGAGCAGCGGCTGGCTGGAGAGATGCCCTTTCTGGAGAGCGCCCTCGCCAAGGGTGGAGCACGACGGGTTCTGGATGCGGCCTGCGGAACCGGCCATCATGCCCTCGCCCTGGCCACGAAGGGATACCAGGCGGTGGGGAGCGACATCAGTGCGCGGATGATTCGTCGAGCGCGTGAGAACGCCAAGGACGCCGGGGCTGCCGTCGAGTTTTTTCAAGCCCCCCTTGGAAGTCTACGCCAGACCATTGAAGAGCCATTTGACGCGGTTCTCTGTCTGGGCAACTCGCTGCCCAGCCTCCTCAGCGAGGACGCCCTCCATGCTGCCCTAGTGGACATGGCCGAGGTGCTGGTTCCCCCTGGCCTGCTCATTCTCCAGAACCTGAACTACGACCGCATCTGGCCCCGCCAGGAAAGATTCTTGCCCCTGGTGACCCATCGCCAGGAGGAAGAGGAATGGTTGTTCTGGCGACTCATGGACTTCCACGAGCGGACGCTCACCTTCAACATGATCTTCTTCCACAAACAGAACGAAGAATGGACCTACAAGGTGGGGAGCACTGAGCTTCGCCCCATCTTTCAGGACGAGCTGGAACAGCAACTACTGCGGGCGGGCTTCTCCAGCGTGGAGTTGTACGGGGACTACGCCGGTCACCCCTACGAACAGGGCACCAGCGGCGACCTGATAGTCGTGGCCCACAGAGAAACGGCGCCATCGCCCGTTGGCGACTCCACGACCGATTCCACCATAGACACTGAAACCCGACACCCGGCTTCAACAGGCCAGAGTGCCGGTTTCTCCACATGATATCAAGGCAGGTACACCATGATCGCCAGTTTCGTCATCACCTTTAGAGAGGCCCTCGAGGCGGCCCTCATCGTGGGCATCGTCCTCGGGTACCTGGCCAGGACGGGGCAGACCCGATACAACAGGGTTGTCTATATGGCCATCGGCGCTGCTGTGACCGCCAGCATCGCCGGCGCCGCGCTCTTCAATAGCATCGCAGGTGGGTTCACAGGTCGAGCAGAGCAGATCTTCGAGGGAGCCACCATGCTCATCGGCGCCGCGCTGCTGACTACCATGATCCTGTGGATGATGGGCCAGAGGCGCGTGGCAACAGAGCTGCGTGAGAAAGTGGCCACCACAGTCGCCGAGGCTCAACGACTGGGCCTCTTTGCGCTGGTCTTCGTGTCCGTACTCAGGGAGGGCATAGAGACGGTCATCTTCCTGGGAGCAGCGAGCTTCGCCGCCACGGATTACAGCCTCGTGGGCGCGCTGGGTGGGCTACTGGTGGCCGGACTCCTGGGATACGCGATCTTCGCCGGGTCCATGAGACTCGATCTGGGGAAGTTCTTCACCGTCACCAGCATCCTGCTTGTTCTCTTCGCCGCCGGACTGGCCGCGCACGGCGTCCACGAACTACAGGAAGCCGGCATGATCCCCGTAGTCGTGGAACACGTCTGGGACGTCAACCCGGCGCTGAATCCAAACGGCGGATATCCACTGCTCCACGAGAACGGATCGCTGGGCAGCGTGCTCAAGGCGCTGTTCGGCTACAACGGTAACCCCTCTTTGCTGGAGTTGGTGACCTACCTGGCCTATCTCCTCCTGGTCTCTGTCCTCTGGAGGAGGGTGGAGGTCCAGCGTAAGGCCGCGGAGCTGGAGGTCCGTCCGGCGCTCCCTCAGAACCGGTCCGAGGGCATGCCGGTCGAATGATCAGCTGAGTCGGCTCACAAGCCCAAGGTCGCATCATCATAGAAAGGGAGGTGCTCACCATGCAAAGCTATGACGTGTGGGAGATATCGGACCACGTATATTGGGTAGGCGCGCGAGACTGGAACCGCCGGGTCTTCGACGCCCTGATCCCCCTACCTCAGGGGACCACCTACAACGCCTACGTGGTGAGGGGCAAGAAGAAGACCGCCCTGGTGGACACGGTGAACCCGGGCTTCGAAGAGGAGCTGGCCGCCAGGATCAATCAGGTGATGGACCAGGAGGCACTGGACTATGTGATCATGAACCACGCCGAGCCGGATCACGCCGGCGCCATCCCGCAGGTGATGAAACTCAATGGGGGCGCGACGCTGGTCACCACCGAGAAGGGCGCCAAGATGGCCGAGGTCTACTACGGCGTGCAGCAGGACAGGGTCCTCGTCGTCCGCGACGGAGACACCCTCGACCTGGGGGGCAAGACGCTGAGATTCATCGAGGCCCCCTGGCAGCACTGGCCGGAGACCATGTTCACCTACCTCGTGGAGAACAAGGTCCTCTTCCCCTGCGACTTCCTCGGCTTCCACACCGCCTACGGGTTGTACGATGACCAGGTGGAGGAGTTCGTGCCCTTCGCCCAGCGGTACTTCGGCGAGATTTTGATGCCTTTCAGGAAGATGGGGCAGAAGGCGCTGGAGAAGATCGAGGGTCTCCATATCGAGCTCATCGCCCCCAGCCATGGTCCCATCCACAGGAACCCCGAGTGGATTCTGGACCTCTATCGCCAGTGGACCGCCGGAGAGACGCTGGAGAAGGTGGTGGTGGTCTACGTCACCATGTGGCAGTCCACAGAGGCCATGATCAAGGCTATGGTGGAATCGCTGCTGGCGGAGGGGTTGGAGGTCAGTCTCCACAACCTCGTCTATGCAGACCTGGGCGACGTGGCCAGAGACCTGGTCGACTCTCGCGGCATCGTCCTGGGCACGCCCACAGTGCTGGGCGGGATGCACCCTCTCGCCATCTACGCCGCCCATGTGGTCAAGGCGCTGCGCCCTCCCTTGAAGTATGGAGTGGTCCTCAGCTCCTATGGCTGGGGCGGGGGCGCGGTGAAGCAGGCCGCGGAGATCCTGGAGCCCACCAAGATCGAGGTCGTGGGCGCCGTGGAGATCAACGGGCCTCCCACCGACGAGGCGTACGAGGAGATCGCCGAGCTGGGCAGGCAACTCGCGGGCAAGATCAAGGCCTGAACTGACAACCGACCACGGCCCGTCCGCTCACTACGGTCTCGCTCAGATGATCAGCTCAGGTCGAGGCAGGATGGGATCGGTAAAAGCGGCGTGAAGAGTCTCGATGGCTCTTCACGCTGTCTTCTCTTGCCCTCCGTGGCCCCGGCGCTGGCCTGACCACTGCCATGCTCCCCTGCCACGCACTCAACCCCACCGTGCCGTCAGGCGTCCAGTGAGCGTTCTCAGCTCCGCTCGACACAGAGGCCAAGGCGTGATAACATCAAGACCAACTGCATAGGGCGAAGCAGTGCACCTTCAGAGGAGGGGGAATCATGGCGAAGGTCGACTTCAAGAAGCAGCTCAAGCACCTGTACCAGCCATCGGCCAAGGCGGTCTCGGTGGTCGATGTCCCCCAGATGAACTTTCTGATGATCGATGGTCAGGGCGATCCCAACACCTCGTTGGAGTACCAGGAGGCCATGGCCGCGCTGTACACCGTCTCCTACCAGCTCAAGTTCACCATCAAGGGGCGCGATCCAGAGCTGGACTACGTCGTCCCTCCGCTGGAAGGCCTTCTCCCTGGGCGACAAGGACGCCTGGCAATGGACGGCGATGATCCTGGCGCCGGACCAGGTGACCCGGGACCTCTTCGACGAGGCCGTTGCCGAAGTCCAGCGCAAGAAGGATCTCCCAGGCCTCCCCAGGCTTCGTCTGGAGGGGTACCACGAGGGCTTGTCGGTGCAGATCATGCACATCGGCCCCTACGCGGAGGAGGCCCCCACCATCGAGAAACTCCATGCCTTCGCCAGGGACCAGGGCTATCGGTTGAGGGGCAAGCACCACGAGGTCTACCTCAGCGACCCACGCAGGACAGCGCCAGACAAGATGAAGACCGTGATCCGGCAACCAGTGGAGTGAGCCTCCCGCCCAGCCGAGCGGCCAGGTCGCCATCGGCCAACCCGTCGGCAGGAGAGTGTAGAACAACGGGATTCGCGGCACCAGTGGGCTCATCCTTGGGGAGATCACAGGCCACATGAATCCACGAGCCGAGCACCGAACCGCCGCCGCCTGCTCCCGAGGGAGCTGCGTTGGATGTTCCCTCGAGGGGAGGTTGCTGTGCCAACACACGGGGAGGGACCTCCTCGATTTCGCCCTGCTGGCCATCGCCTACTTAATCCCCTTTTTCGCCGGGATGATGCTGGGCGGCTACTCCGCGGCGCTGGTCGTGTGGCTCTTGCTGGCCGCCATCTTCTTTCTCTACGTCGTAGCTCTGGTCCTGTGCCGGCACTGCCCCCACTACGCTGAGGAGGGGATCACCCTCAGGTGCCACGCCAACTACGGCCTCCCCAAGATCCCACCCTTTGACCCGCGCCCCTTGAACCGGGTGGAAAAAGCCGTCTTTCTCGCCTTCGCCTCTGTGCTGGGGCTCTACTACCTGCCCTTCTTTCTCCTCAGCGCGCAGTGGCTTCTGCTTCTCATCACCAGTTGGGCCATGCTGACCTGGGTCTGGACGTTGATGCGCACCCAGTGTACTCGCTGCTATCACCTCTCTTGCCCGCTGAACCGTGTCCCTGACGAGGTGAGGCAGCAGTTCTTCGACCATTACCCGGCTTTCCGGGAGGCATGGGTACAACCGAACAGACCGGTCGAGTGAGCATCAGAAGAAGGAGGATAGCCATGGTCGAGCGTTACCAGCGCCGTGTGGTCATCGCCGGAGGCGGCTTCGGCGGATTGTCGGCGGCACGCACCCTGGCCCGATCCCCGGTGGACGTCGTCGTCGTCGACCGCAACAACTACCATACCTTTCCACCTCTGCTCTACCAGGTGGCGGCGGGGGAGCTGGAGCCGGGGGACATCGCCTATCCCGTACGTACCATCCTGCGCAAGGTCCCCAACGCCCGCTTCACCCTGGCCGAGGTCGAGAGAGTTGACCTGGAGCGCCGAGTCCTCCTTACGGACGGCCCCGACATCCCCTACGACTTCCTCATCCTGGCTACGGGCACCGTGGATCACTTCTTCAGGGTGGCGGGCGCAGCGGAGCACGCCTTCTCTCTGAAGAGCCTGGAGCACGCCATCACTCTGCGCAACCACATCCTGGGCTGTGTAGAGCACGCGGACCTGGAGGTGGACGAGGCGGCGTGTAGTCAACTGCTGAGCTTCGCCATCGTGGGAGGAGGGCCTACCGGTGTGGAGACCGCCGGCGCCCTGGCGGAGCTGATTCAGGGCCCCTTGAGGAAGGACTTCCCCCGGTTGGACCTCAGCCAGGCGCGTATCACCCTCATTGAGGCGGCAGACAGATTGCTGCCCACTCTGCCTGAGCCCCTGGGCGCCTACGCTGCGCGCCGCCTCCGGGAGATGGGCGTCGACGTCAGGCAAAACTGCCCCGTGGAGAGCATCACCCCAGACGCGGTTCATCTGCAAGACGGCACTGCGGTCCCCGCCTGCACCACGGTGTGGGCCGCGGGCGTGCGTGGCGACCCGCAGGCGGAGGGGTCGGGGCTGCCCACGAGGGCCAGGGGGCGCGTAGCCGTGGAGCCTACGCTACAGGTCCCCGGTTTTCCCGAGGTGTACGCCATCGGGGACCTGGCCTACTTCGAAGAGGATGGCCAGGCTCTGCCCATGGTGGCGCAGGTGGCACTCCAGGGCGCGGTGAGGGCGGCGGGGAACATAGAGCGCCAGATGGCCGGAGAGGAACCGTTACCTTTCCACTACCACGACCGGGGGACCATGGCCACCATCGGACGGAACAAGGCGGCGGCCGTGGCCTACGGGCGCACCTTCACCGGTTTCCCTGCCTGGCTCCTCTGGCTGGGCATCCACCTCTTCTATCTCATAGGATACCGCAACCGCCTGCTGGTGCTCATCAACTGGGCCAGGCACTACATCTTCCGAGAGCATGCCGCGTGCCGGATCTTGCCTTCGGAGCCGGCGACGTCCGAATGAGTTCGCGTTGTCAAACGCTGCGGTGAAAGACATGCGGGTCGAACTGTGAGGCTGGGCTTGTGTTGATCGTTCGAAGATGGACTCTGGGCCTTCGCCCAGGCAGAGCAACCTTGTCTTCGCCCCCGAAGCCGCGAGGCTCTAGCCCGCCGCGGTGTTCCCCAGCCCCTTCCGAGACCTCTTTCCCCCGGTGCCTCAGGGGCAGCTCGCTGTGGCAGCAATGTGGTTCTTGGTCGGCGGGCTTCCCCTCCACAGTGTCCCTCGTTATGGTATATCGGCAAAAGCCGCCAGAGAGGCGTAACCAACACCCACCATACCAGGGCCAGTATGGGCGCCCAGCACAAGGGACAAAGGTCCGACTGGTAGCCAGGTGCAGTCAAACCGTTGATCCACCAAATCACGTAGCACAGCCGCCCCTTCGTGATTGTGGGAGTGGAGCACCTGTACACGCAAAACACTGCCAGGCGCGTGCTGTTGGGCCATCAGATCAACTAAGCCTTTGACCGCTCGCTTGAACGTTCGTGCCTGGCCGAGTTGCACGTAGGTTCCGTTCACTTTTTCCACCCCGATTAGCGGCTTGATATTCAGCACTGAAGCTATTAAGCCCTTCATATGACTGATCCGTCCGCCGTGAATCAAGTACCTGAGTTCTTGCAGAGTGTACATGCTGTCGCTGGCAGCACCGATACGCTCCATCAAATCGAGAACCTGCTCTCTCGGCCAGCCAGCTTTCAGTGCTCGGGCGGCCGCCTCCACTTGCCATCCCGCTGCGGCAGACAAGGTTTTTGTATCAACGTGGGTAATGTTGGCCTCGGGCACCAGTCTTGCTCCTGCTTGAGCCGTGGCGAAGGTGCCGCTCAGACCTGAACTCATATGAATGGACAGAATGTCCGGGTCGGTGACTGCCAACCGCCGATAGGTCTCGGCAAAATCCCCCGCCGAGGGCTGCGACGTGGTAGGAAAGCTGTCCGTCGCTGCCAGCAAGCGATAGAATTCGTCCGGTTGGATATCCACGCCTTCGCGGTAGGACTTGCCTTCAAGGGTGACGATGAGAGGCACAACGTGAATGTCCAGTTCGGCTACTTGCTCAGGGGTTAGGCAAAGGTCTGTTCCACTATCAGTTACAACTTGCACTTCTACTGTCCTTTCAAGAATCTT
>Ga0307375_10007030_pt1 | contig 10324 bp, 9 predicted proteins | sample TR1MG_FD_202531 | JGI IMG/M metagenome (GOLD analysis project Ga0307375, IMG submission 202531) | Soil microbial communities from Risofladan, Vaasa, Finland - TR-1 | ecosystem: Environmental > Terrestrial > Soil > Coastal area > Acid sulfate soil | place: Finland: Risofladan, Vaasa | collected...
AAATGCGGCCCCCACCGATCCAGATTGACCTTGCCACTCATCTCGCGCTCCTTGCCTCAACGAAGAAGCGCGTATCTATACGCGAATCACCCCGCGCCCGGAAGAACGGGGTCTATTGATCGCTTACTTTCTACTCCCAATCGCTTTTCGAGACTGCGAACCTTCGCATCCGCCAAGGCCTCTGGTATGAATGATGAATAGAAGAGGGGAAAATCGTGTGCTGCGGCAAGAGTGGCGCGCTCGGCTGCCGTGTCGCCATTGAACTTATACGCGAAATCAAGAACTGCCCAATGCAAGACCTCTCTTGCCATAGCCCGCTTTGGTATCCCGGGGAGTAGTCTGATGTGCGCCAAGCTCCATACATTGCTAGCCATCCATCCACCACAATCGAAATCCCTGACTTCAATATAGATTTGCGGGCCATCCAATCGCTTTGTCAGCCTCCAGTAATTGCAGACGGTCACACACGTCGCGTCGCCCATCGTTTCCGTTGCAAACAAGCACCCCAAGTCGTGTTCATAAATCTTCCTAGAGAGAATGCTGTAGGCGTCCTCCAGCACATGGGACCCAAATCTGAAATTGCGCCAGGCGGGGCGCCCGGGTACCTCCTCGAATGGCTCGCACAATGGAATTTCGGGCGGGACACCCAACAAGTCGACATCGAGCTCGAAGAAATAGTCATGGTTAAGGTTATTTTCAGGCGCGCAAATCTCCCACCGGAGCGGGTCAAAGGCTGCAATATGCGCTTCGATACGCTCTTCCACTTCGTCGGGAAGCGCAGGCGGCATAAAACTTTCGTCAGCGCATGCATCGACCGCACCACCGAATTCGAAATCAAAGTTCTCGTCAAGAACAACATCTTCGCTATTCATGTACCTTCTCCGTGGTTTGGGTGTAGTTGTTAACCTAGCCACCACGTTTATATTTCGGGCGGCTCGCGCGTCCAAATAGACAAGGCAAGTCCGCGGCCCGCGCCTGAAACTGGATCCAACCTAGGAATTGGGCGCGATAGGCCAAGGACATGCCTGGCACTGTCTAAAGCGAACGTGACGCCTATAGAAGGCTTGTGATTGCCTGCTTATGAGCATGGCTGAACCCGAATGGCTGCCGTTAGACGAAACGGTCAGCCCATACGCACCCATCCAAGAATGAGCCCCGCGTATAGCGGGGCTCTGAATCACCTAGCGTTTACTGAACGCTTCTTTCTAAGCCGGATTTGGAACGCAATTTTTCCAGCAACTCCTCCACGTCTTTGCACTCAGCCGCAATGGCCTTCCCTTCGTTGACGAGCCGAGCGTTATCAACAGCTACGACATCGAGATGCCTGAGAATCGCGAGACTATTCTGCTCAAGCCGTTTCTTCGTCTTATCCCCTCGCCTACGGTCCTGGTCGGCTACAGCCTCCACGAAATCACCGAGTGCTGCGGCTTGCTGCGCCGCGTGACGCAAAACTGAGGTCCAGTAGTCTTCATCCTTCTTCCTCCTTGAGATAGGCACCGCACCGTCGCGCCAGCTATTCAAGAAGCACGGTAATGCCACCGAGCGCGAGGACTAAAGTGCCTGGCGCGCTTGATTCCTCCCAAAACTTGCTCGCGACCCGCACTCTTGCGGCCGATAGCTATACGAGTAGCAGCAATAGGCCAACTCAATAGGAGAAGTCATGAGCAAAGATGAAAGAGGTGCGTTTGAAATCACCAAGGACACATTCGCATCAATCGAAGCGCTGGTAAAAGACGCGCTCGGCAATGCGACACTTACCGGCGACAGGAAGCGGCTTCACATCGGCGCCGGCTACCTCCGGCTTGCGGTGCAGAAGTCCGCGGCGCTGGCAGACCTGATTGACGCTGTTGCCAATCAGGAACGGACGCCTGGTCGCAAAGCGATTAAGCGCTTGTCGCAGATTGACCGCGACATCGAGAAGTTTCTCGACAAAGTCGCAATCGACAACGAAAGATGGGCCAGGGACAACGGCGCGGTTCGTGTAGAGGTAAAGCGTGAGGACTTCGAGGCACTGATGCGCGGCGAGCCGCCGCCTGAGTTGATTGCAAAAATCGAGGCGGCGAAGGTAGGGTAGGAATCGGCGTAGGTAGTTTGCTTACGCTGTGAGCAATTCACGGGCCCCCAGAAATGGGGGCCTTTCACTTTTGTTGTGCAGCACCGGGCGGCGGAAATCGACACTTAGCCGTGTGATTGTAGGGCAGCACGAGCCGGGAGTTGAAAGTCTGTGCCGCCTTTCTCGTTATTGACAAAGGAACTCGCCACCGCGTGCAGGTTGTAGGTTTGCCGCTCGTGGCAATGCCGGCCGCGGAGTTCGCGCCGATATGGCAAGGACAGGGCACGAGCCAGGGGACTACGGCGGAAAAGCTGGACCCCTAACCGCAATCCAAAGTGAATCAAGCCCCCGGCCTAACCGTTGCGGGTTTCACTTTTCGGGGCGTCGGCGTTCCGCGGCCAGCACGCCAATGGCGCCCGCGTGGCATGCTGCACTGCAATTTCCAGCAACAAATGGCGCGCTGGTGAGGGGTTCGCAACCTATATCGGTTCGACCCGGCGGTACCGGTGCGGACTACTACCGGAAATGCCCACAATTCGGCCCGAACGGCCATTGAAGATATGCGGCTTGACCGGCAGCAATGCATAGTTGAGCCGCCGTCCAACGATTTTAGGTGAAAAATCGGGGCGAAGAATTCGCGCGGAGGCCCATCGAAAATCGCTACTCACTCTGTCGACCCGAAACTGCCGATTGTGCTGGCAAAACGCGGTAAATCGTCTCCCACCCAACGCGCCGTAGTGGGATGGAGCCGTTCACCCACCGAGGTGGCGGGTGGTGTTACCCTTGCATTGGGTGCATCGTGAACTCTACTAATACGATATAGCGTCGCACAGGAGGAAGTCTCGATGAACCAAGACCCCAGGTACACGGACCTGATGCAGGAGATCAAAGAGCGGCTATACGCGATTGAAGACGTATTGAGCGGGCGTACCGCACTTCACGGGCCGCTGGCACACGAGTTCTGTTTTCTACAGCTTCGCATCATCTGTGAATGCACTTCCTATGCCTGCGTTATCGCGCACGCATACATCAAGGAACTACAGGCCCCAAAGTTTCAAAAGGAGTGGTCGGCGGATACGCTGATAAAGGCACTCGACAGGCTGCATCAAGACTTCTACCCGAAGCCACGGACGATCACTGTTACGGAAGGCATAGTCAAATTAGATGAGATCAACGCCCCGTACCTGACAAAGGTCGACTTAAAGAAATTGAACGGTATCTGTGGCGACAAACTCCATCGCGGCTCACCCGAGAAATACGCCTTCAATCCGACACCGGAGCGCTTAGCATCGGATCGCCAAACGATTGTCGATTGTGGCAATAAAGCCTTTCGTCTGATGGAGTCGCACTTGATGACGCACCGGGACGACCCCCGGTACATTCTGTGTCGCTTTCGAGAGCGCGGCGTGCCGGTGGAAGTGTGGTTCGCCGCCGCAGGCATTGATGTCGAAGCGGTCAGTAGGGCATAACTCGGGCGACTAGGCATTTCGGCCAGCTACTGCCCCTGGCATGACGACAAGCCACCATCGGTCCCTGACGAAGTTGCCACAAAGCAGCCAGTCAGGCACTGTGGGTGTATGCTTCTGTCCAAGATCTCAATGGGCCGCTCTTTACGATTTCTCAATGCTGTATGGAAACGGCAAGCGCGCAACGGAAAGCCTGATGGAGCAAGGTTTTGGTCGCGATTCGAGATGCCGATTTAGGGAGCAGGTGTCGAAGTTGGAACACAAAACTGTCTCCCTACAACAAAGTTAGGCCTCAAGAACACATGCAAACGCCGCCGCCGTCTGTCCCACACCACGAGCAGGTCTTCCGGCTGTACAAAGCGAACGCTCCGTTCGCTGGCCAACAGTGCTTTGCCGACTACTTAAACCAATGTCTCCGGGACGGTGATCCTCTTGCCGAACCATGGCTCAGCGCAAGATCAAGCCTCGACGCCATGATTGCGCATTCTTCGCTTAGTCAATCAACCACTCTATACCGGGCGACGATTGATGCATTTGTGTACCCATACAGAGTCGGTAACGAGATTATGTATCCGGCCTACATGTCGACGACTACAGACGAGGGATCCTTGCAGAGGCACTTTGCGTGCGGGTTTCGTGACGTACCGGCGGCACTGCTAAAAATTGAGTGTCCGCCTGGGCTTCCTGCCCTAGACATGGAAAGTGATAGGGCCTTTGGTGGCCATGAACAAGAGGTTCTGCTACCTCGAGGGTCACGGTTTGAAGTGCTGGATATCTCGGAAGAAACCGATAGACAAGTTATGGCAGAGATAATCTCGCCCGTATACGTGGGGGCGTATACATTACTCAAGACATACACGCTAAGGTACGCGCGTTTTGATGCGTAACCCATCGGTCGAGTCGTTTGCTTCGCTCACTAGGGTTGGCCGTCTGCGGCGTCCAGCCCCTCGACTCAAACATTAGACCCTATCGAAACCGGCAACATCCTGGCATGCCATACGAAACGGACGAAAAGCTCAAGAGCTTCCTAGATACAAACCAGCTGCATCGCGAACAGCTGTGCTTGGCGATACTGGCAATGGACAAGCGATTCTCAAACGTCCGGCCGCGCCACCCGCGCGGCGGTCCCGATGGCGGGCGTGATATCGAGGCCCTATTTCGAGGCGACCAAGTTGCTTTTGGCGCCGTCGGCTTCATCAACCAGGCTGATGACTCAGAGGAAAAGAAGAAGCGCATCATCGCCAAATTCAAAGAGGACCTGACAAGCGGTTTAACGGCAACGCCACGGCCTGACGTGTTTGTTTTTCTCACTAACATTAATCTCACGATGGGGGAGAAAACGGCGCTCGAATCAGATGCCAGGACCGCGGGCATGCACTACTCCGAGATATTCGATAGAGAAAGGCTCAGAATTGCGTTGGATAGTCCAGACGGCTTTGCTCTTCGTTTTCAGTATCTACGAATACCGCTTTCCGAGGAAGAACAAGCCAGCTTCTTTGCAAAGTGGGGCGATGAAGTCAATTCGGTGATTGCGACTGGTTTCCAGGAGATCAAGAGCACACTTGATCGACTGCTATTCCTCCAAGAAGCCGGTGCTCCTCTTGAGTCATTACATGTCGCGTTTGAACTAGACCGAGTATATGAGGCAGAGGAGATTGGACACTTCAGGGCATTCTGCTCTCTCTACCTTAAAGAACCAAAATTGAAGGTCCTTTCTATTCTCTTTGGCTCCGCGGACAAAGCTGACCGCATGCGCGCGGACCTCGCTGCCGAGAAGCGCAATTTGCAGCCGGGAATCAAGGCTGGGATCGGTAGCGGACAATGGGAGCATTATTTTGATCCATCTGAAACTGAGTTGCCTGACTTCGGCGAGGACGAGAAGTACAAGCAGGTCGGCTCATCTTCAGCTATCGGACTAAACCAGGTGCAATTCATCTCCATCACGTATTCGAAGGGGGGGTTTATCCGTTTTGAGCCGGTTTTTGCGCTAAGGGACTTTGACGAAGCCATGTTCCTGCCCCTCTTGAACGAATCGCTTGCCCGGAAACTAAAGGCAGTTCACGTCTTTGCAAACGAGTACAAGCTCATGGAGATATCTCAGGATAATTTCCAGATTGACACAACGGCGTTTGAACCCGATGTGCCAGCGGAATTTACCTCGAAGGAGTTGGCGGACCCGTGGGTACGCATTCGGCCAAGACCACTAGCATCAACTTTCCATTTTCGTTTCTCTGAGGACACACCACAACGCAGGTTCGCCCCGAAACAGGTGCAAGATACCTTGCCCAAGCGCAGGACACCTACTAAGAAGTCGCACGGTGTATAGCTCATGGCCCGAAGGCCCGCCAACTTGGCGCACCGAACACCTGCCGGCACCGGTTACCAAGGACGTTGAGCGTCCGCTTTCCGTATCTGGCGAATTCCGCTTCTGGCGAATTCCGCTTTGGGTCGATAGGATGAGCAGCGATTTTCGATAAGCAGCAGCTCGAATTCCTGCGCCCCCGATCTTTCGTCTGGAGCCGTCGACCGGCAGCAATGCATATTTGAGCTGCCATTTAAGCCGCATGCCTTCAATGGCCGCTCAGGCCGATTATGTAGATGCCTCGATTATGTTGAGCTTCCAGAGGGGCGGCACGGAGAAACTCGTGTCTATGGGCTTTGCGGGCTGCTGAGGGGGTTCTGAGCTTTACATAATTTCAGCGTTCTCCTGAAGTGGAGTTTCCACTCCAGGAGACGCTCATGACCCGAACCACACCGCCCCGGAGCGCGAAGCTTTCGCGCTCATCTGCAGAAACCACCGACCCCATCGCCGACGAACTGCGTCGGTACGACGACCACCTGCGAGACGTACGTGGCCTGGCGACAGGCACGCGCCGCGACCGCTGCCGCATCGTCGCGCAGCTGTTGCGGAAGAAGTTCGCTGGGGGCGTCATCAACATAGCCAAGCTACGTCCGGTCGATGTTCGCCGCTTCATCGCTCGGCAACTGGAGGACAGCCACTCGCATTCGGTCGCTTCCCAATTGGCATCGGCCTTGCGAAGCTACCTCCGCTACCGGACGATCTGCGGCGACGCGGTTGCCGGAGTTATCGCGGTCATTTCCTCTCCGGTGCAATGGAAGCTTGCATCGCTGCCGCGCGCGCTCAAGCCGGACGAAGTTCAACGGCTGCTGGGTGCACTCCCCAACGGGCGCTGGCCCAGACGAGGTTACGCCATCGTCCGCTGCGCACTGGACATGGGACTGCGCGCTGGTGAGATTGCGAACCTGTTGATCGGCGACATCGACTGGCGCGAAGGCACGGTCATGCTGAAAGGCACGAAGTCACGACGGCAGGACATCCTGCCGCTGCCGATGGCAACCGGACAAGCGTTGGCGGATTACCTGCAGCATGAGCGTCCAGCGACAGCAAGCCTGGCTATCTTCGTTCGCCGACGCGATTCGTGTGAGATCCAGATCACGACCGATGCGGTTCAGAAGGTGATTCGCCGTGCCTGCCGACGGGTCGGCCTGCCCGATTCCGGTTCGCACGTGCTGCGTCACACGCTGGCCTGCCGCCTGGTCGAGAGCGGCAGCTCGCTCAAGGAGGTTGCCGATGTCCTCCGTCACCGTTCTCTGGAAACCACCCGGATCTACGCCAAGCTCGACACGCCAAAACTCACTGGCGTCGCGTTGCCCTGGCCGGGGAGCGAATCATGAGCCGGCGCCAAAGCCTGCAGGACAGAGTCGACGACTATCTGGCCGAGCGTCGTCGCCAGGGTTTCCATCTACGCTCACGTGATACCTTCCTGTCCGGCTTTGCCCGCTTCGTTGCGGCCAAGCGCCACCGGGGTCCGCTGACGGCTGAACTCATGGCCGAATGGGTGCGTGCCGACAAGAACGGCAATGGCGACGCCGGCACTTGGGCGAGCCGCTGGGGAAGGCTGCGGCACTTCATCCGCTACCTGCAACAGTTCGAGCCGGACACAGAGGTCCCGGAGGCATCACTCTTCGGTCCGGAACCCGGCCGCGTTGCGCCACACATCTACCGTGAGCACGAGGTCGTCGACTTGCTCGCGGCGGCGCGCACACTCGGCCCCTGCGGCAGTCTTCGTCCGTTCACCTTCGAAACCCTGTTCAGCCTGATGGCCTCGACCGGGCTGCGTGTCTCCGAAGCAATTCACCTGCGCAATGCGGATATAGACCTCAAGCGCGGGATGCTGACGATACGGCAGACCAAGTTCGCCAAGTCCCGGCAGCTGCCGGTGCCCCCGAGCACAGTCGAGGCGTTGGCACGCTACCGACGGCAGCGCGCCCGGCATGTGCCCACGACAGCCGATATGCCGTTCTTCATCAGCAGTCGTGGCCGGCGCTTGGGGAAGCCGCTTAGCGATCGGCAGGTGCATCGCGTCTTCACTGGTCTGCGCGACGGCCTCGGCTGGGTCAATCGTGGCGGACACGATGCGCCGCGCCTGCACGACCTGCGCCACACCTTCGCCGTGCGGCGTCTGATGCGCTGGTACGCCGATGGCACTGAGGTCGACCAAATGATGCTGGCGCTGTCGACCTACCTGGGTCATGCCGAGATCTTCTACACGTACTGGTATCTCACCGCCGTGCCCGAGCTGATGGCGATCGCTGCCGGCAGGTTCGAGCAATACGCCGATTTCGCAGGAGACGATGATGCGTAGGCAACCCAAACCACCGCCATCGTTTCCCGCGCTCGTACAAGCCTTCTTCGCCGAGCACCTGTCGCAGCAACGCGCGCTGAGCCCGCAAACGATCGCCGCCTACCGGGACGCCTTCATGCTCTTCCTGGGCTTTGCCGAGGCGCACCTATGCCGGTCGCCGGCGACGATCACGCTGGCTGACATCACGCCAGATTTGATTATGGGTTTCCTCGATCATCTGGAACGCGAGCGGCACAACAGCGTGCGCAGCCGCAATGCCCGCCTGGCGGCGCTGCGCTCGTTCCTGAAGTTCGCCGCGCACCGCGACGTGTCATCGCTGCAAGTGATCGAACACGCGCTCGGCGTTCCGGCAAAGCGCTTCGAGCGCCCGATGCTCGGCTATCTATCCCGGGAGGAAATGCTGGCGGTGATCGGGATGCCGGATGCAACATGGATCGGCCAGCGGGATCATGCGTTGTTGCTGTTGCTCTACAACACCGGTGCGCGGGTCTCCGAGATTGTCGGCGTGAAGGTCGGCGAGGTGGTGCTCGACGAAGGGGCCGCCTGCGTGCATCTGCACGGCAAGGGACGCAAGCAGCGCAGCGTGCCCCTGTGGCGCTCGACCGTCAGGGCGATCCGAGCCTGGCTCAGAGGAAATCCGCAACTTGATGCGCGCTCACCGCTGCTGCCCAATCGCAATGGTCAGCCGATGTCGCGATGGAACGTGATGCAACGTCTGGATCGAGCTGTTCAGGCCGCCGCGCAAACCTATCCAGACTTGCCAACACGCCAAATCTCGCCGCACACGATTCGCCACTCGACGGCAATGCATCTGCTTCAGGCCGGCGTCGACATCAGCGTAATTGCGCTTTGGCTCGGCCACGAGAGTCCAGCAACCACGCACCAATACGTCGAGGCGGATCTGGCAATGAAGGAACGGGCGCTGGCCCGGCTTCACGAGCCAGAGGCCAAGCTCCGGCGTTATCGGGCGCCCGACTCGCTGATCGACTTCCTGCGGACGCTCTAATTATGTGGAGCTGGAAATCGGCGCCTACCGCTCCAGACGGGCGGTTGGCGCACGACACCGCTCGTGACTACACATAATCGAGTGCTCAACATAATCGGCCTTATGTGGAGCTCCACATAAGGCCGAACAGCGGTCCAGCACAGCAACAACCCTGGCGGACAGCAAAGTGGTCATATTGGGACCGTCAATTCCGCGAGTTTGTGGAGGCAACGCCTTGGATGCACTGCACAACCTTGTCGAGTACACTTAGTTTGCTGCCCGCAAAGTGATTCGAGCCGCCGCAGGGACAAATGACGCGTCAATAATGGCAATAATTGGACGTGATTCCAGTTAGCGCGCACACGTTACTTCTTCGCTTTGGACTTCGCGCCCTTGCCCACCGAATCCGGCAGTTCGATCCCGTGACGTTTGCACCAATCAAATACGATGACGTGGAGCACGTTCGCTTGCGAGCGTTGCTCTGCCTCGGCTGCCAGTTTCAATGCTTCCCGGAATTTCGCGGTGACTCGGAAGGATACCGGGCCTAGTTTTGGCTCTGGCTTGGGCTTGTTCACCTTGGTTCATTCTGAAGACATGGGACGAGCAAGACTATACCGCACTACGATGTGATACAACACGAAAAAAACGCATTGCAGCAGTTCCCTCTGCGACTGATGTTTCTCCCACGGCGGCACCAGGTTCAGATTCTGCCATGGCCCCCTTCGCTCTCCCCGGATCCCTCCTCTGCCGTCCGATACCTGCGCATAACAGCGGGTAGCTATACGTAGTCCCAACAACAAGAAAAAGGGACTACTTCAATGACCCATTTGCTCACTACCGAAGACCTGCTCTCGCAGCTTCGCATTTCCCGAAAGACCCTGGACAACCACGTCGCTGCCGGCCTGCTCCCCTCCCCTATGCGCATGGGCAGGCGGCGCTACTGGCGGCAAGAAGAGGTGGATGCCGCGCTCACGGGAAGTAAGGCTAGCGGGGACGCTCTCCGATCCGCTACCGGGAGAGAGCAATCATGAATAGGCGCTTCGACCCGCACCCCTACGCGATGCAACTTGTCGATTCCGGCGACATCGCGGCTGACGGCGAGATGCTTTACCGGTGGACCGGGACCCACTGGAACGCCGACAGTGACGACGAC
>Ga0307375_10007031_pt1 | contig 10323 bp, 18 predicted proteins | sample TR1MG_FD_202531 | JGI IMG/M metagenome (GOLD analysis project Ga0307375, IMG submission 202531) | Soil microbial communities from Risofladan, Vaasa, Finland - TR-1 | ecosystem: Environmental > Terrestrial > Soil > Coastal area > Acid sulfate soil | place: Finland: Risofladan, Vaasa | collected...
ACGGGTAAACAGAAGGTAAACAGCCTGGAAGGATAGAGAATGCGCCAATGGATGACAGTTATCTTGATAGTTTTGCGCATAAGTTTACTTCAATTCGTATGCGCTCGGCACTGCAAGCTGGTATATGATCCGGCCTATATGCAGCGCCGATACTGGCCGGACGTCTTTATCTATGTGACCACTTTGATAAGACAAAAGCCTGTAATTGGCCTGAAACAAGGCATAAATAGGCATGTAACAAGGGTTCTATTGATTTGATTTGACTATGTTTTGAGCTTGTTTCAGCCTTATTTCGGGCTTATTTGGATGTTCGTTCCGCCCCAAATCCGAACCCCACCCCCCACCCGGCCGCGCTTCTGGTACCATAGATACCTCTCTAAATCACGAGCTATTTTTTGGAGATGTCACCATATCATCCTTGATAACTACTCGGAAACACGGGTAAACACTTTGGTATGCTTTGATTTTAGCTTAAAAACGAGGTTTGTTATTGATGGTTATTATGGGGTTAGTAGAATTGGTCTGAGAATAGGTTTGATATTTCAAGGAAAGTGGCGTTAATTACTCGGAAATACGGGAGAATAGAATTATTATGAATTCCTTATTGTTGGTTGCTTTAAGTGCAGCACGCATCTTTTCTTCTATTATGTTCAGAGGTATTTGAGACTGACCTGAGAACTTAAAATTGCCAATAATCCCATCAATCTTATGGTTGCCTTCTAATCCTTCTCTGTAAGTAATTGATTTTACTATTTTGTTTGTCGGATCGGAATAATAAACCATCGTGCCTGGCGTGAGTGGTTCTGGGCCTTCGTAATAAACTACTTGATTACAACCATTCGGTACTTGCATGTAGTGGGTGTGAGTTGTTGAATTCTTAGGCTGATATTCAAATGTGTAGTTTTTCCATTCCCACGATTCATCGAGATTGATAGAAGGAATCTTCTCTGGCTCATATAGAACCTTGACTGCGCTTGCCGGGGCCACCGCAACAGCGAACAGGGCTTTTAGGAAAGTTCTACGTTTCATAGGTTACGTTCCGTCTCCTTTACCCTCTCATAAATCTAAAACGTTTTAAGTTTTGCTTCGTATCAATAATTTCAGCTATGTAAAGACTATCTACTGCTCTTCGTATTATGCCCTTGAAATCCGGATGGTTTTTCATATACCATTCTTTGAATAATACAAATGCCTCTTTAGATATTTCTAAATCACACATAAGAAACATTGTATTTCCTTTAATTCCCACCTTTGCAGAGTCTCACGATTCTGAAAGTTGTGATTTATCAGAATCATAGGCACAAAATGACACATTCCATCGAATTTGTCAACAGAAAAATAAAACAAATGAAGATTTTTATTGACATTAGTGTTGATATATGTAAACATTGATGTTGATAATTTGAAACATGGGCACTTATGGAAGATGAATTCGATATAGATGAAGGGCAGGATAAGCCGTGTGAACTGATTCCGAGAGAAAGTTTTCTCAAGTCGATTCAAAACGATAACGATCCCATCGGCGATTTGAAGTGGGTATTTCACGCATTGGGGGCGAAAGATTTGAGGCCGGAGGATGCCCCCAGTCCCGGTGCTTGGAACCTGCTTTATGAACTTCAACACGATTCTGTAATGCTCAAGCAGTTTTATACGACCGTTTATCCCAAACTATTGCCAAGCCGGGCGCAAATGGACAAAGGTGAAGACCGTGCTGAGGATGGAAGAAAACTCTTTGGAATTATTGAAGGACTCTTACGGGAGCCCGCTGACGATGCCCCTGTACTCTCGGATACCGAAAGACGTGCGAGAGAACTTGCGGTATCGAGAGCGGGTGCTCAGGGCCGGATATAATTCGAGCGAAGCCGCGAAGGAATTATGGATCGCCTGTAAGCGCGACCCGTTCTTCTGGATCAATACCTTCGTCTGGACTTATAACCCAAAGATAATTCCCAGAATGACTACCCGTCCTATGGTAACTTATCCGTTTCAGGACAGGGCATTGTGGGACATGTTCAACGCAACTATGGTGCAAATCGATCTGCGTATAGAGAAATCGAGGGAAATGTCGGCCACGTGGAACCTGATTATGGTCGAATTATGGCTCGCCCAGTTCCATCGTGGAATAAGTTGCCGGCTTGCGAGCAGGAACGCAGATCTCGTCGATAATACCGAAGACCCGGACGCTTTGTTCAGCAAACTCGATTTTATTATCGAGCATCAGCCGCCCTGGATAATAAACGAAAACCAGTTCAACCGGACATATATGCACTATTATTTTTATGAGACTGAGAGCGGTATAGACGGCAATACGACAACGAGCGATTTGGCGAGGGGCGGTCGGGCCACAATAATAGGTTTCGATGAGTTCGGATTCGTTCCCGATGGCTATGCTATGCTCCGAGCTTCGAGAGCTTCGACGAATTGCAGAATTTTTAACTCAACGGCAAACGGTACCGGCAACGCCTTCTACGATTTGAAGAAGGCCAAGATAAAACAGGTACGGCTTTATTGGCCGGATCATCCCGAAAAGAGAAAAGGACTTTACCGCAGCGAAGACGGCAAGCTTGTCATTATAGACAAAGAATTCAAAGGCGAAGTTGTAAACTCCGAGGGTAAAAAATTTCAGTTCCCGGACAACTATCCGTTCCGACTGGATGGCGAGCTGAGGAGTCCCTTTTACGACAGAGAATGCGACAGGGCGGCCCACCCGATGGAAATAGCTCAGGAGCTTGATATAGACTATCTCGGCAGTGATTATCAGTTCTTCGACGCCAAGGTGATCGACAGGATACAAATGGAGAACGTCCGCGATCCGGTAATCAGAGGTGAGCTTGAATTCGATTACGATACGGCCAGGCCGGTCAGCTTCGTGCCTTTTCCGGATGGCCGGATCAAATTGTGGATAAACCTTACGCCTGAAGGAAAGTTTCCCGAACATATCAAGGCGATTCTCGGCGCAGATGTCTCCGCCGGCACGGGCGCTTCAAATTCGGTTTCATCTGGAGTTGACAGGGAGACGGGGGAGAAGTTCCTCGAATTTGCAACTCCGGATATGTTCGCCGAGGACTTCGCAAATTATTCGGTGGCTATTACAAAATGGCTGAATGAAGCCTTTCTGATCTGGGACGCTTCAGGCCCGCACGGGCGAATATTCAGCGGCCGGGTCATGGACTTAAACTATACCCATATTTACTGGAAAACAGCCCTTAACAGGATAACGCGCAAACCGACCGATATGCCCGGATACTTTCTTAACCCCGGCGATAAGGCCGAAGCGTTCGGTAAGTACAGAAAGGCTTTGAAGGACGGAACGTTCATACAAAGGAGCTATGAAGCGAATAAGGAATGCCTTTTTTACATCCAGGTGGTCGGCGGCAGGGCAATCGAGCATACGTCGGCATCGAACAGTCAGGACCCCACCGGTGCCAGGGAGAGCCACGGTGATAGGTGCGTGGCCGATGTTATGGCAAATTACGGACTCTATGTTTTCAGGAACGAGAATATTGTCGATACCGCTCCGCCAATGTCCGAATACTGCTTCGCGGCCAGAAGGAAAAGATACGAGAACAGAATGAGAGAAAGAGAGGAAGTGTGGGCATGAGTGATAAATTGACAAATAGCTATATTGGATGTCCAACAGCGGTTGAACCTTCATTCAATAGAATGGTTCCTAATCAGTCAACAATGAAAGTGTCTGTAGGTGAGTTGCTTACGACAAGTCGTTCTCTGCACGACTCTTTTGTTGCCTCATTCAAAGGAATTCCCTTGCGCGTTGATTCTGATTTAGAAGGGAGCGGCTGGTATTGCAGCGTTTCACAAAAATTGTTTGATGAGATTAAAGAAAAGATGGCGGTGAAACTGTGAACTTTAGCGAAGCACTCAAAGCGATGAAGATGGGCAGTAAAGTTTCGAGAGAGGCCTGGCGCGGTCACTTGCAATGCGTATATCGTGTAAGTGACTTGTTTATCGTTATCTGCTCCAACGGAACCGAATTGATTAAAGAGACTTTTACGACAGGCGATATACTCGCCGAGGACTGGTGGATAGTAACCTAAACCCAAAGGAGAAAGCATGAAAACTGAAAGAAGGACATTTTTGAAGGAACTGTTTGGTATTTTCGTGGTGTTAATTTAGGCAAGTAAATGCTTTTTTTAATTATAGGAGGCCGATTAGTTCGTACACGTACATTACGTATTGATGTCTCACAGCATGATTTCAAGATAGAGGTTAAAGAAAGAGCGATACCATCGAGTCCTGAACGTGAGGCCCGAATAATAGCGTTTCAGAAACATTATTCTCAACCGGATCAGAGGTGTTTGTTGGGAAATTGGTGAGGCAGTCGAGTAATGAGCATACTAATAGACCAGCTTTTAAGAGATTCAGTAAATACAATGGCTGAAGTAGACGGCAAGTGGTATATCGCAAAATCTCTCGAATATCCATCGCTATTTCATCGGTTAAAAGAAGCGTTTAGAGTCATAAGAGGCAAAAGTAGAACATATCATTACAAGCAGGACGAGAAAGTCAAGCGCAGAAAGTGCAAGCCGCAGGGGTGGGAAAAATATTTAGCAAAAGAATTAGAAAAGGGACACATGATTTGAGGTAGTCTCGTAATGAAGAAACCCAGGACATACATATTAAAGTCTGTGATAGCCCAAGACCAGCGCGAATACATAGAGGCTGTTCGCAAGTGGCTTCATAATGGACTAAAGGGCAAGGGCAAGATAGTAGGCGGGGTAGTCGAGTAATGAACTTTGAAGAAGCCTTAAAATTTATGAAGATGGGCAGTAAAGTTTCGAGAGAGGCTTGGCGGGGAACTGTTTCGTATTGGCATATTGTCTTATACAAAGACAGAGACTATTTTGTTGAGTTCAAACCAGATGGTAGTAGTTCCAGATTATTCGATGCTGTCGAATTAGATGATCTTAATGCCGATGACTGGTTCTTGGTGACATAGGAAAGTATTATGGCAAAGAAGCCGACACAATCTGAAATCAAGCGCCTTCAGGAGGCCATCAACTGGTCTTACAGGCAACTTGAACCGTTCAGAAAGAACGATATAGACGCCATGCGCCAGTACGTGGGAAGACACTATTCGCGGGATGGTGCGGACAAAATAGTCCCGTTTTCTTTGCTCGAACTTGCAGTTACCACTTACACGCAGCGCCTGTCGGGCGGCAAGCCGAGAGTTCTTTTCACTACTCCGCATGAAACACTTCAGCCCCAGAAATCAAAGTTGCAGCGTGGAACCAACCACCTGCTCGAAGAAATCACTTTCCACGAGACGCTCGCCGACATAATTCAGGGCGGTTTCTTCTCGATGGGTATCGCCAAAGAAGGACTCGATCAGCGCGGAAAAGTCGAATGGAACGGATTTATGCACGATGTCACGCAGCCGTTCTGCGATTCGGTGACGTTGGACAACTGGTGCCACGATATGTCGGCCACCAGGTGGGACAAAATTCAGTTCTGCGGCGACAGGTACACGCTCGATCTCGACGATGCGAAGGAAATGTTCGAGCACGGTGATAAGCTCAAGCCCATAAGCGATACCGAGGGATACGGGGCGAGCGAGGACAGGCTCAAGGAAATGACTCAGGGAAGTGGATTCAACCGTGAATACTATAGGGAAATAGGAGAAACATGGGACATCTGGGACCCCAGGGAGAACAGGGTCATCGTACTGGCCGCCGGCGAGGGCGATCCCTGCGATGTTACGGGTGAGTACATTGATTGTATCGACTGGAACGGGCCGGAGCGAGGTCCTTACCGGCTGCTTAGATTCAATACGGTCAGGGGAAACGTAATGCCGCTGCCTCCGGTCGCTCTGTGGATGGACATGAACGATCTTGCCAACAGCGTTATGAGAAAACTCGGCAAGCAGGCTAAAAGGCAAAAAACCTGTTACGGCGTCATGCCGGGCGGAGAAGCGGACGCCAATACTATCATGCAGGTAAACGATGGCGATCTCTTCAAGATGCTCAATCCTAAAAACGTTGCGACTCTTAATTTCCCGGGCGTCGAGCCTCAAATGCTTGCCTTTCTCATACAGATTAAGAACATGGCAAGCTGGCTGTGGGGCAATCTCGATGCGCTTGGCGGACTAAGCCCACAGTCCGAAACATTAGGTCAGGATCGTCTTTTGACCGCATCGGCCTCACAGCGTCTTGTCAGGATGCAGAATACGACATTGGACTTTACCGTAGATGTCATCCGGGGTTTGTCTGAACTTTTATATTCCGATCCCTACATAACCCTGCCCCAGACGAAACGGTACGGTGATATTGAAATACCGGTATACTGGACGCCGGAGGACAGGGAATCGGACTTTCTTGAGTACAATATGACTTTGGAGCCGTACTCTTTACAGTATCGCACACCGTCCGAGCGGCTTGAGACCATCAGGCAGACCATGATCCAGATGGTAATGCCGTTCCAGCAGGCTATGATGGCGCAGGGAATTTACGTAGACTTCGAGGCTTTATATAACGTCATAGGAGAATACACCGGACTCGATGAGCTCAAGAACATACTTATCTATACCAACCAGAGAGAAACTCAGGAAGGGCCGGTGCGTGCCTTGCAGTCTCCCGTGACAAGTAGAACAAACACGAGGGTCAACAGGCCGGGAGCGACTTCGCAAGGTAAAGATGAGGCGATGTTTAATCAACTTATGGGTGTTGGCCAACAAGGTTCACAAGCGGCGCAAATTAGCCGGCCGACGGGATAGGAGAAAATTCAATGACGAAAAAAACTAATGGAACATTGAGGGTGATAGTTCTGATTGCCAGTATATTAGCGTTCGCTGTTTCTATAGGGGCATTGGTATGGGACGCTTCAGGAAAGTCAAAGGACATCCAACATACCGAACGAAGGGTAACAGTCCTGGAACCTATTGTCGAGTTAAACAGTAAGCACCGGCTCGAAGATGAAATTGATACACCGTACATCAAAGAGGACATCGCGGAAATAAAGAAACAACTAATTGAGTTCAACACGGTACAGCAACAGATTCTTGTAGAGGTGAGAAAATGAAATCAATCAAACTAAAAACAACCAAACGTAAGCAATGGTGGACAGACAAATTCGGAAATGTCAGGCAAGTTGTGAAAGTCAAATGCCCGAATAAGATAGCAAGACGTATCACGGTTCTTGCATGTGAACTCAGAGAAAGAAAGAAAGCATCATGATCTACTGTTACGCCTGCAAATGCGGCAACAAAATTGAAAAGAGTATGCCAATGAGCGAGTTCTCCGAATTCACTGAATGCCCTGAGTGCGGCGGTACTATGGGAATAGATATTGCCGCACAGCAGAATGGCATGAGAGATACCCCTTCCAACTGGCCTCTCGAATCGGACGCCGCCGGCGTGCATCCCGACCAGGCGAAAGAATATGGTGACTACCTGAGAGAGAAAGGAGTCCCTACTGAAATAAGAGAAAACGGCAACCCCGTTTTTACGAGCCAGCGCCACAGGAAATTAGTATGTCAGGCAACGGGAATGTACGACAGGAACGCCAGTTACGGAGATGCCGCTCCGAAACATAATATGAGAAAGAGAAAGGCAAGGATAAGAAAACATGCCGGGTAAATGCTGTAAGGGAAAAGGACTGCCTGATAAGCCGGGCGTTAAAGTCAAAGGCAGAGGCAAAGTGACGAAAATAAGAACAATACACCCGCCGGGCAGACCGGACAAATATATCCATGTTCGGGTAATGTCTAAAGAGGGTCCGCAAGGCGGAACAACCTTAGCCAGTGGAGTACAAACCAAGAAAGAAACAAACATACCCGCCAGAAGAAAGCTTGGTCGGGTTATTAAACGAAACAGACGCTAAAACAAAGGAGAAATTAAGATGTCAAACCCAAATGAGATTATCAAAAAGTACGACGAAATGATGAACGCAGAGTGCGTCGATGATTATGAAGAAAAAGAAAGGGAACTGCTTAGCGAAGCGATCGATGCTCTAAGAGAATATGTTAAAACAGAAAAAGAACAAGCCCCAATGACCGAAGAAGAAATTATGAAGCCAGTCGATTTCAAAGACGGCTGTTTTGGGATGCGCGGCGACCTCGAACTGTTGAAATCTAAAGTGCTTAACTGGATGATACACCCGGTATTTGATTTTGTTCTCTCTGAGCAAGGCCCACCTATGACAGAGCCACGAAGTGTATTTACGAATCATAGCGAAATGAAGGCGAACCTAATATTGGCCTACCGTCACCTTGAGGACGCACGGATGCGTATCGGTAAATCTATCCAAGCTTACGATGGCGGTAAGTCCTGTTATCCAAAATAAACGAAAGGAATAATAATGGCAACAATTAAGAAGGTATTTGCGACGGTCGCTACTTTAGTGGAAACCGCTGCCTACGGTGGATCTGCCGTTGTTATTGCGGCCGACCAGAAATACGATTACACCGGCGATATCGACCACGAAACGGGCGGATACTACGGTTCGCATGTAACGATAGAATTCAGAGGCTCGAACGATAAGGACGATCTCGTTTTAGATGTATTCGCTTCGCTGGACGGCAGCGCCTACGATACGGAACCTTTCAAGCATCAGGTAATCAAGAATACCGGAAAGCCTCAGCAGCTTTCTATGATAGTAAAGGACGTGGCGCACTTCCGGTTCGGCCTGAAAAGCTCCGATACCAATACCACGTTCGAGTATCAGATTACGTATCAGTCGTGGAACCAGAGCAATGCTTAACAATTAAACCAAGATTAAGGAACTTATAACAGAATACGCCAAAAGATACAGGCACAGGCGGAGTCATGCCCGCCGAGTGCTGTCCCACGAAGCCTGGACAGAGGCCATCGGGTAAAACCGGTGGCCTTTTCTTTTGGCAAAAAAAAGGAGCAGAAACATGGACGAAGAAAAAGACCAGACCCAGGAAACTAAAGATCAACAGACCGTCGACGTAGAGACGAAAGAAGATGATACCTCTACTAAGGCGGCCGTTAAAACGAGCGAGAAATTCGATGAGTTGATCGATACCGAGGACGTTGAGGAAACTCCGTCCGGTGAAGATGACGAATCGAAAACCTCGAAACCGGACAAATCGACGGAAAAAACCGAAGATGAGACCGGTTCGGAAAAGAAAGGCGGCGAAGACGAAGTTGCCGGCGAATCGAAGGTCAGTAAGGAACTCGAAAAGAGGGCCATCGATCTCGGTTTGACCGAAGAGGAAGTGTTTCGATTCGAGAGCGATACCGAACTCGAACGCACTATCAATATTATCGAGTCCATCGCCTCCGAAGAAGATGAGACGAAGGCAGTTTCTCAAGCTGCCGCTCAAACCGCCGAGTCGAAAGACGAGGAAGGTAAAGAAGACTTCAAGTTCGAGTTTGCGAACGAAGATAATATCGACCCGGAGCTTTTGAATAATATCAAGGCTCTGGAGAAGCATTATCAGGATGAAGTCAAATCATTGCGAAAAGATGTCGCCGAAATGAAGACCGGCGTTCAGCAGGAAGAACAGAACAGATTTATAAAACGGTTCGACGGTATGGTGGAAAATCTCGGACTTGAGTTTGCTGATATATTTGGAAAAGGTTCACTCAACGATCTTAGTAAAAGGTCGAGCGCATGGAAGTCACGCGATAAAGTGCGCGGCCGGATGTACGCCTTTGCCAAAGGTCTTGCGGAGTCCGGTGAAAACATACCTGATGAGCAGCAACTGTTCGACCTGGCTATCAGCAGTCTTCACGGCAAGAAAGTCAAAGCAGTTGAAGGTTTGAGGTCAAGTAAAAAGAACGCCACATACGCTAAAGGAGCGCATGTCGGCAGGGCCGCAACGAAAAGAACCGGCTCGATGACGGGCCATCAAAGGGCCGTCGAAACAAGTAAGAAATTCGACGACCTGATAGATACTACTGAAGATTAGCCTTTCACAGAGCCGGATATAGTGGAAGGAATTTAATATGGCACATTTAACAGATCAGATGATAGCCGATATGCTGACTACCACCCTGCACGATCTCGGCAGGGGCAGGTTCTATCAGATAGCACAGGAGCTGGTGGAATACCTGGTATTACCACGTTTACTCCGCAAAGAGCGCATCAGGATACAGACCAGCGGTATCGGTATAAAAGAGACACTTATGACCGGAACGGGCGGATCGGCGCGATGGGTCGGGTTGGCAGAGGAAGATGTTGTCAATTACAGCGACATCCTCGATCAGCTTACCGTCGTGTGGTGCCGTCTTACCGACAACATGGGGTGGGAGCGAAGAATGCTCCTTGAGAACAGGGGCGAAGCGCGTATCAACAACGTCATTAAGCCGCAAAGAGTGGCTATGATGCTGAGGATAGCCGA
>Ga0307375_10007032_pt1 | contig 10323 bp, 5 predicted proteins | sample TR1MG_FD_202531 | JGI IMG/M metagenome (GOLD analysis project Ga0307375, IMG submission 202531) | Soil microbial communities from Risofladan, Vaasa, Finland - TR-1 | ecosystem: Environmental > Terrestrial > Soil > Coastal area > Acid sulfate soil | place: Finland: Risofladan, Vaasa | collected...
GGGTGCCCTTTCCGGCGGCATCCTTGGTCTCATGAATGGGCTGCTGATCGCGAAACTTCGGATACACCCCATCGGGTCACCCTTGGCACGATGAGCATCATCTACGGAGTCATGTTCTACGTGACGGGCGGCAACTGGGTCAACTCAGGTATTCCGCAGAGTTTCATCACCTTCGGGCGTATCGATATCGGTCATTTTCACACAGCAGCCGGAGAACGAACCGGAGTACCAATTCAGTTTCTTTTCTTCGTAGCCGCCGCAATTGTAACCTGGTTTCTGCTCCGGTTCACAATGTTCGGTCGCGGGATTTTCGCCCTCGGAGGAAACAGGGTGTCGGCGGAACGTGCGGGGTTCAATATTCCGCGGATTACGGTTCTCGTATATCTGTTCGAGGGAATTCTGATCGGAATCGCAGGCGTGGTTCACACGTCGATTGTGCGACAGGTCGACCCGAACGCATTCAACGGGTTCGAGTTGCAGGTGATCGCCGCGGTCGTTCTCGGTGGGACCAGCATTCTTGGAGGCTACGGTTCGCTTTTCGGGACCGTTCTCGGCGTGAGCCTGATTGCCGTGCTCAACAACGGGCTCACCCTGATGCGGATATCGAGTTTCTGGCAGCGGATCATCATCGGGCTGGTCATCATAGTCGCGGTGAGTGTGGATATCATCCGAAAAAAACGCGCGGAGGCGCGCCAGACCCGCGTCGATATCGACACCAGTGAGGAGGTGAGCGCGTGAAATCAGTCCGAAGCGTTCTTCTTCGCACCGAGTCTTTGCTCGCAATGCTGCTCATCGTAGTAATTGTCCTTATGGCGAGTCTTTCGGGTGGAAAGTTTCTGGGGCCGCGGTCGCTGCAGTCGATGGGTTTCCAGCTGCCGGAATTCGGCATACTCGCGCTGGCCCAGATGATTATCATCATCACCGGTGGGATCAATCTGTCAATTACCTACAGCGCGACGCTCTCAGCCGTGATCGGAAGCGTCGTGATCGCGGGGCTGAACGCCGCGCACCAGAGCCCGGCACTGGCAATTCTCGCAGGGATTGTAGTGATGTTCGTAGTGGGCGCGGCCTGCGGCGCGTTCAACGGGTCGATCGTCGCCTACGTCGGTGTCTCGCCGATCCTTGTGACCCTCGGCAGCATGACGCTCTTCGAAGGGATAAGTCTTCAGATCACGCGCGGCGGGGCAGTTACCGGTTTTCCGGTTGCCTTCCTCTGGATCGGCAACGGAACAATCCTCAATATTCCGGTGCCGCTTTTTCTCTTCGTGATCGTCGCCGCGGTAACCTATTTTGTTCTGGAGCGCACCTCGTATGGGATGCGGCTTTACATGATCGGCGCCAACCCGACTGCGACTGTCTACTCGGGAGTGAATGTGAAGCGCATCCTCTTTCTGCTCTACATCTACTCGGCTCTGCTGTGCGCGCTTGCCGGCGTCATCATGACCTCGCGTTACAACTCGGCCAAAGAGTCCTACGGTTCCTCCTATCTGCTCCAAAGCGTGGCCGCCTCGGTGCTTGGCGGCACGGACATTGTGGGGGGGGCCGGCAAGGTGCTCGGAACGGTGCTGGCCGTGCTTATTCTTCAGGGCGTCTCGAGCGGCCTCGATATCGTGGGGCTCAATCGGTTCATCACCAACGTCATTATGGGTGGGATTCTCATTGCGGTTCTTTCCGTCAACTATCTCAACACTTCGGCCGGGTCGAAGACCCGGCTTCGTCGCAGGCAAACATCTGAGGTTCTCAGATGAAATATCTTTTCTAGGGGGTAGCGCATGAAAAACGCGCTTCGTGTAACATTCCTCGGTGTCGCAGTCATGCTTCTGGTTTCGCTCACCGCATGGGCGGGCGGGCAGAAGGAGAAGGCGGCCGCGAGCACTTCCTCTTCGTCAAAGCAATATACCATTGCTCTGATTCCCAAGCTGGTCGGCGTTCCCTACTTCAATCGTGCTCAGGAGGGGGCCCAGCAGGCCGCCAAGGATCTGGGTGTGAACCTCGTCTATACCGCGCCCACTACGGTCGACTCCGCAGCGCAGGTCAGCTCCATCGAGGACCAGATCGCTAAAGGCGTGAACGCTATTGCCGTCGCTCCAAACGATCCGGCCGCCGTTACGCCTGTCATGATGAAGGCGAAGCAGGCAGGTATTATCACGATGGACTGGGACACTCCGGCCGATCCGAGCGTTGTCGACTACTCGATTCACCAGATCGACGACCAGGAGTACGGTCAGCACGTGTGGGATCTTCTGGTGAAGTACATGGGTGACTCGGGCGATTACGCAATCATCACGGGTGGCCTCTCCGCGGCCAATCTCAACTCGTGGATCAAGTACGGAGAGGAATACGCCAAGACCAAATATCCCAAACTCCACCTCGTCACCGACCCGGTCCCGACCGATGAGAAACAGCAGGTTGCCTATCAGAAGGCCCTCGATCTGATCAAGGCCTATCCGAACCTGAAAGGCATTATCGGAATCAGCACGCCGGCTCCCGTTGGAGCGGCTCAGGCGGTACAGGAGAAGGGCCTCCAGGGCAAGATCGCCGTTGTCGGGACCAGCCTCCCGAGCATGTCGGCACCCTATTTCAGCGACGGTTCACTTGATGCGGTTACCCTGTGGGATCCGGCTAAGCTCGGCTATCTGACTGTCTACATCGCGAAGATGGCTCTCGAGGGCAAGAAGCCGACGACAGGACTCGACGTTCCGACTGTTGGGAAGATCCGCGTGGCTGCTGACGGGAAGACCATTTTCATGGGTCCGCCGCAGGACTTCACCAAGGATAACTACAAGCAATTTCCGTTCTGACGGCGTACACGAATGTCATGCCGGCCCCGGTCTTCAAGGCCGGGGCTTTTTTTGTCTCTTTGCAGGAAGCTGCGCAGGATTGGAAATCCCGGCTGCTACGGTTTCCGACCCGACGCGAAGCAGATACAGATCCTCCACACAACCGGTCGGTCGGCAACGGCACGTAGAAGTGCCGCCGCGTAGCGGGCGAATAGCTCGGGCGCAAGCGCGCGCCGCATCACTGCGCCGTAGCTTTCTTCCCGACTGCCGGCCTGCAACCATCGCTCGACGTCCACCTGCCGGATGTTCCGGTACTCGCGGAAAACCTCCGAATCGACGCTGGAATCGGTAAAATCGGCGCGTTCCATCGCCGAAAGAATCTCCGGTTCTCCCCACCCGACCAGCGGGCTTTCCGGATTGGTGTAGACCGTCTCCTCAGCCGCCTGTACTGCGCGCTCCAGGTCGGCGTCGGAGCTGCCAAAATCGACGAAATCACTCGGCCGTGTTCCATTCCGGGGAACGATCTGGGCGATGGCACAGCGGCCGCCGGAAGGGAGAAGTTCGGACATGCGCGCAATTGCCCAGTCCAGAACTGAGCCTTTTGCCGGCTGCCCTCGAGTCAGGGGATCGCGTGCTATCAGCGTGTCGAAAACCGCGTCGGCAGGAATCGCGTCGGCGAGGTTCCCCAGATGAAGCAACGGTCGTTCGAGCTCCGGAAGTTCCGCGGCAAGATGGCTCACTATTTCAAACCCATCGGAGTCGGGCAGCACTCCGTAGACAAATCCTTCACGCACGCGGCGGATTGCTTCCCATATGAGCGTGCCTGACCCGGAGTCGAAGACATAGAGTCGATCGTGACGGGCTATCTCGACTGTCGAGTAGAGTCGATCACGGATTTCCAGAAGAATGTCACTTATCGATGCGGGTTCCTGAGGGACGGCTGCGTGACCTCTGTAACGTATTGGGTGGACCGGCGAAGGTCCGTCGCCGGATGTCGGCGTACCACGCCCATCCGCGTATTTCCTCGATATTCGGTTGAGCCAACGGCGAAACTCGCGGCTCTCGGGTGAGAACGTGAGGATTTCCTGAGGGGCTGGTTCCAGCATCGCTGCCAGTTGCAGTTCTCTCCTTCTCTCCACCTCCTTCCGAATCCCGCTTTCGTACCCGAGGTGGGAGGGATGGTAGAAGCTTCTCCCGCGAAGTGAAGCGGGAAGATAGGCCTGGGCGACCCAGTGATCACGATAAGCATGCGGATAGAGGTATCCCTCGCCGTGACCGAATCCCTCTTTGTCCCTGCTTGCATCCTTGAGATGCGACGGTACATCCGTTGCACCCTCGGCCTCGACTGCTTTCAGAGCATCGAAAAAACCAAGTGCGGAGTTTGACTTCGGCGCCGTTGCCAGGTAGAGGGCCGCGTGAGTGAGGTGAAATTGCCCTTCCGGTAGTCCGACCCGATCAAATGCGGCGGCGGCCGCCTCGACCACCGATATGGCCATCGGATCGGCCATTCCCACGTCCTCACACGCAGAGATCAACATTCTTCGAAACAGGAAGTGCGGATCTTCCCCGGCACGCATCATCCGCGCCATCCAGTACAGAGCGGCATCAGGGTCTGATCCGCGCAGCGATTTTATGAACGCGCTTATGGTGTCGAAGTGGTAATCACCCTCCTTGTCGTAGAGCACTACGCGCTTCTGGATGCTGTCCTCGGCCACCGGCAGATCGATTCGGATAATCGCCCCCGCCTCGGGCGGAAACTGTTCGGGTGTGGTTTCCACCGCCAGCTGGAGGGCGTTCAGAAGCGTGCGCGCGTCGCCATCGGATACATCGATGAGGTGGTCGAGCGCGGGAGGGTCGATTTCCACTTTGTAGGAACCGTATCCGCGGATCGGATCGCCCAGAGCGCTTCGCGCTACATCGAGCAGCTCGTCCCGGGTGAGCGGTTTGAGCTGGAATATCCGGCTGCGCGAGACAAGAGCGGAATTGACCTCGAAGAAAGGGTTTTCGGTCGTTGCACCGATGAGGATGATCGTGCCGTTCTCGACCCACGGCAGGAGAGCGTCCTGTTGCGCTCTGTTCCAACGGTGCACTTCGTCCACGAACAAAATTGTCTTTCGACCGTACAGCGCGCGGAGTTCCTGGGCTTTCGAAATCGCCTCGCGGACCTCCTTGACGCCGCTCAATACCGCGTTGAGCGAGAGGAAGTGGCTCTTCGTTGTATTCGCAATGACGCGCGCGAGGGTGGTCTTTCCGGTGCCCGGAGGACCCGAAAAGATAACCGACGAAAGCATGTCCGCCTGGATTGCCCGGCGGAGCAGCCTTCCTTTACCCATGATGTGGTCTTGCCCGACGAACTCATCCAGAGTACGGGGGCGCATTCTCGACGCGAGCGGCTCCTCCGCTCGCGCAGCCGGATTGGAGTCGTCGGAAAACAGCCCGCTGCTGTCAGGTTGAGACGATTTTTTCATCGGCTTACTATAACACACGGTGCGATATAGGATCAGAAGCGGGAATTCGATACATTGGAAACAACATGCAGCGTAACTCGGTTACGATCAGCCGACAAACGGACAATTCTTCACCACAGAAACGGTGCCGTTCGGTTTTGCGCCGATCTGTACTGGTCGCATCGGTGGTGTTTCTGGTGGGGTCCACAGAGGTCCTCGCTCAGGAGGGCGCAACGGCGGGTCTGTCGCCTCTTCTTGCCGGACCGACCGAGCACTGGTACGACTTCCTGACGGGGCGTTCCCGAACCGAGGCTGCGGGATTAGACCGTGATCTGCGGCGTACTCGAAGCGAGTTCCTGCAGGCGCGCGATGAGAGGTTCAAGGCTCTTGCCGCATTGAAGGCCGGTTTTTCCGAGCGGCTACTATCCGAAATTTGGGCGCAAGCGAACTCGAGCCGAAATGGTGCCGCGAATTCCGGATCTCTCGGGCTCCTCGACGCGCTTTCAGGTTCGGTGCTCGCCGCACGGTCGGCACTCATACGCCAGGGCGAGGCCTACACATCCGAAACACAGTCGTCGACCGGAGCTACTGCCGGACATTCGATAGGCTCGCTGAACGCGGCAGTTCGGAAATTGGAAAACGAGCGAAGCACGTTGCTGCAGAACAACATTCCCAATCCTGGAACTCCTGCATTTCACGGTTTGCTTGCAGCCCGGGTATCGTTTCTTTCGGATCAGGGGATCGACGGCGCGCGGCTCGATTCGATCGACGCGCAACTCGAAAAACTTCCCGGCTCTCTTCTCGACATTGCGGCGATGAAAGCCTATCTGCAGGCTACGGGCACTGATCTCGCTCGTTCGCCGCGGTCCGACGACCTCGCCGGGTGGCGATTTCTCATGGATCAAACGGTACAAAGCAGGTGGTTGTCGATCCTGTTTTCAACGGATCCCGCCGCGCTGGCCAGGGCGCTGTCGCAGGAGGCACCGCTTCTGCAGCCCCTTTCGGAACAGCTATCGAGCGCGCTTTCGTCATTTGCCGATGAGATAAACGATGGAGAGCGCGCCATACGGGACATACGAGGATTCGAAGCCGAGTTCTATGCAGATGCGAACACGGCGACCGTGCTCATCGTCGCCGATTCCTCGCGAACAAACCAGGTGCCGGCCGGCCACACTGCGTCGCTCGGCGTTCTTCAGTCGCAAGAACGAAACTTTGGACGCTTCGTCGCCGATCTGCAGCAAGTCACCGCATCACGCCTCGCAGTTCTTGTCGCCGATGACCCGCTGTTCGAAGCAATCGTCGGAGACACCCTGCGTGCTCTCGACACGGTTTCGGGGGATGACATGGTTCTGTTTTCGCGAACTACCGCGGGGAACATTACTAATGTCGAAATCGCTATTGCGCTGCTCAGGCGTGCCAACAACGACGGGAGAGATCGCGTACTCCGCCAATTTGCCCAAAGCGGTATAGACGCGCAGACCGCCGGCGTCGAGGACGGAAAACAGTATCTGCAGCGTCGGCAAGACGAGGCGAAGAAGACTCTGGCGGAGGCGATGTCTGCTCTCGACGACAGCGCCGATCTGCAGAAACGCCAGTGGGCCTTCCTGTCTATCATGGAGAGCCGATATGCGCTGCATCTGCTCGCCGGGCAGACGGAATACGCGCAGCTTCGCCGCGCTTTCGACCATTACCTGACGCAAGTATTGAGTGCCACCGAAGCGACCGCAGTCTCGATTCTCCAGCAATCGACGCCGGGATCGGCGGTCCGAATCGCCGTCGTCCCGGTTGTCGAAAATCCGCCCGTATTCCGCGAGGTGAGTGCATATCGGGAACATGCGGATGCAAACGGCATAACGGTCCGTGACGAAATTCCGGTTTCCGAGGTAGCTACCGCCTATGCTGCGGCGTTCTATCGGGTCACGCAGGGGCGGACTCCCGGAATCGAAAACGGCAGCGTGACCGATTGGGCTCTGATGCATGGACAGGCTTCGGTGAACTGGGAGTGGAGTCGCGGCGAAGTGAATCCGCCGGCCGATACGGCAATGAATCCTGAGTTGCTGGACACGTTCCTGCATGGGGTTCGGAAGATCGACCATCGGCAGCTTTCGGATAGAGTCAAGTTTCTAAAGAGCGTAGTCGCTCCCTGGGTGCAACCCGCCACATCCGGTGCCGAGTTCGGCTCTGATGCGGTTTCGGGAAACTCAACATCGTTTTCGGGCGGGTTGGGTACGATTACAGCGGACCGGAACTGGGAAAGACTCGCAGTTGGATTCCTTCTGCTGCGACAGGAGATTGTTCGCGTTCTGTTCACCCGCGCAGCCGCGTTCGGCTTTGTGCCGCGCGACCTTCTGAGCGATCGCGAACGATTCACGATGGAGCTCTTCACGGAGCTCGAATCCCTCGCCATTTCCCCTCCGGATTTCTTTGCCGGCCTGTCCGCGGCGTGGCTTGGCGCGCGAATGACCCGCCCGGACGCCGCCACCGCATCGGGGCTGGCGGACGCAATCGTCACCGGAATCTCCGGAACGGTCGACGACGCCGATCGACACTATTGGTTCGCCGCTCGCACGGCGGCACTTGTCTCCTTCAAACGGTTCCAGGTCGAGTCCGGTGATGAAAGCGCCGGCGAGTATGCCCTGCGCATACTCCGCCGCATCGACAGCGACGCCCGGCGTGGACGAGTCACCGTAGGGGAGTTCCGCGAGGCGCGTTCGGAGGCATTTAGAATCATTCGTGCGCGGGTTGGGAAGTCCGGTCTCTCCCCCGCGGCTGTTGCCGAGCTTCTCTACACCGCGGGTCTTATCCGCAAGGAAGAAGTGAAGTCTCTGGAGGGACCCTGATGATCGCCAACGGTGGCCGGGTGATACCGTTCTCGAAGACTCGCCGAGCCCGCATTGGCGTGTGCACGCTTTTCGCGTGCGTCGCCGCAGTATTCGTGCTGGACGGGTGCCAGGCCGGGCAAAAGAACCCGGCCGGCGCGGGTTCGCAGTCTGAACCGGGAAACGGCCCCGGCTCCGCTATTGGGACGCAATCAGCCGCGCCCGTGTTCAACAACTGGACAGTCCAGGGCGACAGCTCCCGCACCGGTGTGTTTCCCGTGGAACCCATCCGTTCTGCGGCCGTTGTCGATTACTCGAAATGGTTCTCTTCAGGCATCGCTTCCGCCCCTGCCTCCGACGGCTCAATACTCTTTCTTCCCGGAGATGACGGGTCGCTTCGGGAGATCGACACGAAACAAGTTGGGAGCGGATGGATTTTTGACGCAGGCGGGACAATTCTTGGTTCTCCGACTCTGATCGACGGGAAGATCCTTTTCGGCACGGTGCTTGGGACCCTGTATTGCGTGAATGAATCGGACGGACGGGAAGTGTGGCGCACCCGGGGAGCGGCTCCGATCGCGGGATCGCCGGGGGTGGCGTCGGATCGAGTATACGTCGGGTTGGGGGATGGCTCTGTCGCCGCTTTCGGCCTCGAGGACGGGAGGCAGATGTGGGCGACGTCGGTCGATTCGGGAAAACCCGTGCTTACTCCGGCGGTCGCCGAAGGAACCATCTTTGCGTGCGCATCCGGCGGTGCATGCGTGGCCCTCAGCGCTGCCGACGGTCATCTTTTGTGGAGTGCACGGCCGGGAGGAGGCGCCGTCACGATGCCCGTCGTTTCGGGTTCCACAGTTTTCGTGGGTGCGTTTGACAACGGACTGTATGCCTTGAAAATCGACGACGGGAGCGAGGTCTGGCACGTCGGCCTTCAATCGCCAATGGTCGCGGCTTCCGCAGTTCAGGGGGATCGCATCTTTGTTGCTTCGCTCGACACCTACGTCCGGGCCTACAACGCGCGAACGGGTAGTCCTCTCTGGCGTTTTCAGGCCGGCGCCGGATTCAAGGCGGCACCGGCAATCGCCGGTGATGTGGTTATGGCGGGCAATGCCGACGGTTACGTCTATGGTTTGTCGGTTGAAAGCGGCCGGCTCCTTTGGAGCGTCGATCTGGGGGAGCCGGTCGCAACTGGATTTTCAGTTGGACAACATGTGGCGACAGTTGGCGGCGGAGGCGATGCACTTTACCGGATTACCGGATCGACCGCTTCGGTCCCGAATCCGCCCGAGACTCTTGTTCCGGGAACGGGTACCTGGCGATACACGGTTGCGCCGACACCCCGGCGTTTTTCGGTACCTGTTTCCGTGACCGGTCTTTATACTGTGATCCTCCCGGATCAGGCCGAAGTCCCGATGCAAATCACCGTTCGGGATCCGGACGGAACAGACGTCGCAACGAATCTTGGCACCGGAGGTGGAGAGAGTTCTCTTCCAGGGGAAGTTCAGGTTCGACTCGCGGCAGGAAAGCGTTACGCCGTTGAGGTTACCCCTTCCGGGATGGCCGAAACACACCTGCTTCACACATTTCATCTGAGCATTCGGATGCTTCGGAATAATTGATGCGCGCAGACGCGCTACAGCTCGATCAGCTTCTCCTCGGGGCCGCGGGTTTTGACGAGCTTGCGCTTCTGCTGCTCGGCCTCGCCGATCTTCCCGTTCAAAGAGGCTATTTCATCCTGTTGTCGGCTGATCTGCTCCTCAAGCGTGTGAATCGTTCCCTGCATGTGGGCGGTTTCGCGGTCAAGCCGGTCGATCTCGATTGCCGCCGCGAGCCGCTCGATCGCCAGGCTGCGTGATACGTTCTCTTTTTCCGTATCGGCGATGCTGCGAAGGTACTCCTCCACATTAGACGGCGCCGTATTTCCGTTTTCTCCAATGATCTGCCGATATCGGCGGCCGATCTGACGGTAAATCTGCGTGAGGTGCAGGTGATCTTCTTTGAGTCCGTTTTCGAGCTCCCCGATTCGCCGCTGCGCCTTTCTCCCATCGGCGAGCGCTTCGAGTTCCTCCTCGAGCCGTGACTCTTCCTGTCGGAGCTTCTCGGCAGAAGCTCGAAGAGCGTCGATCTTTCTCACATTGTCGAGAAACGGTCCCGCGACCGTTGAAATGGTTTCATCTTGAGCCATCGACATGAACTCGGTGGCGCTGATCTTCTCACCGGCGGTGCGAAACATTCTTGGAAACGCGTTCAGCTTGGCCTGGCGCCTGCTTTTCAGCAGTG
>Ga0307375_10007035_pt1 | contig 10320 bp, 18 predicted proteins | sample TR1MG_FD_202531 | JGI IMG/M metagenome (GOLD analysis project Ga0307375, IMG submission 202531) | Soil microbial communities from Risofladan, Vaasa, Finland - TR-1 | ecosystem: Environmental > Terrestrial > Soil > Coastal area > Acid sulfate soil | place: Finland: Risofladan, Vaasa | collected...
TTCCAGCCGGGTGCACCCGGCTTTATGGATAGTCTTTTGTCACCGGTGTTCGTTTCCGGATTGGAAATAAATAAAGGCCCGGTTTCCTGTGAAGACCTAGAAATGAAACACACTTAATCGGTGACGATTCTCTTCCACGAATCCGCAGATTTTTTGTCTATCTTTAGAATACGTACCCTTTCCTCCTCAATATGTGTAGGGTTAATCGGGGATAGAGATTCGAAATAACTGCCTTCCCATGAACACTGCACGATAATCCGCGCACTTCCATTTGTCTCTGTGAGAGAAGACGCGCACACTCCATATCCGGGATGGTAGGTTACCTCGTGTCTTCTCTCAGGGACAGGTACTCCACTTTCCGTATGCGCCGGGATAACCAGCACCCCTAAAGGATATCCATTTATCGGGTGCCGTAGAGGTACCGTAGCGGCAAGCAGCGTCCTAGAGGCCAGTATTTCGGCCATGAGTGACAGTTGCCCTTCTGTGAGGGCCCAGGAATCGGAGGCTGCTGTGGCTGCTGTATCGTTGTTCATTTTAGTTTCCCCTGTTTTAGATTTGTCCTTAAAGGTAAATACCAGGAACTAGCAGGTTTATATAAAAGTATTTCACCTGGAGTGTGCTTTCCCGTGTTCGTCTCCGGATGAAAAAAGTTCTGGGTGCCGGGTTTTTAAGGTCACCGGTATTCGTTTCCGGATTATCCTTTGTCGCCGGTGTTCGTTTCCGGATTAAATAAAACACGAAAAAATTAGGTGCCCCTACAACTCGGCTCACCACTTCCGGGTTGCAGGGGCACCTCCCCCAAGGAAAGCTCCTAGCGGGAATCGAACCCGCCTATACCGGGGGAGCTTGACAGTAGGACCGGGCACCCTCGCCCGGTCCTGTCTGTTAGACCATTTCCAGCATGTTCGTGGTGACGTACTGGTAGGCTTTCTCGGTAAACTGGCCAGCAGCCCCATTGACGAGCAGTTCGAGCCGTGCTTGCCGCTGATAGCCGTCCAGTTGTTGTCCGGTCACAGTAGAGGGATCGTCGAGAGTGTATCGGGACAGTGACCGCCCCCCAACGCGGACGGGTGTCTCGTGGGTCGCGTAGTAGGTGGACGCTTGCAGGGCACCCCATGCCGTTCCTGGTGCTGCTCCGAGTGCGGATACGTAGATCTCGCTAAACCGCTCGCGCTTGTTCTTCGCTTGCGTGCTTTCGCCCGGGAACATCACTTTGGCGTAGGCGTCGAACTGAGGCATGGTGATTTTGGTGGCGGCCATTTCAGAGAGCATCCCTGCGAATACCGGAACGCACCCGCCTGCTACTTGGAAGGCGTGCCGGAGTTGCTCCACTCGCTCCGGAAAGCTACTGTTGTGCCGAATGGAGATCTGTTTCTTTCCGTTTTTCAGGGGGAGACACAGACCGTTGGCGCACACGAGTGCTTCGATGAGCAGTGAAACGTCGTAGCTCCCTTGGCCCCCGTAGGCGTGCTTGAAAAGGAGCTTTGCCCGGATCGGGATATTTCCTTGCGGGTCTCGTGGGTCGAGGTGAATCCACCGTTGCCCGTTGGCTTCCGATTGCATTTCGGGAGAGATGTCGAATGTTCCGGTTGGCAGTTCACAATCGAACCACATACTGTCGCCGAAACTACTGCCCTCGCATTTGACTTTGCCTGCCCCTTCGGGAAGGGCGGCATCGACCGTTTCAGCCAATTCATGAGGTTGGACGAAGCCATATCCTGGCGACACGACGCCAAAGATGTGGCCAGTGTCCATTCGCATACACAACCGGTAGTCGTCGATGTTCGGTGGATTTACCCAGTTACTGTTGAGCGGAAGGGCGGTCAGGGGGAATTCCGGGCGGATCAACTCCACGTTGAAGTCATACCCTGCCCCGGTCAGGGCAGCGAAGGCGGGTTTACTGTGTGGTGCTTCCACGCACGGGGGGATTTCCACCCCGTCGATCTCCAACGGAAGCGGAGTTTTTTCGGGCGGAATAACGGAATCGAGATTGGCTGGATCAAGCTCCAGATCGGCGAAACGGTTGGGTGCGGTGTTCTCATTCATTGTCTTTTCCCTTCGGGGTTATGCAGACGGCCTTTCCGTCTGCTTGTGAAGGCATATACTAGGAACTAAGGCGTTTATATAAAAGTTTCTTACCCTCTGAGGTTTTTTCTTAGGCTGGCCTATCATTATATGTAGGAACTCGGGCAGGATTCGGGAGGGGGAGAAAAGCCCGTGTTCGTTTCCGGACGGAAAAAGACCCGAAAAAAGGCCGGTGGCCGTGTTCGTTTCCGGACGGAAAAAGACCCGAAAAAAGGCCGGTGCCGGTGGCCGTGTTCGTTTCAACCTCTTCTTTTGTCGCCGGTGTTCGTTTCCGGATTATAAAAAAAGATTTTTTGGGTTTTTTGCGGGATGCCGGTCTTATTCCTTTGTCGGTGGTGTTCGTTTCCGGATAGAAATAATAAGGCATCCGGATAATTCCGGATGCCTTATCTCACGGGAATAGGTGAACCATCCTGGAAAAGGTCTGTGCTCGGGTCTTAGCTTCCTCGGGTGCTTCTTCCAGGAATGTCATTGGCCAGTAAGGGCGCCCTGTCCTATCAAGGGACAGGGCGTCATGCAGGGCTTTCTTTTCCCGCGAACCCTCTTCTTTTCCCAAGCGGCTATTAAGAAGTGCGTCGACTTCCTCCTCCGTTGCCGGGCGAACCCAATCAAGCCCTTCCGCTTCCGAACAACCTTCGGCACCCAAAAAACAGGTATACATTGTTTCCTCCGTGTTGGCAGGACACTTTGCCCTTGCCTATAAGGGTCCTTACCAGGAACTAACAGGTTTATATAAAACCATTTCACCCAAATTGCGCTTTGCCGTGTTCGTTTCCGGACGAAAAAAGTTCTGGGTGCTCGGTTTTTTCCGGCCTAGGACACTCAACTCTATCGATATTCCTTTGTCGCCTGTGTTCGGTTCCGGATGAAAAAGTTTGAGGTTCCGGGAAGGGCAAACATAAACCTTCCCGGAACCTCTTAATAACATAGTTCTTAAAGTGTGAAGATCACATAATTTCCCCTCCATACAAAGTTGACTCCCCGCTGTTTTTTCCGTCGCCTCGGTCTTTTATCGGCGGCTTTCGGTGTCGGGCACCGGTTATAGTTGAGATAACCAGGTCAACGGGCTTTTATACAAAATTTTTGTCGTCCTTCTCTTTTTTCTTTGCCAGGGCAAGTAACCCTTGGCATTCTCATAAGTTAGCCGCTCATCGTTTGGATCGTACCACCCCCCAGCACAACCGCAGGGCTCACTCCAAGTGACAAATATTTCGGAAGACAACTTCCCAATTTTCCCCGGCATAGTCTCCAGCACGGAGGCTCTTGAAGGCATATGTTGTTTCCATGTAATTCCCCTTGAAAAAAACCTAACAGTATCTGGAGTATAACATTTCGGAATGGGAATTTAACAGTATCCCTCAATTGCCCGCTCCCGCCGTTGTTTACGGGTGCCTTTTCCGTTCTCTTTTGCCTTGTGTGCACCCTGGCCTTTGCCCGCCAAGGTGGCGAGGGCTTGGGCGACAGGGTTACGAGGCATCGCAAACTTGCGATCCGAAAAAGGAATTACGAGCTTTCGTCTTGATCTTGCCATTGTCTTACCCTCTGGTTAGGTTGCCCGACAAGGGTAGATACCAGAATCTAGCCGAGATATATAAAGTCTTTTCACCTGGAGTGCGCTTTGCCGTGTTCGTTTCCGAACGAAAAAAGTTAGTTGCCCGGCTTTTTTTCCGGCCTAGGACACCCGGCCCTATGGGTAGTCTTTTGTCGTCGGTGTTCGTTTCCGGACTAGAAATGAAATAAAAGTAGCAGTTTATCCCTCTACCCAACGCCGGACGTGTCCGTTGTGGGTAGGTGCGACTGTTCCTCTCCTTATCCCATCCATGAAAAGAGGTCTTGTTTGACTCGAAGATCGATCTTGTCAAGGAGCCGACTTGTGTTGATATGCTGGAAAATCCAGGCGCCCATTTGCTTTTTTGAGTAGCCTACTCCGCGCCCTTGACGCACTCCCCTTGTATAAGAAGAATGTGAAAAAGTTCCGTCATCTTCCTCGGCCACCTCGGTGCGGTAGCGGCCGCCTTTTGTTTCGGCCCGGAATACAATGGTCATATTAACTCCCCTTAAATGTGACTGTCCCTGACAAAGGTGTGACTGTCCCTGACAAAGGTACTTACCAGGAACTAGCAAGTATATATAAAATCATTTCACCCAAAATGCCCTTTTCAGGATAAGGGTTTCCGGGCTGGCCCGGTTCCGTCATTATTCCTTTGTTGCCGGTGTTCGTTTCCGGACTAGAAATGAAATAAAAGTAGCAGGGTTCCGGGTAGCAGGGGGGCTCCCGCTCCCTGCTAGTTTATCCCTCTACCCAACGCCGGACGTGTCGTGTGATACGCCAACTGTCATCACTTGTCCGAACGTCAACCAGTTGAAACACGAGTTTTTTTGTGCTCAGGAGAGTTCGCATTGTGGGTTCCTCCACAAACTTCCGGTTCAAAAATTCATGGTAGAAGTTGTTCAGTTGTGTGGCCGTCTCATTAACTATGATAGGCTTTCCGGTTGCCCAGACCTCTTCCAGAAGGTCTACACACGCCTTGTCATAAAAGGTATCTGTTTCCCCAGAGTTACACATTTTCATTCTCCGGTTGTGGGTAGGTGCAACTGTTCTCCCGACAAGGGTACTTACCAGGAACTAACAGGTTTATATAAAACTATTTGCCTGAATCGACCCCGGAGTGCGCTTTCCCGTGTTCGGTTCCGGACAGAAAAAGTTTCCGATACCCGGTTTTTTCGGTAGCTGTACCCGGCCCTATCGATAGTCCTTTGTCACCGGTGTTCGTTTCCGGACGGGAAAAAGTTTCCGGGTGGGCTGGCCCGGCCGGAACGCCAGGCACGGTTAATATTCCTTTGTCGTATGCCTGGCACGATTGGTATTCTTTTGTCGTCGGTGTTCGTTTCCGGATTAAATAAAATAAAAAATCCGGAACTTTCCGGATCGGTGGCTCACTTCTCCTTTGGGGAATACCAGTTACCGGTTTTTACCGCTCGTCCCTCTTTTACCAGAGACTCTAAAAAATCGTTCGCTCTCAGGGGCGGTACCTGAGCCGCACGGGCAAGGCCCCAGGCGTCGATCTCTCGGTCAGACTTCATCCGGGACCAGTAAACCTCACAGGGGTCTGTGAAGCGACTAAAAGGACAGCTATCAAGGGTCATGTTCCACTTACCTTCCGAGGTAACTCTTGTGACAGAGCTTCGACCTCGCGGTGACTCTGATATTTCCCCAGGAAATGGAATTCATCGACGGGATAAATATCGAACACCTTCACGTGAAAAAGGTGGGGACGTAGGACCGTTTGCATCCTAAACCATTTCTGGAAAAACGGTACACAATCCTCTTCTGAGATTCCCCCCGCCCAAGCAATCTTGGCAATTGCTTCGGCTTTTTTTGAGCCAAAGCGAGCAGGCAGAAAAACGTGCCCGTAGAAACAGGAAAACCATTTCATTTTCTCCTCTGTCATTCTCAACCTCCTTCCCCTTCTCCATCGAATGCCTACTCTCTCCCGACAAGGAGTGATATTAAGAACTAACAGGTTTATACAAAATCATTTGCCTGAATCGACCCCGGAGTGCGCTTTCCCGTGTTCGGTTCCGGACAGAAAAAGTTTCCGATACCCGGTTTTTCGGTAGCTGTACCCGGCCCTATCGATAGTCTTTTGTCACCGGTGTTCGTTTCCGGACAGGAAAAAGTTTCCGGGTGTGAGGCCCGGTGTCCCTCCCCGGGCAAGGGCTGACTTAGACCGTGGGCCTTTCGTCATACACTTTGGTGACGACGTTGTTCTCAAGATCGAGAACAACAAAGGCAGGGGGCGGATCCCCGTAGGATTTCGCCATACTCAGCAGTTCTGCTCGGAAGCTTTCGATGGTAAGACACTCAACGAGGACCTCATCTCCTTCTGCGAAGGTCAGGACCTTTTTGTCTTCGATATGTACCCACACACCGAAGTACCAAGCATCCTGATGTGTGTCGTACTGTTTCCACCCTTTGTTGGAAGCACAGATTCCGGTGTCATATACATATCGGCTGCAATTTGGGCCGACGAACCGATTGGTAACCTTGTTCCCACGGTCATTTGTCCAGGTTTCCATGATGTTCTCCGTTGGTGTTGGTGGCCTGATAAGGGTACTTACCAGGAACTAACAGGTTTATACAAAATCATTTGCCTGAATCGACCCCGGAGTGCGCTTTGCCGTGTTCGTTTCCGGACGAAAAAAGTTTGGTTGCCCCAGGCGCGGTTGGTGATCCTTTGTCACCGGTGTTCGTTTCCGGACTAGGAAATAAAAATAAAAAAAGAGGCCTTGGCTGACGTTCCCTAAAAGGGAATATCCGGATCTCCCTCACAGGAAATAATGGGGGCAGGGGCGGGATCCGGGTCAAGCCAGATAGGATCCTTGGGGGCGTCGCAGTAGTCTTCCGGATGAGGTTGCCCGGTGAAGTGTATGGGGCACTCATGCCAGGTATCCACCTCGGACAAGGCCCACCCGCCACCATGACATCGACAGCGGGCGGGGTCAGGGTGAGCCCAAAGGCACTGGCGAAAAACGTCATAATATTGTTGTAGGGACATCTTAACCTCCACAGTAGTTGTTCCGTTAACCGTTGATCCAGGCAAGGCGGGCATCTTCGAAGTTCGCTTGCATACGGTTGACCTCAGCGGGGTCAACTAGACCGCCTTTGCCGAGGTAGAAATTCCCCGCCCGGAAAAGCCACCCTGCCCCGACAAGGGCGACGATGAACTCGGCCCGGCCTTGGAGTTTTTGAGTTTTTGCGGCTTTCTCAGCGGCTTGTTGGGTGCGAAAGGTCATGTGAAAGCTCCGGTTGTGGGTGAGAACCCTTTATCTCTCCTAACAAGAGGTGATATTAAGAACTAACAGGTTTATATAAAACCTTTTCACCCAGAATGCGCTTTGCCGTGTTCGTTTCCGGACGGAAAAAGTTTCCGGCGTCCGGTTTTTCGGTTGACGGCACCTGCCCTGCCAATATTCCTTTGTCACCGGTGTTCGTTTCCGGACTAGAGGAAAATAAAAAAAAGGGCGATACGCCCCTTTTCCTTACTCCGCCTCGTCCTTTTCCGGTTCCGGTTCCGATGCCCCGAGAAGATAATCCGCCGCTTTCTGGGCTCGCTGAGCGGCGGACACCACCATTTTAGGGTCTGCTTTCAGAACCTTTTTCCAATTGGCGATATAGGCCGCTTGGTTGTCCAGCACACGGGGGCTGATTCCAGCCTTCGCACAGAGGAACGAGGCGGTAAACTCGGCCACTAGTTCCTCTTTCGAGTAGTCTTCGGAACCGAACACTGGAACTCTCATTAGGTCCCGATCCAGTCGATCCACATGCCCCGTACTGTGGGCCAGCTCGTGGAATAGAGTTGCGTAAAACTCTATTGCTCCTTCGAATTTCTCCATTGGGGGCATATAGACTTGATCGAAATGTGGGGAATAGCTTGGTTTCCCGTGTTCTCTTTTAGGAGAAGGCAAAGGGTACCCTGCGACGATTGCCTCACAAGCCGGGATCGGATCCTCACTGTTGCCGCACTCCCCTTCAACAGTAGGGATCTCGATTCCTTCACACTGCTCCACATTGAACACAGTATAGGTTCGGAGCATCGGGAAGGTGTCGACCTTTCCGCCGTCTCTTTCCTTTTGCAACATTTTCCAGAAGATGATCTTGGTTCCCTTTTGCCCTTTGCGAACGTGCCCTTTCTGAGCCTTCGCTTGCTTGAACGTCAACCAGTGCGGACTGCTGTAGCCTTGCAAGAGAAGGAGGAACACGTTGATTCCCCGATATGCTTTTTTGGAGAGCAGGTTCTTGGGCGTTTCCGTCGCTGCCCACGTCCGACGCCAAGGCGGAATCTCTCCTTGTTCGAGTTTTTCCAGGATAGAATCCGTCACCGACTGATACACGTCTTTGCGATCCATCTTGCCCCCCTGTTGTGATTGCCTGACAAGGGGTGATATTAGGAACTAACAGGTTTATATAAAACCATTTCACCCGAATTGCGCTTTGCCGTGTTCGTTTCCGGACGGAAAAAGTTTCCGGCGCCCGGTTTTTTTTCGGGACTGGAACACTCGGCTCTATTAGTGTTCTTTTGTCGCCGGTGTTCGTTTCCGGACTAGCTGCACTCGGTTCTATAGTAGTCCTTTGTCGCCGGTGTTCGTTTCCGGACGAGAGGAAAAGCAAGGTCCCCGAAAAAATCGGGGACCTATGTCTCAGTAGTCAATAGAGCCATTCCGAAGGATGTCTACCCGGAGCTTGTCAAGCTCTTCTCTCTCATAGCGGTCCTCGACAAAGAAAAAAGCCTCTTTGAAAGAACCTACTTCAGCGATAACCCGCTGATTTTCAGAACCGAACCCTTCCACGACTTCCCATCTTTCCACGGCATTCCTCCTGAAGTAGGGAGAGATCCCCTATCTCTCCTGACAAGGGTACTTACCAGGAACTAACAGGTATATATAAAAGCATTTGCCCTAGAGTGCATTTTCCGGTGTTCGTTTCCGGATTAAAAAAGTTCTGAGGTGCCCGATTTCTGGGTAGGGGCATTCGACTCTATGAGTAGTCCTTTGTCGCCGATGTTCGTTTCCGGATTATAAAAAACACGTACCGAAGGTTTTTATAGACTCCCCGTTACCTCACCCCCAGGTAATAGAGGAGTTGTTCTCCTGAGCGATAAGACAAAGCTGCTCGAATCGATCAAGGTATCCTTCTAGCTGTTCGAGAGAACGACCACACGAGATGACGAGCGGACCGCATGAAATGCGGCTCAGGTTGCCCTCTTTAACATAAGAGCCCAACCGTCTGCCCCTAAAAGGTTCTTCGACGTGCGCCTTTGCCGTTCCTTTGGTACGGGCGGATAGGAGTGTTCTTCGAATACTGGGAAGTTGATCACAAGGGATCTCACCGCAATAATCGAATTCAATTCCCAGTAGATCGAGCAATGCCCTTGCATTGGCGTTCGCAAGGTTCATCTGGCCTTCATGATGACGCTCACGAGCCTCACCGGTTCCACCACAATGGGGGCAATCAGGCTGGCCCTTGGGGGTGGTATCAGAGGTTACACAGTAACAGCGCCAGGTTCCCGCACCCTGGCAACACTGGCAATCCGCCAGGAAGGTGCCAGTCTCATTCCACGTATAGGTATTGCACTCACACACACGGGGGGGCTCAACAATCTCGGGAGAGTTAGGAGCGTAGAACGTGATGGACATGGTTTTTCTCCTGAGAGAAGGTTGCTATCATCCCGACAAGGGGTGATATCAGGAACTAACAGGTTTATATAAAACTATTTCACCCGAATTGCGCTTTCCCGTGTTCGTTTCCGGACGAAAAAAGTTAGGGCACCCGGCTTTTTCCGGTCTAAGACACTCGGTTCTATAGGTATTCCTTTGTCACCGGTGTTCGTTTCCGGACCAGGAATAAATAAAAAACTTGAGCCGGAAATCCCGGCTGTGGCCACCCTTAGGTGGTACTGTTTTTTTCATACTCCAGCAGGGACCTTCCTCGCTTACTCCAGAAGTGGAAGATCTCGGTGACTTCCCCACTATTACGCCACCATTCAAGGTGACTTCGAACACCCCGAGTCGGAGCGAGATGGAATCCTGCCAATCGCATTGCCTCGCTCCACAACTCTAGCGGGGGGCATTTTTTGAAAAGGTTGCCCCCGTCTCCTCTCAAAACCTTTTTTGCAGGATCCGGTATCCGAACGAGTTCGGTACCTGGCACTCGACCACCTGGGAAAAGGACAGAATCCGGAAGTGGATCGGCGGTCCGAAACCCGTTAATGAGTTCAAGACAACTCCCCAAAGACTCTTGTTGCATTTTCATGCTCCAGAAAAGAGCAAGGCCCTTTGCCCTGCTTTCTAGGGGTGATATTAAGAACTAACAGGTTTATATAAAACCATTTCACCCAAATTGCGCTTTCCCGTGCTCGGTTCCGGACAAAAAAGTTTGGTGCCCCGGCTTTTTTTCCGACGGGTTGCACCAACTCTATAGGTAGTCTTTTGTCGCCGGTGTTCGTTTCCGGACTAGAAATAAAAACAAAATAAAGCCTCCAACAGAGCGGAGGTTTGCGGCGTCCCTACCGAACAGATGCCATTTCTAGAAGACGGTTCAATTCGGCCACCCTTGTCCGATTCCGAGCAAGGGTCAATTCTACCTGCGAGCGGGGGGCGTCAACTCCCCGTAACCTACAGGAAAGAGGAACGCACTCTTTTCTGTCAAGGGCCGATTGCAGAACAAAACCCTCC
>Ga0307375_10007036_pt1 | contig 10317 bp, 13 predicted proteins | sample TR1MG_FD_202531 | JGI IMG/M metagenome (GOLD analysis project Ga0307375, IMG submission 202531) | Soil microbial communities from Risofladan, Vaasa, Finland - TR-1 | ecosystem: Environmental > Terrestrial > Soil > Coastal area > Acid sulfate soil | place: Finland: Risofladan, Vaasa | collected...
TATCAGCGCTCCCATCAGCCCGAGCAATTTCGATCCTTTATCAGTCCTACGACCTGTCGTATAGCCTACCACAACAGCTTCTGCATCCTTCCATGTTTTACCTTTGAGAATGTTGTAAGATCGGCAACATTCATAGAACTTGTCAGGATTGCGCACCATAATACCCTCGCCCTTGAGTCTGGTGATTTCTCGAATCGCTGCTTCAACTTCCTTGTCAGCTATTGGCGTGGCATATGATAATTGGTGCTGCTCCAGTAATTGGGCAGAGGAACAATTCATTAATACGGTCTTCAACCCATTGTATACGAAACGATAGGTTGAGTTTGGGCCAAACGTGCTAATAATCATATCACGCTCAGCCATTTGTTTGATATACCATCCCGGAATACCAGAAAAGTTTTTATAATAATTTGGGACATCAATTGTTCCATCTGCGAAGATAGTCTCAATGGGTGGGCTGTCAAAGACCATGAATGTTATCTTCTCCCATTCATCGTCAACAGGGATAATTGGCTTAATGATTGAGCCAATCGTTTGACGATTACCTTCACCACGCAAGCCATTCGAAAACTCACCATCAAGAGGATAATTGGGTAAGTCATTCGTGAACCAGTCAGGCGCGTGTACCACATTACCATACCTCGACCAGAGTCCAGTCGCATATTGCGTGTCAACATAACGTTCATCCTTGTTTGTGTTTGCCCAAGGAATTTCGGATTTGGGAAATCCTTTTGAAATACCACCGTCCCAAAATCCACGATGCCCATCAATCTTCTCCGACCACCAGTATCCTGCTGTCATATGCTTTGGAGCAAGATCATGTGCAAGCTGTAGAAATTCACGCTTTGCCATACCATACCCTCCTTAGTGCTGCAATTTTCCCAGGCCCACGGTCATACCCATGATACGATTCATAGTCACACCACCTGACAGGCTTGTGATCACCATTCATCAGTGTGAAGTAGTGCATCTTATGCTGACCATAATGATCAACACGCTGGGTGTACTCGACAATGTGCTGGTTCTTAGATGGATTTTCCAAATCAACAACTCGACCACCTTTCAAGACCTTGTGAAAGAATGGCCCCACAACATCATCATTCAAAGGTGCAAGAGGTATCATCCCTAAGCTCCTTTCGACCGGATTAATCTTTCGGATTCAGTAAATTCCGGCCACCTATACTTTTTCTTTTCACATTTCTTTTTTACTTCCTTCATTACAAGATTTGGCCACATAGCAGAGCACTCCATCTTCTCGGCTATCTCTCTATATGTATAACCTTGTATCTTGTACCAGCAAACTTGCTTTTCCAAATCAGTTAATTTTAACCAATCCATGATATCAAGGACACCCCACCAATTCCATTCATTTTTGGCAACTCGGGTATCATCCTCAACACTCTTGGCTAAATGGAAAAGTATCGGGAATAAAGATTGAACTGTGAAAGTCTCAAGTTCACCCCTATCCATAGCTTCGATCTTCATCTTGCGGATGTATGACCTTGGGATAGGAACAAGCTTATCGGCTATGAGAAAGTTAATGATTTCTTTATGCACGTTGATCCAAACATAGCCGCCCATTTCCTCAACTTCTTTCTCTTGTCTGATAGCTTGGGTAAGTCCCTCAATCATCCCGAGGTTTGCGCTCGCTATTATATCGTCAGACTTTGATGGAAATCCTCTGACGTATTTACTGCTAATATTATATACGATATACCCAAACTTTTCAGAAAGATTTTTCAAATCTTCCTTTTTCATGGACTCCCTCACGTGTACGCGCGCGCGCATTATTTAAATAAGGAACGCGCGCACGAGGTTAGAAGTTAGCTAACAGATATTCATTTAATTCTGCATCATCACAATTCTGCAAATAACACTCACTACTTCCAACACGATCATGAATAATGACAGCTACTGGCCAGGTTACTTCCCATATCACATGATACACAATACCATTTTGTAATTCATCACCCAGAAAAACATTCTCAAATTTGACGACTGTTGTTTCCATGATTGATTTGAGAAATCTCATGTAGACTTCGCCGCTTTCCTTCATCAATCCTTTCACACTTTCCTGTTCACCAACACCTCGACGCTCGATGTAATGTTCCCATAACGCGCGGGCAATCTTGACCTGATCCTCTGTGTAAATTTGATTTGAGAAATCACGCTTTGACATTTTGACCTCCTTTCTGATTTTGATTTCTGTAACTCGGATTTGCCGTATCTATATATAGAGCACTTGAAATTCAAAAAACTTGCAATTTATTTTTAATCGGTAATTCTGCGTTTTTTTTGCTGATTTGATTTTGTCAATAGCCATGCTTCAATTATTTGAAGACCTTCGATTTCCCGAATCATTCCATTAGGATCATATACTTTCTTAGTTTCTTTATCCCAGGCTGTTGCATGAGATGGATGAATTAAGATGGCACTATAGAACTGCAACCACGTAATGAATCGTGTTCTGCATTCATCTTCCATCCATATCATTTTAGCTGATTCCTCAAATCCAAGTGGCGCGCTGTGCGGATAGAGTTCCAGCGGAGTGAAAGCCATATCATATTCAAGAGCATAATCAATAATCTCCTGGATATGAACTCCTCGAAGTTTGCTCTTACCATCAGCTTCTGGCCACCATTCTTCTTGTCCGTGGTGTCCCATGTTCCTAAGGATATCTTCGGCAGCCACATTCATTACCATTGCTGCTGCATACACCAAACAGTTAGGCTCATTCCGGTTTTGGATTTGTAGAATCATCTTTACCTCCAAGGTATGGGCAGATACTCACACACCAAAATTCTCCGTAGTGTTTATGGTAAATACATTCCTTACTACATATAAGTAGCGTATCACAAGGTTTGCACTGTCCTTTAACTCTTGCTTTCATCTTCGAGCAAGGACGCTGGTATTTCGATAAATTCATCTGCAATCGCCTTTAAATCTTGGCTTATCTGACACGCCAATATGATCGTGGTAACACCTTTTTCTTTTGCCATTTCGATAAGCGGTTTGAAGTCACCGTCTGCTGATCCGAGGACGAGCATATCGAGTTCTTCGATGTATTGTATGATGTCGACGGCAATTTGGAGATCGCAGTCAGCTTTCTTGCGTACTGTTCCATTGTCGATGAAAGCTTTTGGGCTTCTATACTTAGTTTCAAAGCCGACTTGCCGAAGATAGTGCAGGAACTTATTCGCCTGCCCTCTGATCTGCGCACCATAAGCAACCGCCCTGTTAACATTTCCGAGATCACTGATATATGAATAGTATTTGGCATAGTCAAGCTTCCTCCCGTCAAACTTCTTAGACAAGCAGAAGTATAGATTTGAAACATCAACGAATATTCCTATTCTTTTTGCCATGATTACCTCATTGCCTGTGTATACATGAACCAGTTAAAACGTTTGAATAATTTTTCATACTCGGATTCTGTTGCTGCAACAATTACCCACACGCCCGCGCCATTGGCACACAACTGTGGAAATGTTTCATGTTGTGCAGGTGTGAACACGTCACCCGTGCGTGTGGGCATTTTGACCTCAACCCATCTATGCCCATATATACGGTGGGTACAGTACAAGTCGGGAAACCCTGATTGATAAAGGTTGCCATGCGTTGATTTGACAAACCAACCTCTGTATCTAAGCATTTTTATAATTGCTTCTTGGAGTATGGTTTCCGGTTTCTTCTTGCCACCTCTGGGCTTAAATGGTTTCATTACCACTCTCCATCCTGGACTTTAAGAACAGCGATTGTCAACATCTGAATTGCCCGAATAATTTTCCGCTCATACCGTCCCGCAGGATCAGCAAACCCTTCCATGATGTTATCCTTCGGAATTTCCCTTATCGCCATTCTGTCCAGCTTCGCCTCCTCTATGTACTCTAAGGCTCGCGTCTCGAAGTACGAGGGGTTTCCCGAGTGGGCGACCACTGATAATGGCCCCGGACTGTTGGGATTGAAGTTGGCCTTCTTTAATAAGTTTCTGACGTTCGTTATATTGAGCTTGGAGCTTTTCTTGTCCCGTTTTGAGTTCGTCGTCATTGAACACACCTCCCGTTCTTAGTTGAAGTAAATGATTCTGTAACACAAGATGCTTGACAATGGTGTTGGCTGACTGGAAAGCATGGGCCAACTGCGAATGTTCAACCTCCCTTTTCTTCATTCGCTCTGTGAGTTTACGGATAAGCTTATCCAAGTTAGCAATGGTCTTATCATTGCGGTCAAAATGTTTTTTCACTTCCTCAAATTTGTCTGTCATTTTTCTTTCTCCTGGCTATGGCTCGTTTAATTATAGCTTTTAATCTGGCCTTTTTGAATAGAGTTGGTCGTCTTGAATTAATAACTTGCTTCTTGAGATTTACCAAAGCTTCTTTGAGCAGGACAACTTCACGGGCATCTTCAAAGTCTTCCCAGGTGGCATATCGTTCCCACATTTCATCAGACAATAACCGTTTGATATTGTGGGCATTTCTCCAAACGGTATTGTTGATTTGGGAAATCCAGTCATACCCATCTGTTATATATTTGAGGTCAATCTCATGGACGTTGCTCGGTAATGTAAGATAATCATCAGCGATCCCAGCTTCAATCATCAATGGCTCCATCTGTGTATTGAAGTTATTGATTTCAGAAATCATCTCGTCCATTGTGAGTTGAACTTCTGGAACATCATCTAATTTTTCTTTATGCCGATTAAGATTAATTAATAATTCTACTTTTGTCATTCGAGAATAATTTTTAATCTTTAAAGCCTGGGCTTTTTCTTTGAGTTGGGCAACTCCCATCTCGCCTAATTCAATAGATGGATGATTGCGTATCCAATTTATAAGTCGGGTCTTGTCTCTTTTTTCTAATGCAATCATAACAACTGCCCGCTGCTCTGGATCAGACATTACCCATAAATTCGCAAAACTTTCCTGATCCACCATGTACTTGATATTCCGGAGTTTATTAACCTCTTGGTGAATATCAGCCCTGATCCTATAAAGCTTGTCCATTCTGACCTCCTATTTGTCTGCCCACGATTCTAAGTGATCTGACCATTCTATCTCAATCAGAGGAATTTTTGGCTTAAATTCTTCAACTGTTTTAGCAACAGTCTTTGAGACCTGATCTACAAAATCAGGGTGTGTCGGACACATAATTTCATCGTGAATGTTCATTGGTTGTACTCGCCAGTGATTCACTCCTGACGGTTGAATATCCCAAATATCTCTTTGAGTCTTTTTTGTAATCTGTGCACCAGTCGATTGAATAACATGATTAGCCGCTGCCCGCATGTTAGCTGCTTGCTGAGCAAAGGCGGCTGCAAAAAGTGCTGAACGAAGCGCTCCACTAACTGTTTGAACTCTGTCTCGTCGAACGGTCTTGATTCTAATGTTCGTCCAGGGTTTGGGTGGGTCTTCGGCCAATTGGAATAGAGATTTGACAATTTGATTTTCCAATGTAAAGTATCGTCTGAATCCAAGCATACTTTCAATATAATCAGCGGGGTCTTGCCATATAACTTTTGTACCAATTCCTGCTGGTTGGCGCATTGAACAGAACATATCAAATATTTTCTTCCGTTCATCTCCCCAAACTTTATAGCGTTTACACCATTCGTTGTAAGCGTCTTCTGCAACTTGCTCAGGGATTCCGACCCGATTAGATAAAGTATATGCTTCCCCACCGTAAAGAAGTGCGAAAACTCCGTTCTTACTTCTGCCGTATAAATCATCGTAGAAGTTAAATGCCCCATTAGTTGCAATAATCTCCTCATAAGTGTGTGGAGGAAATAAGAATACACCAAATAAACCATGTATCTTTTTTCCAGATTTTAAATCGGCTCTGAGAGTTGGATCGCCGTACGCAGCATCAGCCAAGCAAACTTCAAAACCAGCGAAATCGCCACCGCACAAAACATCTGATGAACCAGATAAGTTAAAACAACTTCGAACTTGTTTAGCTTTTTTGATCCCTTGCGGATTAAGCCCTCCGGCACCGGCCATCCTTGAAGACCTTGTCCCAATAACAACAAAGTCAGTATGAAACCTGCCTGCATTAAGAAGTTTATCATAAATCTCAATCTCCTTTTTAGCGTGTCTTGCATCAAGAACCTCACGTGCTCTTAAAGCAGCAGGATGTGGCGTATCTGTTTCGACGAGTCCATCGTCACATTCAGTACAACCCATCCCCATACACTTTTCACAGGTTTCGGATTCTTTCCATGTTCCTATTTCTTCAAGTATTACACCCTTAGTCGTAATCTTACCATCGATTTCCATAACACTACGTTCAGCCGGTGATAAGACTTCTTCAAGATACTTACGGACAACAGCAGCACTATTGTAATTAAACTTTCCTCTTACGGAATGTTCAACTGCCATAGCACGCTGCTTTAATGCTAAAATCTTTTCTGGAACTATTTCATATCCCTTCCACCGCACGGCTCCAACCATACAGGCCAGCTCACTATCATCGTCCCCAGGTTCTGGATCACCAAAATAGTGATATAACCCTCTGGTATCTTCAACATCATCGAGCGCATATTCTCTTGCTAATCTATTATATGTCCAATGACTAATGTGTCTATGAATAACTTCTGGCCATGCCCAATTCCAATTTCCAGGCTTACCAATAGATAAAGCAAATGGGGCAAAGCCATTCTCATTTGGACGCCAACTTTTATCTAACTCAATGTCTTTCCAAAATAATCTGGAATCCTTTGCAACTCCTGCATCAACTGCTAATGCTTTTAATGCACTACTTGGGGCAAACTTAAGGACAATATCTTTAAACTGTGGAATAAGATTTCCCAAATCATCCACTACATCAAAGATTTGCCACCGAATAGTTTTATCTTGGCGACGTTGAAAATAGATATCATTTAAGACTATCCGTTGGTTCAGTTCACGTGCCAGTTCCCATGCAAGCTCTGTCGGTACACGCTTAATCTTTATATCATCCCGATTCATTGTCGATTGATATGGGCCTTTTCGAGCGTGCAACATAATATCCATTGCTTTTACGGGCTTAAGACACAGACCTAATCGAGCGCCTGGTTCTGCTAATGCATATTCTTCTATACATTCTTCTGGCTTTCTACTTTGCATTGGTAAAGCACTTAGAGTAGTATAGAGTTGACACATGTGGAAATGGTCAAATGATAAATTGAAACCACAGACCCCACCATCATGGAACATCATATACTCAATCAGTTCCAGAGTTGACTTGATAGGCTGTGTCCAAACAGAATGCAGATTTACAGAATCATCATCCTCTGCATACTGGATAAGGACTATTGGGCCGTGAAGCCCACAGGTTTCTGTGTCATAGAATATCATGTTTTTTTGCCACCTCATCAACCATTTCTTCAATCTTTTTAAATATCTTATGCTTAGAAGCCATAAGGTCTTTAAAGAAAGCATCTAATGCATCTGATTCAATACCAGCCTTACAGGTATGGCAAGTCTCAACAACTAAGAGCATATTAGCGGATTGGAATTCGGCTCTTAATGATCCACCACAACCGCCACACTCTACTCCTATAAATAAAACACTCATGATTCCTCCAATCAGCTTGGGATGCTATAGAGTTTGTCATTTTGATCAGCAAAGACTTTGATACTGTAATACAAATCCTCATCACTGATCTCACCTGACGCCCACGCTAATGCACGCGTATGCAAACCATTACCGATGTTCTCCTGCATATGCCCCATCATATTAATAATCTCACCTTTTTTTCTAAGCACCTTTGCTTGGCGTGCTTTGACTGAATCAACTTCAACTTTAAGTGAGACACCTCTTGCCTTGGCATCTTTTAGTTTTCTAACCTGTGCATAGAGCTGCTCCACGTCACCCGTTTTCTTATACAAGGTGTATAGTTTTCGGATATTATCTTGGCTGATAATTCCGACTGCAGCTTCTTGCTGAACATCTTCTGGAAGACCCAGTAGCATAAAACGAACCTGAATCCAACCTCTCGACATTCCAGTCTTCAGGCCAGCTTCAGCTTCAGGTACACCCAGGTCGCGCAGACGTTTGATTGCCAATGCTTCTTGTAAGATGTTCAAATCTTTTCGCTGAATGTTTTCAGCCAAGTTAAAAGTGAGAGCATCCACCTCATTGTGCACATCTGTAATAATGCACGCAATCTCGGAAGCATCATTAACTCTGTGTGCCATCATCCGACGAAAACCAGCTAACAGACGATACCGCTTGCCACTCGCATCCATACGCTGTGACTCATCTAATTCCATAACACTGACTGGCTGAATCAGACCGCGTTCTTTAATGTCTTTTGCCAAATCGACAACGTCGATTGGAGCGATCTTACCCCGGCAGTTCCACCTGTCGCTATCGTCGATTTCAGAAATCTTAATGTAAGTAATCTCCAAATTGTTGTTCATCCCTATACCTCCCTTAAGTATCCTATTACTGAGTTATGATCAATACCATATTTTGCGATCAAAGCATCAAAAGCTTCTTCGCCATATGGTACATAGCCAGATGCATTTTCCCTATGCATATTCTCGGCCTGCATTCCCATAGCTTCTATCATAGCACAAGCTACCTGCGCATTGATATAGGCTGCCCTTTGTTCTGGTGTGTTCATCACTCCCCCGTTGGTAAGTTAATTAAATCACTCTGTTCTGCAAGTTCTTTCTCGGCTTCTTCCAGCTGATGTTGCAAATCACCAAGTGTAAGTGCTTGCATATCTTTTTTCTTCATAACATTATTTTTGACAACAATGTCAATTGGTAAATGGATCAAGTCTTTGATTGTCAACCCAACATTTAAATCCATTCCACCACGATGGCCACGATCTTCTGACTGCATACGTGCTTCACCCTTAAAACTATTACTGTAGTAGAGCATCGTTGGTGCAGCTGTTAGAGTCAATGCCATGCCACCTGCATCGGGGTTTCCAACAACACAGACCTTTCCATATTCTCTACGAAGGTCTGTATATCTATGATGTGACAAATCCATTGCATCAAGCAAAGTATCTGCATCTATAGGTGTTCCCTGAGGATCAGTTGCAATATACCCGCGTCCATCAATTTTAAGTGTATGCCATCCTTGCTGATGTGCAATACGTTCAAGCCGGTCAACAGTTGCTTGAAAACCACCCCACGCAATATACCTGCCTACGTCCTCATGAGCATCTAATTCATCAATAAATGCTTCATCTTTTGGAGTATCCACTTCATCAGTGTATCTCTCCATAATGGGAACTGTTTTCTCACCGCCACACATAGGACAGTCAATGATGTGAGTTCCGATTTTTGAATCGTTATTGATATCTGCGCTGGGCGTGTCATATACTTCAACTGTAGGCATATCCTCCATGAGTGGGGCAGTGATCGATCCTTTACCAAAACAAGCAGGACATTCCTTTCGCCCAACTTCTTTTTCTTTATACTGAAAACCATCGCTTAACTCCCTCAATAATAATGAAACTTGTGCGCCACGAGCAGTGATTTTACGAATCAGCTTGGCTGCACGGAGTGTTTCGGGTTGCGGTTTGACATACAAATCTTCATAGCGTTTGTCTGGTAAGTCCATACAATCTTTTTTGAATAGGACAACTACCAGACCCTCTAACCTCTCATGAAGAAAAGCCACTTCATTAATGCTTTGCTCCCACTTATGAGTATCAGCAGTATCATCAGTCCCAAATACAGAAAAAGCTGAATCATGATTAGCGTGTTCCTTGAGTTGCCCACAGTGTTTGCATTTGTTTTCATCATCCCACCATGTGATAATATGCGGGTACATGCCACCCGTAATCGTTGATTCGCGTTGTTCAATCAAGCAAAGTCGCCTTTTAAATTTTCCAACATCTCCCTCACGGATGAATCCGGGGCAAGCAACCTCACATTGATGCCACCAGTCAGTAGGTTCCTTAGGAGCTGGAGTTCCTGACATCTCAATAATATACCCCTCGCGACCATACTCTTCTCTAATTGCATCAGCAAGATGGAGGGCTGCTTTTGATCGCTGGGCTGTTGGTGTTTTGATTTTTGATGATTCATCGAACACAACCACTTTAGGCGTTGGACGTTCATTGACCCAGGTACGTATCTCCTTAACCATCCCCTCGTACGTGAACATGCGAGGTCTGATTCGCGAATCCCATTTAAGTAACTCTCTTCCAACAGCTTTAACACCGGATCGTGGGCCAATGTACCAAGCTTCACGGTTATCTTTAACAAATCCTCGTTTGTAAGCATATTCCATCACCTCGATTGCAGAGAGTGATTTGCCGGTACCCATCTCTGCTGCCCATATGCCATGATTAACCGTAAGATTATGAGAGGTCAT
>Ga0307375_10007037_pt1 | contig 10314 bp, 5 predicted proteins | sample TR1MG_FD_202531 | JGI IMG/M metagenome (GOLD analysis project Ga0307375, IMG submission 202531) | Soil microbial communities from Risofladan, Vaasa, Finland - TR-1 | ecosystem: Environmental > Terrestrial > Soil > Coastal area > Acid sulfate soil | place: Finland: Risofladan, Vaasa | collected...
CGCACTGGGCGCACCTGTTTGCTTCATGCCAAGGTTTATGGGGCTTATTGTGCTGGGGCGACTTTCGCACCTGACCATCGACAGAGCTGGTAGTTGTTAAACAAACCCAGCCGACCGTACAGCCATTCGCTACTCCACCGCTTCCAGCCAAAGCCTTTGCGCCCCCGGGCACGCATCAGATGTTGCCTGACCTTCTTTTCTACCCACTGTTTGGCCTTTGAAAAACAGGAACTCGAATGACCGACCCGAAAGTAGTTCACCCAGCCGCGCAGAACCGGATTGATGTTCGCAATCACAATCTCGACGGGCCAGCTGACATGCTGTCGGAAGACCTCCCGGAGCTTTGCATACAGCGCTGTTCGCTTCTTCAGCTTGGGCGCATAGTATGGCCGCCACTTCTGATTAAAGCTGAGTATGCGCCGATACTCAAAGCCCAGGAAAGTAAAGCTCTCTCCCTTTTTCAGGTCCACCATCCGACTCTTGTCCTCGTTGATCTCAACGCGGAGCTTCGCGAACTCCTCGCGCAGCCGTTTGTCTACCGCCTTCACCAGCCAGTCACTCCGCCGTTCGGCGTCAATCAAGATCACCATGTCATCCGCAAAACGTGCGTACTGGATGCTGGTTGACTTGCCCCTGTGCGTAGTATTCACCGCCTTTTCCAGCATCCGGTCTACCTCATTCAGATAGAGGTTACTGAGCATCGGTGAAATCACACCGCCCTGGGGAACGCCTTTCCTCCCAGTCGCCTTCAGAATCATCTTGAGAAGATGCATGACCGCATCATCCTGGACCCGCCGAGCTACTTTCTCTAACAGCAGCGAATGCTGCACGTTATCGAAATAGGAGGCAAGTTCCAGATCGATGATGCGCGTCTTCTCTTCGACGATCGCTCGGGCTACTCGGGCTACGGCTTCATGCGCCGTCCGCTTTGGTCGATATCCATACGACCCCGCTTGGAAGTCAGCTTCGAAGATCGGCTCCAGGATGAGCTTTAACGCCCCCTGGACCACGCGATCACGGATTGAAGGAATTGAAAGAACGCGGACTTTCTTGCCCCCATCCTTTGGAATCTCCTTCTTTCGTGCCGGCATGGGCCGATACGTGTTGGTAACTAATTCATCCCGAATCTTCACGAGAAAACTTTCCGATCCGCTTTCCTCAATAGCTTCGAACGTGACCCCGTCAATACCCGGAGCCCCGTGATTACTTTTCGCCATCTGGTAGGCTTCCCGCAAAGTTTCCATCTTGCAGACGTGAACGAATAGTCCCCAGAAACGCCAAGACGGTTCTGCCTTCGCCTTGACATATAGACTCCTTCTCAGGTCCTGCAAACTGATGGGCGGTTTTGTCATCGCACCCTTGCCTCCCTTTTTGTTAGAGCCGTTACAAACAGCAGGGCCTCTTTGCTCCGCGGACATTACTCCGCTTCTTCGCTACTACAGACCCAGCCGAATCCCTCTCGCCTTCCACCGACTTCCCGTGGTCACCGGTTATACGGCTTCCCTGCTCCGCCGATTTCTCGACGGGGCGAGGAGGGTTTCTCCAGTTGCTTAGCATGACCTTGTCACCGTGCTGTCCCTACCAACCCCGCCGAAGTGTTTCGCCGCATCAGTCCTTGCGACGCTCCATGCTGCCTTCGCCCCAAAAGTGAGGGCTCGGCCTTCGGGTTGCTCCTTTCGAGGCCATATGGGTTTACTTGCGTTACGGCCCGGCGACTCGCTCGCCATCCTTGTAGATGGCTTTGTCAATGGGCTTCAGGTTGTTCAGTTTCCTTCCTTCCTGCCATTCAAGCTACGGGGCTTGGACTCTTATCCCGATGGGACTTGCACCCACTGGTCATGCCAGCCTTCCTGGACGCACACATTCGAGGAGTAATCTTCAAGAGAACGGTCAACATGCAGAATATAAGATATTTACCTCGTTTATTGCCCGATTACCTGCGTTGAGACGCTCGATTCCGATGGGGGTCGAATTTGGCGATTCCCGCACCGCAATGCGGCCAGCAGGAAATTCAGGACAACGAAAAGGTCATCCACGCTGAAGGCGCGTGCGGCTGTTGATCAAGAGAACTGACGGTCGGACTGATATCCAGGTTCAACTCAGCAAGAGAAGTGCTGCTCGGTTCGCTTACGCAGTCACGGGTTCCAGCATTCTTGTACGCGTGACGGAGATGATGCTGATGTCGTCTTCCTGGCCGAACTGCTGGGCGGCGGTGGCGATGGCGGCTGCAGTTTGCGTTGAGCGCAACATATTGTGAATGCGGTCGAAGCCGAAGAGCTTGCCGTCTGCGTCCATCGCTTCGGCGATGCCGTCGGACATGAGGATGAGCTTGTCGTCGTGCTTGAGTTGGAAGTGCATGACGGAGGGCTCTGCGGCTTCAATCATGCCCAGCGGCAAGGCGCCTTCCATGGGCAGGGGCTCGCCATTCAGGTAGGGAGCGATGTGGCCAGCGTTGGCGAGGGTGGCTGCGCCGTCTTTGGCGATAAGGAGGGCGAGGCAGGTGGCCTGGGCGTGTTCTCTGCCTTGCAGCCGGGTGTTCAAGGCGCAAAGAATCCGCGTGGGGTCTGAGGTGTGCGCGGACTCCGTGCGAATGGCCCCCACGAGCATGGCCACCAGCATTCCCGCCTGCAATCCTTTGCCGGTGACGTCGCCGGCGACGATGAGCAGGCTGCCGTCTGCTTTGTTGGGAACAATCTGGAAGAAGTCTCCGCCGACTTCGCGGGCGGGGCGGTACTCAGTTTCGATTCGGAAGCCGGAGATCGCGGGCTGCTGCTCGGGAATGAGGAACTGCTGAATCTGCTTTGCCTGTTTGACATCGTCTTCCATCGCTTGCTGCCGTTGCTGCGAACTGCGGAACTGGCCGAACAGCACGATGGAAAAGAAGAACAGCGATGCGCAGTTTGAAATCAGGTGGAGGGGAAGGAGAACGCCGAATGGCTGCCAGGAGGTCCGCATGTGCAGCAGGTTCAGCTCGGGTTCAAAGACCTGAAACGATTGGAAGAACAGAGCGAGAAAGAGGGGCCACTGCCGTCGTTCCGCGCGCTTCCAGCCAAGATAAGCAATTGTGGCCATCACCAGAAATACAGCCGTACCGTTGCTGAGTTCGCTGATCTGTTCGGCAATCAGCAGTCCGCGGGAAGACCTTCCGATTCGCAATAGGATGGTGAAAAATTCCAGGGTTGCAAGGTTCCAAACCCCCAAGGCAAGAATTGTCTTGAATAGCCAACGTGTTCGCTGAAAGCCAAAGTAGGCCCACCAGGTCAGCAGCCAGAGATACCCGGCTGTGAGACTTGTGAAACCGATGAGGCCCTCCAGACGCACCTCGCTCGCCCATCGTGCGTTGGTAGAAAGAATCAAGGCAACCTGGATGAATGCAAGGACGCTTGCGCTCAATGGCCAGAGCAGGATCTTGTCGCTTCGGCTGAATGCGAAGATCATCGCGATCAGCAGCGCGAAAAGAAAGTAGAGCAGACCGGCGGCAAAAGCGGAGACCATGCGGCGATACTCCCGTTCCCACTCCATGTGAAAGACCGCGGTGGCAGCACCGGGCAGACCGATCCTGGGCGGACCGTGCATGCCGCCGCGTACTCCAAGCCCAAGCGAAGCAGTCGCCATGTAAAAGCGGAAGGCGAGAAACGTGGTGCCGCCCGGGCTTGATTCATAGGCAGAAACAGGCAGACTGAACCTCGCGGGTTTGCCTTCGTAGAGCGTCGGGACGGACCCGTTGAAATCTCCAAACGAGCCGATGAGGCGGCCATTGGCGAAGACCTGAAATGCATCGTCGAACCACTCGGGAGAGAGCAGCGTGAGCGGACTGGCGGCTCCGCGGATGCGCACCCGCATGCGGTACCATGCATAGCCCGCATAGCCGGGATGCCCGCGCGCCTCCCACCCCGCAACGAAGCCCGGAATCGGCACCCCTGGGACCGTGGTTTGCGGAGTGGGAGTGAGGTCGACCGTCTCCCATTGCGAATCGTCGTAGCTAGGATCGGCCCACTTCGGGTTGTCGCCGATGCGGAATTTCCATGGACCGTTGAGCGCTACAACGGACTGGCCCAAAGTGACGGGCACGGCTGTATCGCCGCCGCGGTCGTTGCTGGTGGAAGCCGTCGCTGCCTGCGCGATGAGTGTGCTTGCGGAGCACCACAGCAACAATAAGAGAAACATTGCCTGTCTCATGCCGTCACCTCCTTCAGCGTTGCCGCGCGCGCCACGGTTAGCACCGTGATGTCGTCTTCCTGCCCCCATCGCTGGGCAGCATCGGCGATGGCGGCGGCTGGCTGGCTGGTCAGCGCGGACATGCGGTCAAAGCCGAGGAGTTCGCCGTGGGCATCGCGGGCTTCGACGACGCCGTCGGAGAGGAAGGTCAGCGCAGCGCCGGGCGCGAGCACGTATCGGGCCTCTTCGTAGGCTCCGTCGCCCTCGTCCTTCATCCCGAGCGGAAGATCGGGTGCAACCGCGATCTCCTCGCCGCGGCAATACGGCGCCAAGTGCCCAGCATTGGCCACCATTACGGTTCCGTCCGGCGCAAAGTCCGCGCAGAGGCATGTGGCAAAGCCGGGGACGCAGCTCTCATGCAGCACTCCGTTCAGATGCGCCAACAGCTTCCCCGGTGAGTCAGCGTCTCGACGTTCGGCCCCGCCCAACAGCAAAGCCGCGGTCATAGCGGCGGCTGCACCCTTGCCGCTCACGTCGCCCACCAGTACGCGCTGCCGTCCATCGGGCAGCACGCGGCAGAGATAGAAGTCTCCGCCCACGTCGCGCATGGGATGAAAGGCCACATCGATCTTCAGCCCGGGCGCGGTATCGATCACCGCAGGCGCCAGCATGCGCTGAATCTCGCTGGCCGCCTGCATCTCGCCGGCCAGCAGCGCGCGCTCCTCGGTCACCCGCCTCTGGTCGCGGAAGAGCAGTCCGAGCAACGCCGCAAGCACGCAGGCAGTTACAAAAGCATAGGTTTCCAGAAACCCGCGTTGCCAGTATGCGAAGAGATTTGGCAGGCCAAGCCGCGGATCAGCGGTCATGTCCATTGCATTCCAGACCATGAGGAACGCGCCGTATGACATGCACAAGGCTGCTAGCAAGCGCATACGGCGTGAGATTTGCCTGTAAGGCCAAAAGGCGATGAAAGGCGACACCGAAGTCACAATCCACGCGATGGAAAACAGAACGAGAATCGCAATTCCATCCAGAACCTTTCCTGGCAGCCAGAGCGATTGGTCAGCGGGAAGCAACAGCGTGAATCCAGACTGCGCGGACTGCGCCGATGCGACTGCAGCTGCCAGCCAAATGAGCCGGGGCACACGGCGGCGCGCCAGCGCAAAGAAGAACAGAACGGCCACGACCGGATCCGTAACCTCTACTGCAACATGGATTGCGGTGGAGAGCGCCCACGGGAAACTCATCTGTGCAGAGACGCAGTACGCTAGAATGCCCAGAGCAGCCCTGTTCACGCAAATAATGCTCAGGTAAATCAGCTCTCGACGATCGCGGTCGTAGTAGAAGAGTCCCAGCAGCATTAGGCCAACTACGCCGATCAGGGGGTACCAAAACGCAACGATAAGGACTCTCTCGCTCTGGGCAAGGACAAAGCTGGCGCGTTGCCCCGTAAGCGCCTCCGCATCGCCGGCATGAATCTCCAGAGGGCTCGTGGTCCAGATTGATTGCCGAGAGGTGATCCTCACGGCGATGGTGTTCGGCTGGCTTTGAAGCGCGGCCGCCGGCAGTGGATACTGCCGGATTGTGTCCATGCTGTAAAAGCCTGTGCGGATATTGCCGGCGCCGCCGATGCGCACTCCGTTCACGAAAAGCTGATACGCGCCAGCAAGGCTAATTTGTATTGCGGGATGCGCCGTGCCGAGCAGCGAGCCAAGATCCGCACGGCAGCGCGCCCACAGGTGCGGCTCCGCGAGCGGTAACTTCCATTGCGCGGAGGATTGCCAGCCGGTTTTATTGAGATTTGGTGCAGCCCATGCCGGGTTATCCCCCGCGCGCCAGACACACTGCTGCGTCGAAACCGATACGAGAGACTGCGCCGCGAGGCTGCCGCAAGCAGCGATGGAAAGCAAGAGGATAAAGATTGTTCTCTTCATGCCGTCACCGTCCCCAGTTTCGCCGCGCGCGCCACTGTCAGCACGGTGATGTCGTCCTCCTGGCCCCAGCGATGGGCCGTGTCTGCGATTTCGGCGGCGGGTTTGGTGGTGAGCGGAGTCATGCGCTCGAAGCCGAGCAGTTCGCCTTTGGCGTTCCGGGCTTCCACAACGCCGTCGGAGACGAAGGTGAGGCGGTCGCCGGGAGCCAGCTCGAAATGCTTCTCGTCGTAGGTTGCTTCGGCAAGGAGTCCGAGCGGCAAGCCGCCGGGAACGGGCAGTTCTTCGCCGTTGCGATAGGGAGAAAGATGGCCGGCGTTGGCGAGTGTCATATTGCCGTCGATGGCTATCAAAGCGGCGGAGCAGGTGGCGAAGCCGCTGATCTGGCCGGAGAGAACGCGGTTGAGATGCGCAAGCACATGGGCGGGCTGGCGTTCGTTGTTGTCGCGCAGGGCCCCGACGATAGCGCTGACGGTCATGGCGGCCTGCAGTCCCTTGCCGCTGACGTCGCCGACAATGATGAGCAAAGAGCCGTCATCGTCGGGGAGGACCTGGAAGAAATCTCCGCCGACTTCGCTGGCGGGTATGTAGACGTTCTCGACTGTGAAGCCCGGTGTCGCAGGCAGCGCGGCTGGAATGAGCAGCGACTGCACGCTCCGCGCCGCTTCGAGTTCCGAGGCGAGACGTTCTTCTTCCTTCCGCGCGCGAGAGAAACGGCGCATTAGAAACAGAAGCAGCGCAAAGATGAAGATGTAACGGACCACATCGAACGAATCAAGCGGAAAGGGATGTTGCAGGAGAAACATGCGGCCCGATGGCAAATTCTGCCAACCCAGGCTCAAGCCGATATACGCGATGCTGTCAATAATGTAGACGCCATAGAGCAGCACAGCGGGCGCCAGAAGGAGCCGAGCAGATCGATCTTTCCTCGTGAAGGAAGTGGAAAGAGCGGCAATGATCCAGACATAGGCAGGAAGCAGACAGGAAAGCTGAAGGGTGTAGGAGATTCCCACCGACGACCATTGAAGATAGTAGATTGCGACGGAGAGTGGGCTCATCGCCGATGCAACAAATGCAATCCACCAAAGCAAGGAGTGATGAGCCTTCAGGACAGAAGAAAAAAACAGCAAAGCTGCCAGCACACTGATCGCAACGAGCACTTCATCGGTCAGGCGGAAGAGAAGAAACGGGAATGCATCTAAAAACCCTTCGACATTCAAGATGGCATCCGCCGCGCCAGTCACGAGCAATACGGAAAACCAGAGATACTCACGATCCTCACGATGAACCAGAAAGAGTGCAAGGATCGCAAGGCCCACGACAGCAGCAAGAACACAATACGCATAGCTGTTTACAAACAGCTCCCTATGAGCTGTCGTCACCCATTCCAGCCGCTGCGCCAAGAGCACTGGATCACCAGCCGCACTGCCTGGATGTAGCGTGCCACCGCCGACCCAGGAGACGATAGGTCGGTATTCCCAAACGCGAATTGCAATCTGAATCGTCTGTGGGCCCGCGCGTCCAGGAAGAAACCGAAACAACTTAGGATTGGCAGCAAAAGCAGGCGCGGCTGTGGGACTGGTTGAGCCAGAATATCCGATCAGTTTACCGTTAGCGAAAACCTGATAACCGGTATAAATCCGTGGCAGCAAAACTCCCAATGGCTTACTACCATCCACAACTTGAACGGCGAAGCGGTACCAGGCGTAACCCGAGTATGTGAAATGCCCCTGCTTCGTCCAGCTTTCGTCTGATCGCAGCAGTGGCCAAGTCGAGTCGTCGAAGCCCGGATTGGCCCATGCGGGATTGTCGCCGGTATGGAAGCGCCACAGGCCGTCGAGCGAAGTCACCGGCTCGCGGCCTGTGATCAGGCTGAAGGTCTGCGCGGGTAGGCTGGCGCAAGCGGACACCGCTAAGAAGAGGAAGAGGAGCTTCTTCATGCCGGGATTGCCTCCAGTTTCACCGCGCGTTCCACCGTCAGCACGGTGATGTCGTCTTCTTGGCCGAAATCTTGCGCGGCCTTGGCGATGGATTCGGCGGCTTGAGTGGCGATGGCTGCGGTGCGCTCGAAACCGAAGAGTTCGCCATTGGCATTGGTGGCTTCCACCACGCCGTCGGAGATAAAGATCACCGCGCCGTCCGTTTGCGTCTCCGTCTCGCTGTATGTGGCATCTGCGCTGATGCCCAGCGGCAAGCCATTTTCCAGTTGCAATTCGCGTCCATCCACATACGGCGAGATGTGTCCCGCGTTCGCCACAACCACGCGCCCATCGGGATAAAAGCGGGCGCAACAAGCCGTGATGAATCCGCCGCCGGTGCGTCCCATCACGGCCCGGTTCAGATACGCCAGCAGAGACGCGGGATTGCGGTGCGTCTCGTTGGCCAGGCTGCCGAGGACAACGGCCACAAACATGGCCGCGTCCAGGCCTTTGCCGCTGACATCGCCGACAATCACGAGCAGGGAGCCGTCTTCGAGCGATACGGTGCGGTAGAAGTCGCCGCCCACTTCGCGCGCGGGGCGATAGACGGCATCCACCGTAAAGCCTGCGGGCTGCTCCGCGCTCCCTGCCAGCAGCAGTTCCTGCATCCTGCGGGCGGCGGCCAGGTCCTGGTCGATGGCAGCCTGACGCGCCTGCTCATCGCGGTAGCGCAGATAAAGAACCAGCAGCGTGACGGAGACGAAAAGGATGCCCGGGAAACTGCGGAGATCAAAACCAAACGGGCCAGCTTCAAACCCGATGGGCAGGTGCAACTTGGGTGCCCACGCTCCCCATGCCCATCCTGCCGCATTCAAGAAGAGGCAGAATGCGATTACGAACGAACCCCGGCGGCGGTCAAGCAGCAGCCCCGCCATTGCCAAAAGCTCAAAAGCGGCCATGCCGTAGGTGAACCCAAACTCCCAAAGCTCCGTTGCGGCGTAAGATTGCTTCCCGAGCGAGTACGCCGCAGCGAACGCAAAGATAAGGGCAAGCACCGCTCCAATCTGCAGGGTTCTTCGGGATCGTGGGCAGAGACACGCAAGGAATAGAAGCGAGAATGCGGGCGCCAGAATGTCGAAGAAGAATACCAGCACCGGTCCCCAGGATTGGGCCATAGCCGAATTGCTGCTGGCAAGCGGAATCCCTGCCAACGGCGGCGCACCGGAGAGGATGCAATAGAGGCCGAGATAGAAATACTCCGCCCTCCGCTTTTGCGCGCTGAAGAGGACAAAGCTGATTAGTGCGGCGAACAGGTAAAGCACATACGTCAGGTCCCAGGGAAGAACCCGGATCGCGCCCGCTGCTGGATGAAGCCGTTCCTGGGCCTGGATGGCGAGCTTTGACCCAATTTCCGGAGGATGCGGGAAGGAGAAGTAGCCAGAGGAGCCGAAGGGTGCCCACATGAGATGACTCGCGCCTTCCCAGCGACGAATAGAGATGTGCCCAGTGGGCCCTTTCAGCAAATCCGACGGAATCGAAAAGGCAAGGTGCCGAGGGAAAGGACCTTGAGGGTCTGGTTTCCAGCTGCCGAACCGTCCCACTAGGGTGCCGTCAATATACACGTCGTAGACTTCTTCGAGAGGGTCCATTCCGACGGCCAGCTCTTGCCCCGCGAAGTCGGCCGGAACCTTGAATGTGGCGCGATACCAGTGCATCCCAGTGTTAGAAGCTTCAAATCGGTCCGATTTTCCATAGCTGATCCCGGTCCACTGCGAGTCATCGAAGTCCGGCTTGGCCCAGGCGGGATTGTCACCTGCGTGGACCCTCCAGTTGGTTACGGTGACGATCTCCTTCTGCGCGCAGGCGGGGAGCGCCAGGGACAGTAGGAGAAAGGCCGGGAAGGCTTTCGACAGATACCTGTAGCGGTGCTTCTGATGGCGCAGTCTGGAATCTGCTAAAGCGGTGGTGTTAGACCATCTGTGACCGTTGCGCCAAAGAAGCAAAGGAAGAGCGAAGCCAAAGCGTTGCACCATTCCGTGACCTCTGTTGAGTTGGGGAAGCCGTCATAGGCACTATACGCAGTGAACAGCACGAAATGAAATGTCTTTCTCTCGCGGACTCGAGTCCCTCTTTCAATGTCCGGAGTTTTTAATAACTCGTACATCAGGGAGCGTCACCGTAAATTCTAGATAATTCCGATTGCTCCGAGTCCTGCTTGGGTGATATGACTGAGACTCAGGAAAGCCGTCGTAACTGGATGTGGCAGACGATGGGTCAAGCAACAAGCGCGGAGACGGTAAACCATG
>Ga0307375_10007038_pt1 | contig 10314 bp, 26 predicted proteins | sample TR1MG_FD_202531 | JGI IMG/M metagenome (GOLD analysis project Ga0307375, IMG submission 202531) | Soil microbial communities from Risofladan, Vaasa, Finland - TR-1 | ecosystem: Environmental > Terrestrial > Soil > Coastal area > Acid sulfate soil | place: Finland: Risofladan, Vaasa | collected...
TACAGAAGATTTATACGATACTTTTGATGATAAATTCTACGAGTATGTAGGGCATCAATTTATAAGAGTGCTAACTGGGACAACGAATCCAGGCGGAAGGCAGTTACAAGGAGGCTTTAAGGCGTTTAACAAGTATGGTTCCGCTATTTTAAAAGCAGATGAATGGTATTATAATGTCTGGGAATACGGATTGCATAGAGGAAGAATGCCCGGATTAAGACAAAGGGGAGCGAGTGTCAAAGTTTTTCGGGATGGCAATATGAATGATAAATCGGAGGAAATAGGAAAGCCGATTAGCGGCTGGTATGGCATCAACTATCATACAAACATTTATGACTTCAGTGAAAGGAGTTTAAAGGTGCTTAAATGGATAATAGGAGGGTGGTCTGCAGGCTGTCAGGTTATTAATGATAGAGAGAAATATTTAGAACAAATGGACACATTTAGATATCTTTACAATACTGGAGAACAAACTAGAGTGACCTACTGTTTATTAAATGAATTTTAAATGAAAGATTTCCTAACTATAAAAAATGTATTGATATTGATAGGTGCGTTGTATTTAATTATAATTATAGAAAGGCTAATGCAGAAACCCAGCAATTCAACCACGTTAATAGAGTATCAAGAAAATAAAATTAATTTACAAAAGGAAATAATAAACTTAACAAATAAAGTTCACCAGTATGAAAATCAAATTATTCAAAATAGTATTACCATTCTTGGTATGTCTAACTCTGAACGCGATAGCACAAGAGCCTTGCTTAATCCACGATGATAACTGTATTCATTATTCAGAGCGTCAAGATATACGTTGTTTAGACTGCCTAATGAACGAACCTTGCAAAGACGAATTGATTGTGATTAAGGATTCTATCATTGTTAAACAACAAATGTTCATTGATTATACGGATAACGCGATTAAAGAACTGAATTCTGAGTTAGTTAAGACTGAATTAGCTCTGGCAATTATGAGAAAAAAGCGCAAAAATGCCTTCATTATGGGTGGAATTACTTCTCTAACTGGAATTATTACAACTTTTTTTTTAATACGTTAGACGCCTAAAATCAACACTTTTACAAACTTTCTTAAAAAAACTTTAAAAAAAAATTACATTTAATAGTGATAGTTATATATAAGTACTTATATTTGTACCAACAAAGACAGAAACAAATATAAAAACTAAAAATTATGACAACTTTAAACAACAACTTAACAGAACAAGTAAAGAAAGAATGTATTTCTAAACTTTCTGATTTTTTCGGATGTGCTCCAGTTAACTTATCTAAATTTAATTTTGATGGTAAAGATAATATCAAAGAACTTACTAAAGCTCTTAGATCTACATCCGATGAAGGAACCGAATTATATTACCAAATAGCTATAAAATCAGTTAAAAGAGACTTAGGTGTTTCCTGAATAAATAACTGGGATAAAAAAAAAACTATGAAAAACACAAAAAAATTCCTTTGTCAAATTAATATGTCAAATTGGATGCGAAGTCACGAAGATTCCTATATTTCAATTACATCTCCTAGTGGCAATACGATACACATTAAAAAGAACGAATATTGTTTTATGACAGAGGAACAGAGGGTTGTTCTCCGTAAAATTACAGACTATGAAGAAGTATTTCTTTCTTCGGATGAAATGCATCAACTTAATATGGCGAAAAATAAAAACAACTAAAAACAAACAAAAACTAAAATTATGAAACCACATTTAGAACTAAAAGAAAAACTAGAAAAACTCTCCAAATTAAAAGATAGAGAATTTACATTTGAGATGTCTAACCATAAACTGGAATATAATTCTTGTGAGCACGATTATGACTTTTCATTAGTGACAGTAAAGACAAAATCTACTTGGCTAAATTTAGACACGATTAACGGAATAGGAGGGTTAAAATTATCCTTATATAACGACACTACGACCGTCTTATTTTCAATCCCTTATTACGATTAAAAACACAGAACCAAAAAAAACAAAAACAATGGAACGAATTAAATTTGCGAATTGGATTAGAGAATCTAGAAAGAAAGGAATAAAGATTGTTGATTACCGATATATCTATTTAATGGAGAGCGCGACGCTCTCGATATACGCTCCGGAGGGGATTAGTTTTTCGCTTCCAGATGAATCTAAACATATACATCTAACCGCGATAAACAAGGTATGTATCGTGGTATTTAATATTGACTTGACAGAAAAAATAAAAAAAAATAAAAAATAATTGGTAAAAAGTTTGTTTATTAAATATAAGTACTTATATTTGAGTAACGAAACAAACAAAAACTAAAAGATATGAGACACTTTACAACAAAAGACGGACAGACATTAGGAACGACAATGTCGGGAGGACATTTAAAAGGGAGACAATTACTGCAAACATCGCGCGAGGAGTCGCTTATGTGGAGTTTGGATGAGGATACACTTTGTTTTGAAGATGAAGGACTTGAATGGAGATTAGGAGATTTAATGGACTTCTTTTTTGATGATTGCACAAGATTGACAAAACAAGAATTTTTGGATAAAGGATTTAAGGAAAGTCGTTGGGATGAAGGATTAAGTATGCAATTAGGTTTATCTAGTGATGGAAGAACTTTTTTAATGAGATAACAAACAAAACAAACAATATAAACAACTAAACAAAACACGATGAAAAACATAAAATTAACTCCAGCGCAAAACAGATTTATTGAAAAAGTAAAAAATGAGAATGAAAACGAAGTAGGTTATCAAGGACATTGCACAGAATTTGGGACAAAGGATGCCCTTTTAAAGAGGGGATTAATAGTTGAGCAGACTATGAAGTTAGACCATTGGTTAAGTGCTCACAAATGTTATAGACTACCAGTAGAGGAAACGCCTTTGACTTTAGCAGAATGTAGAATGGATTATGTTTTGGCTTATGATAAAAATGGAACACAACAAAGAGTGAAAAGAGGAAAAGAATTAATCCAATTTATGATTAAAAACAACTAAACAAAACACAATGAAACAAACAAACGAAGAAATAGAAATGACTGAATGTAAGAATTGTGATAACGGTATCCAGTATCTAAGCAACTATATCACGCAAGAATGTGACTATTGTGAAGGAACTGGAGAAGTTGAATTAGAAAGCTAAAAACGGAAGCGATGATATACTTAACTAGAAAAGATTATACAAAACATAAAAAGGAATATAAAAAGTCTATTGAGGAAATTACAATAGTTAAAATTGACGAATACGGTAAATTTGATGTTGTCTGTGATTTATGTGAGTATGGTGGAATTTGGATGGACACCACCTATGAAAGTAATGTCGAGGGATTTTATGCTAGATGTGAAGTCTGTAACGGTCAAGGAAAATTAACTTTAAATTATGAAGAACTATGAAACTGAATGGAACATTAAAGTCTGAAGGGACGTCTGAATGGGTACGCCTAAGGAGAGATTGGAAGAAATGGAATAACAAGTGCCAGGAAGAAGATATAATTGACTGGGAAGAGTATTACGAAGAACATAAAAAGTAAACAAATAAATAACCAAATAAAAAACAAAAACAATGAAAGCAAAAGTAAAGACGTGGCTTCTAAATGTAGCCAATGGAACAATTAGAAACCACACAGAAAAGACCCTAGAGTGTATATGTGGATATGAAAGAATAAGTACTTTGGAACTTAGAAATTATCTAGGAACCGCACACCAGACTTTAACCAGTTGTTTAACCGTATTAAATGACGAAGGATTGATTAAGGTAGTTGGACAAATAAAAGTTGATAATAGCTATTATAGTGTTTATTCCTTTGTAAGCGATTTAGAAGAGCGGGATTATATAGTTACACGAAGAAGAATAGAAAAGTACATACAATGGCTTAAAAAGGCGGAATCCTATAAAGATTTAATGAAATTAGAGACGTACAGAGATATAAGAGGGGAATGCGTGCAATTTACGTTTCCAAATGTCTAAAACGATAAAAACGATAAAAACGATTTATCCCAGTGATAATCTTTCATTTAACGACTGGATGATTTATATACATACTGAGATAAGAAAGTTAAAATACGTAGAAACAAAAAACAAACAAACAAAAAATGAAAGCGAAAATAAAGATACTGTCAATGTCGATTGAATATAGTGACCAGAACGGACTTGAAAAATGCCTAGAACACTTTTTTAATCGTCTTAGAAAAAAAACAACTAACTACCAAAAAATTAGATTAGACGAAGCGACGTTAGAGTGGATGAATATAAGCCCTGAAATCCCACATTATAGAGTAGAGGATATTAATGGAAACAAGTGTATGATAATTCCTTCTAAAATGAACGACGATGAGTAAGAATTTACCGTACTTCAAATTCTTTACCTCTGAATGGTTGAATGGAGATATTACACTTGAGGAATATGAATTACAAGGACTGTTCATAAATATATGCGCTTATTACTGGCACAAAGAAGGAGTTGGAATAACAATAGTCACTTTAGAAAAGAAATTTAGAACTGATAAAATAATACATTTGTATAATTCAGAACTATTAAGCGAGGACGATAATGGGTTTGTAAAGATTAAATTTTTAGACGAACAGTTGAGTGAATTTAAAATAAGAAAAAAACAATTATCCGACGCTGGAAAAAAGGGTGCTTTAATTAAGAAACAATTAGCAGGGGTTAAGCCAGGATTAAGCAACCCTGAAGCAACTAGAGAAGATAAAGATAAAGATAAAGATAAGATAAGAAAAGATAATGGTATAATAGAAAGGAAAACGGCTTTTAAAGAAAGCCTAGCAAAGCATAAAAATAATTATGAGTCTAAACTATTAAATGAATTCTTTTCTTACTGGTGTGAGTATGGTGAAAAGGATAAAAAAATGCGTTTCGAAAAACAAACATCCTTTTCCATAGAAAGAAGATTGGGAACTTGGAAATTAAACGAAAAGAAATATGGATTTAAAAGCAATATTAAAGACAATAGAGCAACAACAACCAAATCAGAAAGAAAAGATTTCTCCTAAATGGGATAAGAACCAAATTAGAAAAACATTTATCAATAGATTAAATAATCTACATTTAAAGAGTTCTTATGGAAAACAAGGTTTAATCCTAGATAAGGAAACGGAAAGCGCGATTAATGTTCTTTGTATGTATATAAACAAAGAAATAGAATTTGAGGAAATGGGATATTCTTTTAATAAGGGTTTATGGATATGTGGAAATTTTGGCACTGGTAAGACTCAAATGATTTTAACATATAAATCAATGATTAAAAATTGTGGATTTATTTCGTGTAATGATATGAATATGCGTTTTCTAAAAGTAGACGAATATAATGGTAAGGTGCAAAGGTTTAATGGAATTAAAGGGTTCACAAATATTACGGATAAAAGGGAGAAAATATTTGATGATTTAGGAGAAGAGGAAACAACGATAATGGACTACGGAAATAAATTTTGTGTTATGGCCCACGTCTTAGGAGAAAGATACAAGGGTTTGCGGGATGGTGTGATTACACATATAACGACAAATCTGACCAAAAACCAAATCACTGAAATTTATGGAGGTAGAATAGAATCTAGAGTTAATGAAATGTTTAATGTCATTAAACTGGGTTCTAAAATTGATTCTAGAGATTATAGAAAATAAATTATGCCTAGATGTCGGAAATGTGAAGAAAAGTTTGAACAATACGAGTTCAATAATAAGTGGTGCAAAAAAGTAGATTGTCAAACAGAAAAGGCTTTAGACTATTTAAAAAAGAAAAGAAAAGAAGTTGAGAAGAAAAAGAAAGAGGATTGGAAAAAGTATGTAGAAAAGGCTAGACCCATTTCACATAGCAAAGAAAATAAAGCAACTCTACAAATGGAAATTAATAAACTATCTAAAATGATTGATAAAAAGTTTAAATATTATAATTGCATAGACTGTGAAGAACCATTAAAACACATTGACGCCGGACATTATATTGCTGTCGGAGCAAATACAAGTTTAAGATATAATCTTCATAATATTCATTCTCAATCAAGAGGGTGTAATAGAAACGAAAGACAAGGAAGCAGAAATACTGGATACTATAAAGGATTGATAAATAGATATGGATTAGAATATGCTGAGATGGTGGATACTGGGTTACAAAAGAAATATGAATATCTAGGATTAAATGGACAAGAGATTTATGATAAAATAAAAGTTGTTAGAAAACTGGTAAAAAACTTTGAATCCTATAAATTTAATAGTTCTTATAATGCTAGAAATATGTTAAACAAAATAATTGGAATATATGTGTGAGGATTTTGAAGCAATAAACACTAAATGTAGAAATGTAAATAACGACAGTTATTATAGTAATTTTAAAATAATGGAAAAACAAGTAGAAATACTCTATAGAGTAGGAAGATATGGGAAATGGAAGTCTATGACAATGCCACTTCCAAAAGAGGTTAAGAACGTGAGAAATTACTGTTCAGACAATTTAATAATTATGAATATAAATTTTAGTCAGTTACAAGTTATAAAAGTTATAGACAAATGAACGATTTAATAAATGAAGTTATTAGAGTGGTAGAATGGTATAAAGAACTTCCTAAGGACTATCCCAACATTTCGGATATAATGTACGCCAGAAAAAACATAACAACGCTTCAGTTTTATATGTCCGTTGAACTGGGGAAACTAAGAAAGGAATGGAAAGAGTGCGAAGTGCGTAGAGAAACGGTAAGAAGAATGAAAGCGGTAGAATTGATAGATGAGGGTTTATCAATGACCAAAGTGCAAGAAATATCGAGAAAAGAAGCGTTATTTATGTTTCAAGCGGAAAAAATAGCGGATATAGAATACCATAATTTAAAATTTATGCTTGATTCTACTCAAGAAGTATCCAATTCTATGATGCAACATATATCCCAGTTGAAAATAGAACAAAAAAATGTTATCCTTCAAACCTAACAAAATCAGGAGTTTTAAAAATAATTTTGTTTTTTTTGTAAAAAAGTTAAGAAAAAGTTTGGTAATTAAATATAAGTACTTATATTTGTACCAACAAAGAAACAAACAAAAACAAAACATTATGAAAAACTTAGAAAAAAACACAGTAACAACTTTAAAGCAAGATTACATAACTCACTTATTAAATTTAAGAAATGATTTTTATATTAAAGGTCAGTTTAATTTAGTTGATAAAATAAACGAGGAACTAAGAAAATTAAATATATCTTAAAACAAAGAAACAAACAAACACAAAAAACAAACATTATGAAAAACTTAATCGAAACACAAAAACAAGAATTAACAAAAGAGGCTAAAAGATTATTTAAAAACGGTGGGAATTTTGAAACTGTTTATGAAGGGTTGAAAATTTACAGAAAAATAAACGGTTTTTCTCACATCAATAATTTAGATGCAATTCAATATCTTGCAAATCCAAAAAGAAACTAAAAACAAAAGGGGGTGAAATACCCCCATTTATAAACAACTAAAAACAAACAAAATGAAAACTTTCAAGTTAAGTATTTTTAAAGGACACGAATTAAAGCAAGAAAAAGAGGTAATTGTTAATTCTCGAGAAGAATTAAAAGCTACTAAAAACGGTTTTTGGAGTGAATCTCCATATAAAAAAGCTGGTAAAAATTGGATGGGAATTAAAAGAATTAAATAAAAACAAACAAACAAACAAACAAACAAACAAACAAAAACAACTTATTATGAAAACTATTGAAACGATTAACAAAAACTTTTTAAAGGATTGTGATACACTACAAAAGAATTTGACAATAAAATTAATCGAAAAATTTGAAATTGGAAAGGAAATTACTGTTAGGTTATCTAAAAACGGTGTAGAAGTGGCGTTATTAAATAAGGATAAAAAAGTAACGACAAGGAATACCGTATTCGGAAGCGAAATTAATCTTTATGTCCGAGAATGTTGGAGAACAAACACAAAAACGGTTGAAATGAACTTTGGAAGTACTGGTTCTTTTTCTCCAACAAAGCAAGGTAATGAGGGAGCTGTATGGAGAACACTAAGCGCCGCAAGTTTTATTAATAACTGGGAAGAGTTAGAAAGTGTAGTGAAAGCCTTTTGCCTGCAATTTGAAAGGCTTTGTGATACCGCACATTTCGAAAGAGGATTAGTTAAGTAATAAAACAAATAAAAAAACATTATGCCAGTAGAATTGCTTTATACAGACAAAGAGATTTTAAAAATTTACAAAAGTCTTTTAAGAAAAATAGAATTGACAAAACAGGATTTAAACTTGTTAGGAGATATTAATTATTATCTAGGAATACAAAAGTAAAATTAAAAATAATGATAGAAGCGGTGATTTTTAGTTGGGTACTGGGGGGTGTAGTATGCATCTATATCTTAATAGCAAAAAAAAATAAAAAAAAGTAAGATTTTATTTGTTTATTAATTATAAGTACTTATATTTGTATAAACAAACAAACAAAAACAAACAAAATGAACAAATCAACAATTTTAAAAGCAGTAATCTCAAACGGAAAATCTATAGTTTTAATAAAAAACGACTGGAATAATTGTCATATTGCTATTTGGGACGGCACAGATGTTAATGCCTATACTGAAAAAACAAGTTTACCTATTAACTTCAATATGACTTGTTCTTATGGAACGGATGAGAACAACGCTTTTTTATTAGCAAAATTTAATAAGGTAGTAACTAATTCAAAAATGTTAAACTGGAAAAATATAAAGGCATAATTTAAAACAAACAAACAAAAACAAACAAAAACAAACACAATGAAAGCACAATTATCAGAACAGTATTTAAGACACGAAAAGCAATTAGCAAAGGCGCAAAGCAATTTTGATTCTAATCCTTGCAAAAATACCGCAACGGTTTTGACTAGGGTAAAAGAAATAAAATTTGGTAATGCTGAAAGATATACAAAAGAATATTTTGAATGGATGGTAGCAGACAATAAAAAAACACAAAAAAATTGGATGATTGAAATAGTTGAGACCGCTAATATGTGTAAAATTGAAGATGATTTTAAAAAGGGTGTTATTAATAATGATATAAGAATGATATTGCACAATAACAACGAACAGAGAGCGGAACAGTTAAGAATAAAATAAACAAACAAATAAACAAATAAAAAGATGGAAGAATTAATAAACATACAAAGCGAATTAAAAGCACCTAAGAACCAGTTTAACAGTTTCGGGAAGTATAAGTACAGAAGTTGTGAAGATGTCTTAGAAGCGTTAAAGCCACTATTAAAGAAGAATAATTGTACTTTGACAATATCCGATGTGATTTTGGAGGTTGCCGGATTAGTTTTTGTGGAAGCGATAGCAACGATAAGAAATGAGAAGGGAAATGATATATCGGTATCTGCTCAAGCAGGTATAAACCCAGATAAAAAGGGAATGGATATAGCCCAGTCCTTTGGAAGTTCCTCTAGTTACGCCAGAAAGTACGCTTTAAACGGTTTATTTTTAATAGACGACACCAAAGACTCTGACACAGAAAAAAAAGTTACACCAGTACAAAAACAAAAAGCGACAATAAATACAAAAGGCAAATTAACAGAGGATAGATTTAAAAAAGCATTAGAACAAATTGAAGCGGGAAAATATGATGCTGAAACTATGAGAGTGACTTTTTTATTAACACCTTTACAAGAAACACAATTAGAAGAATTACAAACAGAACAAGAAACACGATTAAAAGAACCAAATAAATTATTTTAATATGGAATTTAGAGGATTAACAACAGAGGAAGAAAAAGAGTTTAAATTATGGGCCCACAATAACTATAAAGCAGGAAACCCGATTAGACCATTATGGCATCCGGTGATTCAAGAAGAATGTGAAAAAATAAACAAAAACAATAAAACAATAGATTATGAAAAATAGATATTTAAACGAAAAAGGGGAATTTATAGTTCGTTGCTCCTCATTAGGAAATGTAATGGCGTCGCCTAAAAAAAACGAATTGTCGGTAGGTGCTAAGACGTATGTAAAAAACGCATTTAAAGAAACCTATTTAGAATATAGAACAGTGATAGAAGGTCCTAAACTGGAGAAAGGAAATATAATGGAGGAAAAAGCAATTAGCTTAATAGCGTACAAATATGGGGAGGACTACGTTAAAAACGATATTATGATTTCAAATGGGTTTATACAAGGAACGTGTGATGTCGCGTTTGGAAACAAGATTAGAGATGTGAAGTGCCCTTGGAATAAATCTTCCTTTCCTTTGATGCCAGAAGATGCACAAAGCACAAATTATGAATGGCAAGGTAGAGGATATATGATGTTGTGGAATAAAGAGGAGTTTTATTTAGATTATTGCTTAATGGATACA
>Ga0307375_10007042_pt1 | contig 10309 bp, 9 predicted proteins | sample TR1MG_FD_202531 | JGI IMG/M metagenome (GOLD analysis project Ga0307375, IMG submission 202531) | Soil microbial communities from Risofladan, Vaasa, Finland - TR-1 | ecosystem: Environmental > Terrestrial > Soil > Coastal area > Acid sulfate soil | place: Finland: Risofladan, Vaasa | collected...
CACTACTCGAAAGACGGCCGCCCCGTCCCGTGGGAGGCCCGAGCCCTCGCGTTCGCCAGGCGGGCCGGGCTCTGCGTGTGCGTCGTGACGAACCTGGACGCCGGCGTCGACTGCCCGCTGACACTGTGGACGGACTGCGCCGACGTCGTCATCGAGCGAGCCAACACCGGGCGCGATCTCGCCGCCTTCCGCGACGCCATCCGGCATCTCGTGCGAACTGGCTACCGCGGGCCCATCGCGCTTGCGAACGACAGCGTGATCTGGCGGGAGGACGCACACGCCGACCTCGCATCCAAAGCCGCCGGGATCGGGGCGCAGGTCGTGGGCGCCACATCCAGCCTGGAGCCGTTCCCACACCTTCAGACGCCCTGGATCTGGCTCAGTGGATCTGTCAGCACGGCACAGCTCATGCAGCTCAGCGGGTTGTGGCGCAACGTTCGCACCCGCGGAGCGGCGATCACCTACGGCGAGCTGCCGTTCACCCATGCGGCCACCGAGCTCGGCCTGTCAACGCGGGCGATCTTCCCCTACGCGACCGTCCTCGCGGCGGTCCTGCGCGAGGGCGAAGGCCACGACATCTCGCCCGACACGCTGAAGCGGAGGCGCCGGGTCATCGGCGCGGCCACGCGGGGGATCGCGCTGAACCCGACGCACTTCATGTGGAGCGAGCTGCTGGCGCTCGGCTACCCGGGCATCAAGCGCGATCTGCTCCGCACCAACCCGGTCGCGATCGACGACTACTTCCGGATTCGCCCCGTTGCGGCAGAATTCGGGTTCGACCCTGACGATCTCCCTTTCGCGCCGAACAGGCGCAACCTCCTCAGTCGCGTCCAGGAGCGCGTGGTGCTTCGATCAGGATCGGGCAAGGCGACCGGAGGCACAACGCTGGCCTGATCGCACCCGTGGCTGCGAAGCAGCTGCTGAGACGCCAGCATCATGTGTCGCCTCGCCTCTTCGAGTGGCCCTTCCGCCTCGGGCAGGCCCGCCATCTGCACGATCGCCGCGCTGAGGCGCCCCAGCGCATCCAGCGGTCGCCCGCACTGCAGGTCGATGACGCCCAGATACATCGAGCTTCGGGCGATCGCAAGGGGCGAGATCGCGCCCCGGGTGGCCGGGCTTGACCCGGCACCGGCCAGTTCCTCGAAAAGCCGCGCTGCGCCGTCCGGGTCGCCCGCGATGAGCGCCGCCAGCGCTTCGTGGAGGCGGATGAAGCCATACAGACTTCCCGTCTCCATGAAATGGGCCTGGGGCAGCGCGATCTCCTTCTCGGCGAGCCGACGCGTGAGCGTGAACAGATCCCGGGCTAACCGCGGATCCCCCCCGCATTGAGCAACTCCATGCCCCGGCAGTAGAGCAGCCCGGACAGGAAGAATGGTGCGTGGTCCGAGAACGTGTTGAAGTCGTAGGGCGCGTCCACGGTGGGCGAAAGGCTCGCGAGTGAGTCGACATCGAGACCGTAGGCGTCGGCGACGAGCGCCTGCATCGTCGCGCGGGTGCGCGCGGCGCTGGCGAACTCGCCGCCGTTGACCTGGTCCTGGTACAGCCGGAAGGCGGCCCCAATGCGGCACTGAACGTCGACGTCGGACTCGATCAGGGTCGACAGGTAGCGCCGGTATGCGGGCCGTTCGCTCTCGATGCGGAAGGAGGCGACGTCGCGGCGGCGGGACGCGACCGCGGCGAGGTGTTCTCGGTCCCGCCAGACCAAAACGTGCTCGAACCCCCGGGCAACCAGGGCCTCGCGAAGCGCAGCCACCGAGAACAGAAATCGGTGGTATCCGGGAGACAGGGACGAGAGCACCTGCTCGGGCCACGCGTCCTGAGTGACCGATTCCGCCGCGGGCGTCGTGAGGACGAGAAGCCCGTCGTCGGCTACGGCTCGCGCGAGCGTCGCGAGGAAGGCGCTCGGGTCCTCGACGTGCTCCAGCACTTCGGAAGCACAGACGATGTCGAACATTCGCCCGTCGATCGGGCTGCCCTGCCCGAGCAGCTCGTGGAAGATCCGGACGTGCAGCGCCCGCGCGCCTTCCTCCGCATACGCACTCGGGTCGATCCCGTGTGCATCGAGCCCGAAGAGCCGCCCCGCGAAGCCGAAGCCGCAGCCGACATCCAGGAACGTACGGGCGTCGGGCATCAGCCGCAAGGCGGCCGCGACGGGCCGGATCATCGCGTCGATGCGAGCCCTGAGGTGGACGTAGAAGCGCGACGCGACCTTCACGTCCGCGTCGAGGTAGTAGGACGGCTGCTCGAATAGCTCGGGCTGGAGGCTTCCACATCGGCCGCACCGGAAGAACTCGAGCACCGGAGGACGACCCACGGGGTTCACGACGCTCACAGTGGCGTATCTCGGTGTCGCGTCGCCGCAGGCGAGGCACATGAAGGACGCGGCTCGCGCGCCTCCCCAAGCGAGGCGGCCGGGCATCGATGCCTCGCTGGTGCCGTCGGTTTCTTCGATCATGTAGCGGACCATGGCGGCCACAATTCCTCACTTCGTCGATTCCGAGCGCGGCCTCTGCCCTGTGCCAGTCGCCTATCTCACCGGTCGGTGCCAGCGACCCTGGGCGATGGCGTTGGCAATGAGGTGCCTTCAGTCGGCAATTGATTCCGAGGGAATCGAGAACCCTCCGACTCAAGCCCCGGGGGGAGGTCCGGCTTTGTTCTGGAGGCCCGTACGAACAGATAGCCGCTGACCAGCACGAGGAGCAGGCCGGCAGCCGCCGATATACCCAGTCGAGCAGGGTTGATCCCCGGAGTCCCGAGCGACAGCGGCAGCTCGTTGCCATCTATCCCGAAGCCGTACCGGATCGCGTTCACCCAGACCATGGTCCCAAGTGTCAGGAGCGAGATGCCGGACACGATGGAGACCATGCGCGGGATGAGCCGACCCGATCGCAGCAGCAGCAGCAGGACGAACCCGAGCGCGAACGGCATTCCATAGCGACCCTGCCACCAGAGTGGCCACGCTGCCCAGACACTCGCCGAGATTGCACACGGCACAACCACGATCCCGAAGACGCCGCAGACGATCGCGGCCCTCCTGAACGACGGCAGCCGGGTCAGGAGCACTGCCCACGCCGCAATGTTCAAGGTCAAAAGCAGTCCAGGTATCGGCGTGTCCAGCCAGCCGAGGACTCCGAACATGTGACGGATGTACTCCGGGAAGTACAGGAGGGTGTCGGCGAACGCCTTCACGAGACCGGGGAAAGTCGTAGGCGCAGCCACACCGTATGGATGCGTGCGTGTCCAAAGAGCGCCCACGATGATGCCGGGGGTGACCGCACCTACCACGCGCAATAGGCCTTGTCTGCGTATCGACGGGGCCAATGCGAAGGCCGACACGGTCAGACCGGAAGCCCACAGGAACCCGAGCGGTCGGGCGGTGCACAGGCCGATGCTCGCGAGTGCGAGAAACGCGATGGTGCTCTTCCGCCAGGTCTCGGACTCGACGGACGACAGCCGACTCCATGCTGCCTCGGACAACGCGGCCGCCATCACGAGTCCACAGGTGATCTCCCAGCCGCTCGGGTTCACCACGACGTCCAGGAAGACCGCCATCGGCGTTGAGACCAGCAGCAGGAAGTTCCCCCACAGTCGGTTACGGCGGCGCATGTAGAGACCCAGGAGGAACAGGACCCCGAGGTTCAGGAGAACCGAGGCGAGCCGGCCGCCGACATCGGCGTACTCGAGGCCAAACAGCGCTGCAAGCCTCTCCCCGGCACCGACGATCCAGAAGTAGGGCGGCGCGTAGTTGAGGATGATTGAGTAGTTGGCCATGCCCCGGTTCTGACTGCGGGGTGCCAGACAGGCGGCGCTCCGGCGCGGAGGGTTTATGTAGCAGGGGAGCACCACCAGCGACGCGGGAACGGAGTACTCCTGGGTCGTATCAGGCTGAACCAGGTGGCCCGACAGGTACCAGGCGGTGGCCTGCTGAACGGGCTCGTCGGGCCCGGCCGATGGCGGGGTCGATGCCAGCAGACCGACAGCGGCTATCGCGACGAGCAGCCACCCAGCCAAAGCGGACAGTCCACCTCCGTCGCGGCGCTGACCACCCAGCACCTCGATGCCGTCCGCAAGTCCAGACGTCGCGGGGGCCGGGTCCCCCGCAGACTCGCCGAGTTGCGGAACCGCCAAGTCGTCAGACACCGTCCTTCCGTTCCTTTCCCCTTGCTCGGTCGATTCTCTTCAGGATAGGGGCGTACCACCACCGTTGCGGTCCGATGCGGAACGCGACGGGCCCCGGTGCCGTCGCTCCTCCGGTCTGGGATACTTGAAGTGATCGAGCGCGAGGACCTCACCCACTGCGTGATCCTGCCCGCCCACAACGAGGGCCGCCATCTCGAGACCGTCGTGGGCCGCATCCCCGACTGGGTGGACGGGATCGTCGTCGTCGACGACGCTAGCACGGACGACACGCTGCAAGTGGCATTAGGCTTGACCGACGCGCGCGTTCGCGTGCTCCACCCACGGTGGGGCCAGTTCAGGTCAGGGCGGGTTCCGGGGATCGTCGCAACACCTGAACAATTCAGGAGTTGCCCGTGCCCCGCGACCCACGCCCCCGACGAAGCCCCGGCGTTCACCCCCTCAGCGACAAGCGGGACCTGTATACCAAGCTCATGAGACAGGGCATGAGCAACTCGGCGGCGTGCCGGATCGTCGGCGTCAACCGCAAGACGGGACACCGCTGGCGGTACGGCCGTTCGGTCACGGTCCGCACGGGCAACATCAGGACATACGCAGCGATCATCCGTCCGGCGCACCCCGCGTCGGCGCGGTTCCTCGCCGAGGCCGAGCGGGTGGCGATCGCTGACGGGCTGCTCCGCCACCGGAGCATCCGCGCCCTTGCCGTGGAGCTCGGCCGGGCCCCGTCCACCGTGAGCCGGGAGATCCGCCGCAACCGGGACGCCGGGACCGAGACGTATCACCCGTTCCGGGCACAGCGGCGGGCCGCCGGTCGCCGGCTCCGGCCGAAGGCAGGCAAGCTCGTCCGCAACGTCGAGCTGCGGGCGTTCGTCGCGGGCCACCTCGAGCAGCGCTGGAGTCCCGAGCAGATCAGCGCCGTGCTGCCCGGGCTGTTCCCCGGCCGGCCCGAGATGCGCGTCGTACACGAGACGATCTACCAGGCGCTGTACACGCAGGGCGCGGGCCGCCTGCACCGGGAGCTGGCCGGGAACCTCCGAACCGGACGTGTCCGCCGCAAGCGCCGCCGCCGATCGGGTGAGCGTCTCGGTCGGTTCATGGCGCCGATGGTGATGATCGGCTCGCGCCCGGCCGAGGTCGCCGACCGCGGCGTCGCCGGCCACTGGGAGGGCGACCTGATCATGGGCACCTCCAACCGCTCGGCCATCGGCACACTCGTCGAGCGCACGACGCGCTACCTCGTGCTGCTGCACCTGCCCCGGGGCCACGGCTCGGCGCACGTCCGCGATGCCCTCGTCGACGCGGTGTCGGCGATGCCGCCCGGCGTGCGGCGCTCGCTCACCTGGGACCAGGGCATCGAGATGGGGCGCCATGACGAGTTCACCGCTGCCACGGACGTCCCGGTCCACTTCTGCAATCCCCACAGCCCCTGGCAGCGGGGCAGCAACGAGAACACCAACGGCCTGCTCCGCCAGTACTTCCCCAAGGGCACCGACCTCACCGTCCGCACGCCGGCCGCCTCGCGCGGGTGGCCGCCGAGCTGAACGCCCGACCCCGCAAGAGGCTCGGCTGGGAGACCCCGGCGAAGCGCCTCGATACACTCCTCAGGTCAACCGCATAGACCCGCGTGTTGCGACGATCCCCGGAACCCGCCCCATCATTCCCACGCGCCCGGCCCGAGGTAGAAGTTGGTCTCGAGGATCTCGCCGACCGGCCACCGCAAGTAGCCGCCATCGTACGTCCGTTCCTTCTCGAACCGCCCGAAGAACCCCCACGCGCCACCCGGCCAGAGACGCGCGGCTGGACGAGCCAGGAGCGCCGGGAGCGGGTAGAAGTTGGCACCCCCTGACTGGACCAGGTGATACCCGCCGACGAACGGCTTGTCCAGGAGATCGAGGATGTCGCCCTTCGTGAAGCCTCGCACGTGGGCCGACCAGTTCCTGAGCTGCGTGGGTTGTCGTCCGGCGAGCAGGAGGAGTCGGTTGTGCGCGGCCGCGATGTTCGGGACACCGATCACGAGGCTCCCGCCGACGCGGAGGACCCTCGAGCATTCGTGGAGGATCCAGAAGACCTCCTTCACGTGTTCGAGCACCTGGTTCGCCACGATCAGGTCGACTGACTCATCGTGGAATGGCAGTCGATCGTGCTCGAGGTCGCATTCGACCGCGTCGATGCCTAGGGATCGGAGGTGCTCGACGTAGGGCGGGTGGACCTCGATGCCGATGATGCGCGCCGACGGATGGACGTCGCGCACTGTCGCGATGTCGTACCCGAGACCCGGCCCGAGATCCACCGCCGTCTCGACGTGGATGCGGTCGACGAAACGGCGGATCACGTCGCGGCCGTAGTTGAGCTGACGGTCGACCACTGCCAGCCTATCGCCGCTGCTCGTTCGTTCGGTCGGCGCGCTTCAACGTCAGCCGGCCGGGACGTGCGGCGAGGCGATCGGGGGCGGTGCGACCCCGATCATCGCCGCGTAGGTCGCGAGCCCGTCCGCGATCGAGCCGCGCGCGACCACCAGGCCGTGGTCGAGGATGATCGACTCGTCCGCGAGCGAGGCGGCGAGATCGACACTGTGGGTCACGAAGAGCAGCGAGGCCCCGGACTTCCGAAGGGTCCGGAAATGGTCGAGGCACGTCGCGACGAAGGCGGCGTCACCGACGGCGAGGATCTCGTCCACGAGGAGCAGCGGGCCGGGATCGGCCAGAGCGGCGGCCATCGCGACCCGCATCCGCATTCCGGTCGAGTAGGTCCGGATCGGCTCTTCCCACGCATCTTCGATCCCGGAGAACTCGCGCGCTTCGGCCAGGCAGAGCTGCAGCGAACGTCCTCTCAACCCGCGCAGGAGGAGCTCGACCCGCGCGTTCTCGGCACCCGACAGCTCTTCGTCGAAGCTCGTACCCACCGTGAAGAGGAGCGTGGGGTCCACCCGTCTGTCAACCCGACCCACGGTGGGTGCGATCGTCCCGGCTGCCATCCCGAGAAGGGTGGACTTGCCGGAGCCGTTGCGGCCGAGGATGGCGACTGACTCGCCCGAGACGACCTCGAGGTCGAGAGGAGCCAGCGCCCATGGTCGGTCGTTCCGATTGCCGTGCAGCCGGCCCGACAGCCCGACGGCTGAGCCACTCGGGTACTGCTTGCCGACACCGGCGAGGCGGATGAGGACAGTCATCGTGCGCCCGTCACAGGTAGTCGGCGAAGTTGGCGGACGTGCGCCGGAACACGATCGCCGCAGCCCACAGAGCGATGAACGCCGAGACGACGCCCACAACAGCGTGCACCTGGTGGTCAGAGATCCAGCCCATGCCGTACAGGATTAGATCCATCGGGATCGTGAGAGGGTTGAGTTTCAGGAGGATCCCGAAGAGTCCGCCGCTCGCCGGGTCCACGTAGAGGGGCGAGATGAAGACCAGGGCCATCGTGATCACAGGCGCGGCGAGGATCGCGTCGCGCAGGTAGACTCCGAGAGCCGCGAACGCGAGACCCAGGGCGGTGCCCCAGACGATCGCCAGCAGCAAACCGACTGCGAAAGCCACGAGGGTGGCTACGCCGGCTGCCGCGCCATCGCCGACTGCGACGGCGGCCACACCGAGCAGGCCACCCGGGATGATCCGGTAGAGCGCGACTCCCACGGCCGTGGGCGCAAGCAGCTCCAGGGGGAAGAGCGATCCTTTGACCCAACCCGCGCGCTCCGCGACGAGCGTGGGACCGCGGCCCACGATCTCGCCCATCCCCTGCGCGATGATGAAGGCCGCGAAGAAGATCCCGAATCCGCCGAGCGGGGACGTGGACTCCGGGACGCGCACGGCGCCACGGGTGGCCGCGAACAGCAGGATAGCCTGCGACCCCGGCTGGATGATGTTCCACGCCCAGCCGAGGAGGCTCCGCCGGTTCCGCCGCGCGATCTGCGTCCGCACGAGCGTGAGCAGGACGGACCGCTGGTTCCAAAAGAGGTTCCACGGAAACAGGAGGACCGTGAGCCCGGTCAGCTCGCGGAGGCGCCACGCCGTCCGCGGACGGTCCCCGCCGGCGGGGGTGTTCTCAGCGACCTCAGGTGCCATCGACCGCGAGGATAGCCGCTAGAAGGCCGCGGCACGCGCGGTCCCAGCTCCGCGGGACGAAATCGCTCCGGATCGCTCGGATCCGGGACCCGACGAGCTCCGGGTCGTCCCACCAGCGGCGGATCGCGCGGTCGAGTGCGTCGCCATCCCCGGCCGGGACGGCCTCGACAAAGCGAGCGACATCGCTCGACGGGATCGCGTCGGTGACGATGCTCGGCTTGCCGTACACCAGGGCCTCCCTGATCGGCAGGCCCCAACCCTCGGCGAGCGACGGGAAGACCAGGAACCGGCAGCCCTCGTAGAGCGCCGCGAGCTCCGGGTCGGTCGCGTCCGTCACGACGCGAACGCGGCCCTGCAGTACCGGTTCTGAAGCGAGCCGTTCGAAGACCAGGTGGTCCTGGGGGTGTCTGCGCCCGACGATCACCAGCCAGGGGACCCGTCCGGCACCTCGGTCCGAGGCAAGCCAGCGCGACCACGTGTCGAGCAGGAGCACGTGATTCTTGCGCGGGTGGATCGTCCCCACGGTGAGCACGTATGGAGTGTCGGGGCGGAGGCCGCGAGGGTCGGCGGCGGCGGGCAGGCTCGGATCGGGCGGCAGGACGGCAATCACTGGCCGGCGGGCAACGAGGGCGGCCTCGGCAGCGACCTCCGGCGAGACAGCCGCGAGCGCGTCGGCGCTCGCAAGGAGGAGCGTCAAGTCGGCCGCGGCGGCGACACCCTGCGCATCGCCGTACCAGCTCGCGCCTGTGATCGGCAGCATGTCGTGCACCAGCTGCGCAAGCCTGGCCCCCGATCGAGCCCGGGCAGCGACCGCTCCTTCCGCCATCCCCGGCGCGATCCACGGCGCTCCGAGAATCAGGAGGGTGTCCCGCGGACCGATCTCGAGGGGTTGGCCGGCTGCGCTTGCTCTGCGGGCGAGCAGACGCCGACCGATCGTGCGCGCGCACTCCTGCACGCCGCGCGGCAGGTGCGCGGAGATCCGCAGGGCGAGCTCAGCGCCACGGGCAAGCCGCCGCCCCCCGGAATCTCCGACGTCCTGCGTGAGCTCCCGCACCTCGCGCCCTGCGACGACAACCCGCCGCACTTCGATGCCCAGCGTCGCCGCAACGGCCGGCAACTCGCGCGCATAGCCGTCGGCGAGCCGCTGGATGCCGGTCGGCTGGGTCGCGGCGGCCCGGTAGACCAGGAGGTCGTTCATCACGATCAGGAGGCGGCCGGTCACTGCGTCGCCTGCCCACTTGCCACGCGAGTCACACGCCCTGGCCTTGGAACACGACCGGGACCGTTCGGATCGCGATCTCGAGATCCAGGAGCAGCGACCAGTGCTCGATGTAGTCCAGGTCGTCGGCCATCCGCTGCTCGAAGTCGGCGTCAACCCGCCGACGCACCTGCCAGAGGCCCGTGAGGCCCGGTCGCACCGTCAGGCGGATCCGGTGCTGCGGCTCGTAGCGTTCCACCTCGTCGAGGCCGGCGGGTCGCGGCCCGATCAGGCTCATCCGGCCTGCCAGCACGTCGAAGAGCTGGGGGAGCTCGTCGAGGCTGAACCGGCGCAGGAAGCGGCCGAGCGGCGTCACGCGCGGATCTTGCTCGAGCTTGAACGCGGGCCCCTTCGTGGAGCTCGCGTCCCAGAGCGCCGCACGCTCGGCGTGGGCCCCGACGCGCATCGTGCGGAACTTGCGAAGCCTGAAAGGGTTCCCGTAGAGGCCCGCCCGCTGATCGGCGTAGAGGACGGGTCGGCCTTCGACCAGAAGGATCGCCAGCGCAGTGAGGAGCATCGGAACGGACGCAAGCACGATCAGGATGCTCGACGAGACGATGTCCGCGACCCGCTTGATCGCCCGGTCCGTCGGCGCGAGCACCGACGGATACAGGAGGAGCGAGCTGCCGGACAGGACGACGATCGGTCGAGTCAGGGATTCGGAAAGGCGAACGAGGTCCAGGACGACAGGCTCGCCGCGCACGAGCGCTTCCTCGGCCCTCGTTCCGAGATGCGGAAGTGGTGCCTCCACGATCGGTCCTGGATGACGCGCACTTCGTGCGCGCACGCCGCTGGCGGCACTGACGCCGACGCACAGCAGGGCCCCAACGATGACGAGAAGCCGACTCGCCAGCGT
>Ga0307375_10007043_pt1 | contig 10304 bp, 5 predicted proteins | sample TR1MG_FD_202531 | JGI IMG/M metagenome (GOLD analysis project Ga0307375, IMG submission 202531) | Soil microbial communities from Risofladan, Vaasa, Finland - TR-1 | ecosystem: Environmental > Terrestrial > Soil > Coastal area > Acid sulfate soil | place: Finland: Risofladan, Vaasa | collected...
CCGGTCGGACAGTCGGACAGTCGGACAGTCGGACAGTCGGACAGTCGGACAGTCGGACAGTCGGACAGTCGGACAGTCGGACAGTCGGACAGTCGGACAGTCGGACAGTCCTGTAGGATTTCTACAGAAGATGGGACGACTCCTGTCGAAAGTCAACAAGAGAGACACCGCCGGCGCCGGGAGGGTTGCTTCGGCGACTGCCCTACCGCCGCCGCTGTTCCCCTCTAACCCTCCCACTCTCTAACCCTCCCACTCTCCAACCCTCCCACTCTCCAACCCTCCAACCCTCCAACCCTCCAGCCCTCACGCCGCGATCAACGTCCCATCAATGTCCGACACCCGCGCCTTTCCACACAGCGCCATGGCCAGCGTCACCTCGTTCTGCATGCCCTCCAGCACCTGCCGCACGCCCTGCTCCCCGTCCACGGCCAGCCCCCACAGGTACGGACGCCCGATGAGCACGGCCCGCGCGCCCATGGCCAGCGCTGCCACCACGTGCGACCCGCGTCGGATGCCGCCGTCCACATACACCTCCAGCCGGTCGCCCGCCGCCGCCACCACCTCGCGCAACGCATACACGCTCGACACCGCCCCGTCGAGCTGCCGCCCGCCATGGTTGGACACGATCACTCCGGCGGCGCCGTGGTCGGCGGCCAACCGCGCGTCGTCGCCGACCAGTATCCCCTTCAACACCACGGGCAGCTTGGTGATCGAACGCAGCCACTCGATGGACGTCCAGTCGAGACTCGGATCCCACAGCGCGTTCACGTACTTGCGCAGCGCCGAGTCGCGCTCGCTGGCCGCGAGCTCGGCCACGGCGTACGGCTCCAGATTCTTGAGCGTCACGCCCGGCGGCAGATGGAACCCCGTGCGCACCTCGCGCTCCCGCCGCCCCAGAAAGGGCACGTCCACGGTGATGCACAGCGCGTCGTAGCCCGCCTGCTCGGCGCGCTCCACCAGCGCGCGTGTGACCTCGCGGTCGCGGTAGCAGTAGAGCTGGAACCACCGCCCGGCCGCCGGCGCCGCGGCGGCCACGTCTTCCAGCGACGTGGTGGACACGGTGCTCACCACCTGGATCACGTCGGCCGCGGCGGTGGCCCGGGCCACGGCGCGTTCCCCGTCGGGGTGGGCCAGCGCGTTGAATCCGCAGGGTGCGGTGAGCACGGGCACGGCCGTGCGGCGGCCGAGCACGGTGGTGGAGCAGTCCACGTGGCTGACGTCCACGAGCACCCGCGGCCGCAGGCGCACGGCCTCCCAGGCGCGGCGGTTCTCGTCGACGGTCACCTCGTCGTTGGCGCCGCCGGCGTAGTAGTCGTAGACCATCTGGGGCAGCCGCTCGCGGGCGAGGGCTTCGAGGTCGCTCAGATTGACGGGAACCGACATACAGGGCCTGGAATGGAGTGGCGGGCATCGCGGCGCCCCTGATTCTATCCTCCGCGACCAGCCGTTGGCCATGCGGCGGGGCCCGCCGCCTTCCAACGGCGCTGGACGCCACCGCGTACATCCAGCAGCTTTTTCCACGCGACAAGTTCCACCCCCCGTTCCCACCCCGAGGCCTCGATGTCCACGCGCGCGCAACCGTTCGACGGCCGTGCGTCCGCCGGTGGGTCCCCCCGGTATCTGCCCCTGTTGCTCCTGCTGTTCGTCGGCAGCGGCTGCGCGGCGCTGATCTACGAGATCGTCTGGTTCCAGCTGTTGTCGCTCAACATCGGCTCGTCGGCGGTGTCGCTGGGCGTGCTGCTCGGCACCTTCATGGGCGGCATGTGTCTGGGCAGCCTCGGCCTGTCGCGGGTGATCTCGGCCCGGCACCATCCGCTCCGGGTATACGCGGCGCTCGAGGCGGCCATCGGCGTGCTGGGCGTCGTCGTGCTGTTCGTGCTCCCGTACGCCGGCGGCGTCTACACGTCGATGGCGGCGCACGGGATGCCGGGCCTGCTCCTGCGCGGCGTGGTGAGCGCCATCTGTCTGCTGCCGCCCACGCTGCTCATGGGCGCCACGCTCCCGGCCATCGCCCGCTGGGTGGAGACGACGCCGGCCGGCGTGTCGTGGCTGGGCTTCTTCTACGGCGGCAACACGGCGGGCGCCGTGTTCGGGTGCCTGCTGGCCGGCTTCTATCTGCTGCGCGTGCACGACATCGCCACGGCGACGTATGTGGCGGTGGGGATCAACGCCTTCGTGGCGGCGGCCGGGTTCGCGCTCTCCACCGTGACGCCGCACGCGGCGCCGGCCCACCTGGCGGACGCGCCGGCGGCGCCGCCGCCGGTGCCGGGGGCGGGGCTCGTGTATCTGACCATCGGCATCTCGGGGGCCACGGCGCTGGCCGCCGAGGTCGTGTGGACGCGTGTCCTGTCGCTGCTGCTGGGCGCCACGACATATACGTTTTCGCTTATACTCGCGGCGTTCCTGGTGGGCATCGGCGTCGGCAGCAGCGCGGGGTCGATGATCGCGCGGTCCACGGCCAACGCGCGCGCGGCGCTGGGGTGGTGCCAGGCGCTGCTCGTGGCGGGCATCGCCTGGGCGGCGTACGCGCTCACGCAGATGCTCCCCTACTGGCCGGTGAACCCGGCGCTGGCCGCCACGCCGCGCTTCCAGTTCGAGATCGACCTCATGCGCTGTCTGTGGGTGGTGCTCCCGGCGGCGCTGTTGTGGGGGGCGAGCTTCCCGCTGGCGCTGGCCGGCATCGGGTCGGGCGAGCGCGACGGCGGACGCCTGGTGGGGCGTGTGTACGCGGCCAACACCGTGGGGGCCATCGTCGGCGCGCTGGCGGCCAGTCTGTGGCTCATCGCCTGGATCGGCACCAACGATACCGAGCGCGTGATGATCGGCTTCGCGGCGCTGGCCGCGGTGCTGATGTTCCTGCCCGTGGTCGCGGCCAACGGGGCCCGGCTGCGCTCGACACGGAAGGGGGCGCTGCTCGCCGCCGCCACGGTGGTCGTGGCCGGCTGGCTCGGCGCCACCACGAAGCCCGAGCCCGACCTGCTCGTGGCGTACGGGCGGTGGATGGTCACCTGGCTGCCCTTCGACGGCAAGATCATCTACGTGGGCGAGGGGATGAACTCGTCGGTGGCGGTGTCGGAGATGCCCAACGGCGTGCGCAACTACCACAACGCCGGCAAGGTGCAGGCGTCGAGCGAGCCCCAGGACATGCGGCTGCAGCGCATGCTCGGACATCTCACCACGCTGCTCCCGGCCAATCCGGCGTCGGTACTGGTGATCGGGTGCGGCGCCGGCGTCACCGCGGGCGCGGTGTCCATTGATCCGCGCGTCCAGCACGAGACGATCGCCGAGATCGAACCGCTGGTGCCCCAGGTGGTGTCGCAGTACTTCGCCGGGCCGAACTTCGACGTCGTCAACAATCCCAAGGTGACCATCCAGATCGACGACGCGCGGCACTTCATCCTCACCACCGACCAGAAGTTCGACGCCGTGACGAGCGATCCGCTCGATCCGTGGGTGAAGGGCGCGGCCACGCTGTACACCGAGGAGTTCTTCGACGTCGTCAAGCAGCACCTGAACCCGGGCGGGGTGGTGACGCTGTTCGTCCAGCTGTACGAGAGCAACGAGGCTGCGGTGAAGAGCGAGGTGGCCACGTTCATGAAGGCGTTCCCCAATGGCATGGTGTTCGGCAACGAGTACAACGGCGCCGGCTACGACATGGTGCTCGTGGGCTCGGTGGAGCCGATGACGATCGACGTGGACGCCATCGAGCAACGCCTCCAGACGCCCGCCTATGCGCCGGTGGCGCGATCGCTCACCGACATCGGGTTCTACTCGGCGGTGGACCTGTTCTCGACGTTCGCCGCCCAGGGACCGATGCTCGCGCCCTGGCTGGCCGATGCCCAGATCAATCATGACCGCAACCTCCGCCTGCAGTACCTGGCCGGGATGAGCCTCAACCACTACGACCAGAAGGCCATCTACGCGCAGATGCTGCAGTACCGCCGGTATCCGGAGCACCTCTTCACCGGCTCGCCGCGCACCCTGCTCACCCTGCACGCCGCCATCACCGGAGGCTTCCAGCCGTGAAGTCACGCCGCTTCCTGCCGTTGTTGCTCGTCCTGTTCGTCGGGAGCGGGTGTGCGGCGCTCATCTACGAGATCGTCTGGTTCCAGCTGCTGCAGCTGGTCATCGGGTCCACGGCGGTGTCCATGGGCGTGCTGCTCGGCACGTTCATGGGCGGTATGTGCATCGGCAGCCTGGCGCTGCCGCGGTACGTGTCGGCCACGCGGCATCCGCTGCGGGTGTACGCGGCGCTGGAACTCGGCATCGGCCTCATCGGCATCGCGGTGCTGTTCGCGCTGCCGTACGCCGGCGGCGTGTACACCGCCGTCGCCGGCCAGGGCGTGGTGGGGGTGATCACGCGAGCCGTGCTGTGCACGATCCTGCTCCTGCCGCCCACGATCCTCATGGGCGCCTCGCTCCCCGCCATCGCGCGGTGGATCGAGACGACGCCCACGGGCGTGTCGTGGCTGGGCTTCTTCTACGGCGGCAACACGGCCGGCGCCGTGGTCGGCTCGTTGCTCGCCGGCTTCTACCTGCTGCGCGTGCACGACATGCCGACGGCCACCTATGGGGCGGCGGGACTCAACGCGGCGGTGGCGCTGCTGGCGATCGCGATCGCCGCGTTCACGGCGCACGACGGGGAGGCGGCGGCGGCGGCCACCGCCGGCGGCGCCACGTTCGTGCGCGCGGCCTGGCCCGTGTACGCGGCCATCGCCCTCAGCGGGCTCACGGCGCTGGGCGCCGAGGTGGTGTGGACGCGCCTGTTGTCGCTGCTGCTGGGCGGCACGACCTATACGTTTTCCATAATTCTCGCGGTGTTCCTGATCGGCATCGGCGCCGGCAGCAGCGCCGGAGCGGCGTGGTCGCGCAACACGCGGTCGGCCCGCGTGGCGCTCGGGGTCTGCCAGTTGCTGCTCGTGGTGGCGGTGGCGTGGGCCACGTACCTGATCGCGCGGGCGCTGCCCTACTGGCCGGTGGACCCGGGGCTCTCGCCCAGCCCCCGGTTCACGCTCGAGATCGATTTCGCGCGGGCGCTGTTCACCATCCTGCCGGCGGCGCTGCTCTGGGGCGCGAGCTTTCCGCTGGCGCTGGCCGCGGTGGCCGAGCCGGGCCAGGATCCGGGCCGGCTGGTGAGCGGCGTGTACGCCGCCAACACCGTGGGGGCAATCGCGGGCGCGCTGCTGTTCAGCATCTTCCTCGTGCCGATGCTCGGCACGCAGAACGCGCAGCGCGCACTCATGGTGCTGGCGGCCGGCGCCGGGCTGCTGCTGCTGGCGCCGGCGGCGTTCGGGCGGGCGGCACCGCTGGGACGCACGGCGGCGCTGGCCGCGGCGGTGGCCATCGCCGCCATGCTGGTGTGGACCGCGCCGCGCATTCCGTTCGAACTCATCGCCTACGGGCGGCAGATGCCCTGGCGGCTGAACGAGGTGAAGGAGCTGTACCGCGGCGAGGGCCGCAACGCGTCCATCGGCGTCTCGGAAGAGCCCGACGGCGTGCGCAACTTCCACGTGAGCGGCAAGGTGGAGGCATCGAGCGAGCCGCAGGACATGCGGCTGCAGCGCATGCTCGGCGGCATCCCGGCCCTGTTCCATCCCGACGCGCGGTCGGTGCTCGTGGTCGGGTTCGGCGCGGGCGTCACGGCGGGGTCCATGCTGCCCTTCCCCACGGTGACCAGCGAGCGCATCTGCGAGATCGAACCGCTCATTCCCACGCACATCGGGCCGTACTTCGCGCAGCAGAACTTCGACGTGCTCCACGACAAGCGCGTGCACATCACCTACGACGACGCACGGCACTTCATCCTCACCACCGACGCCACGTACGACATCATCACCTCCGACCCCATCCACCCGTGGGTGAAGGGCGCGGCGACGCTCTATACCAGGGAATACTTCGAGCTCGTGAAGGCGCACCTGAATCCGGGCGGGCTCGTCACGCAGTGGGTGCCGTTGTACGAGAGCAATGAAGCGGCGGTGAAGAGCGAGATCGCGACGTTCTTCCAGGTGTTCCCCAACGGCACCATCTGGGGCAACACCAATCAGGGACAGGGCTACGATCTGGTGCTGCTGGGCCAGGTGGAGCCGCTGCGCCTGAATGTGGACTCGCTGCAGGCGCGGCTCGCGCGCCCCGACATGCGCGCGGTGGCGGCGTCGCTGGCCGAGGTGGGCTTCTATTCGGTGACCGACCTGCTCGATACGTACGCCGGGCGCGCGTCGGACCTGGCGCCCTGGCTGGCCGACGCGCAGATCAACCTCGACCGGAATCTGCGGCTGCAGTATCTGGCCGGGCTGACGCCGGACCAGTACAAGGGCGATCCCATCTACAAGGACATGCTTCGCTACCGGCGCTTCCCGTCGGGCCTGCTCACCGGCGCGCCGGCAACGATGGCGCCGCTCCGCGCGGCGTTCACCGTCTACCCCTAGCGGGCGCTAATCGCCGCCCGGCGGCGGCGCGAAGGGGAGCGCCCCGCGCAGGATATCCAGCCGGAACTCGGTCCATCCGTCCACCTGGTAGTACTGCACGTGGATCTCGTGGCGCCCGCCGTCGATCACCGCCGCGTCGATGGCTGACTCGTGCGGCTGCCAGTGATCGATGGCGAGCGTGCCGTCCACCCACACGCGCACCGCGTCGTCGCTGATCGTACGGAGCGTGTAGCGCCCCGCGGGCAGGGTCACGGTGGTGGTGGCATCGAGCGCCCAGCGGTTGATGGGCAGCGCCGTGATCGCCGGTCCGTACCACTCGTAGTCCAGCCGCGGCTCCGCGCGCGTGAGCAGCGGCGTGGTGCGGAGGAGCGCGGCGAACGCCTCGCCGTGGGCGCGCGGGTCGGTGCTGTCGGTCCAGGCAAAGAAGCGGGCGTTCCAGTTGGCCGTGGGTTCGAACCGGCCATATGCAAACGTATATGGTTGCCCCGCGGCCCCCCGCTCGCCGCGTGGTGACACGGTGGCCGCGCCGCGGTACTCGAGCGTCACCTCCCAGTCGTCGGCCGCGCCGGCCTCGGGGGTCACGGTGAGCGTGTCGCCGGTGCGGCCGCTGGTGCGCGATACCGCGGCCACACCCCGTTTGGCCACCAGGGTCCACCGGCCCGCCGGGCCGAGCACGGCCAGCCGCAGCGGCAGGGCATGGGCACTGTCCACCGGCCAGAGCTTGGGCGACCGCCAGTCGTACGGCCCCCAGTCGTCCACGACGATCGCTGACCGGTCGCGCCGCGTGAGCGCCGAACCGGGGATCACCCGCTGCGCCGCCGGCGCCGCCGGGGCGAGGCGCGCATACTCGGCGGGCAGCATCGCCTGGGGATCACACGCCGTACCGGCGGCGGCGGCGGTCGCCGGCCCTTCGGTGATACCGGCCATGCGGTAGTTGACCGTGTCCTTGAGCACGGCCAGCGTATCGATGCCGAGAAACGTGTCGTTGCTGGCCACGAAATTCGCGGTGGTCGCCACGCGCAGCGCCACGCGCTGCCCGGCAAAGGTGTTGCCGGTCACGCGGTAATCGCGGCTGTGCGTGTCGTGCTGCTTGGGATAGCCCCAGTCGGCGGCCTCGGGGTAGTTGGCCCAGAGCCAGAGACCGGTGGTGCCGCCGGCAATGCGGTTGTTGGCGATCACGTTGTCCTGCCCGTGCTCGATGGCGATGCCGTTGCGATTGCCGAGCAGGCAGTTGGCCACGGCCTTCGAGTCGTAGCTGTAGCCGCCCCACAGCCCGTAGTCGCTGCCGGCCACGCGATTGGCGATGAACGCGTTGCGGCTGAACGTCGCCTCCATGCCGTTGGTGGGCGCGAAGCTGAAGTCGTTGCCGAAGAACAGATTGTCGTTGGCGCCGCCGAGTCCGGTATCCATGGTGGTCTGGCCGGCCCACAGGAACAGCCCGTCGCCCCCGTGGGTCACCGAGTTGTAGGCCACCACGTTGCTGTCGCTCTGTTCGTACACCAGGAGCCCGGCCGAGTCCTGGCCCCGGCGGTAGAAACCGTGGCTGTATCCGCGCACGTCGAAGTCGATGCGATTGTGCAGGATGGTGTTGTGCGACGAGCGGTAGAGGCCGAGCCCCAGCCCGGAGTCGTACGACAGCGTGTTGTCGTGGATGCGCAGGTGATCGCTCCGCGTGAGCAGCACGCCGTTCATGCCCTGCTCGGCCGTATTGTCGCGCAACTCGCCGCCGCTCACGTCCACCAGGTAGACGGCGGCGCCGTAGCGCAGCCATTCGTCTTTCTCGTTGTGGTGGAACGACAGCCAGTCCACCAGGCTCTCGTGGTCGACCAGGCTGTAGAGGCGCGGCTTCCAGTTGTAGCTCAGGTCGTTGCCGACGAGCGTGAGGCCGCGCGTGCCGCGGGCCATGATCGCCACTTTGTAGCCGCGGATGTGCGCGTTGAGAATGCGCACGTTGCGGCCGCCGTCCACCCGCACGGCCACACCCGCGCCCTGGTCGGGATCGGCGTGGGGGTCGGTGCCTTCCATGCGGGCGCCGGCGAAGTCCACGGTGACGTCGTCGCCGCGAATGGTGAGCACGGCGGAGTCGAGCGACGCCGGCGCCGCGAGATGATAGGTGCGCGGCACCACGCGCACCGAATGCGTGATCACGAGCCCGGGACGGAGTTCGACGGAGGGAAGGCGCGACGCGCGCTGCGCGCCGGCGACGGTCGGGGCCAGCGCCAGGAGCACTGCCGGAATTGTCAGGCGGTTCATGCGGAGTTGCGGTCGCTGCGATCGAGGTGCACGTCCATCTGCGGGAACGCGATCGTGATCCCATTGGCCTTGAACGCGCGCCAGATGTCGTGGTTGAGCCGCGATTTGGCCACCGGGGCCACCCATGAATCCTCGATCCAGATCGAGAGATCGAAGTTGATGCTCGAATCGCCGAATTCGGTGAGCAGCACGCGGCATTCGTGGGTCGCGTCGCGGTCGGTCGCTTGCATGCCGACGTCGTGGAGCACCTTGAAGACCAGGTCGACGTCCGATTCGTAGGCCACGCCCACCGACGTCCGCAGCCGGAAGAGCGAATCCCGCAGCGTGTAGTTGGTCACGATCTGCTGCGCCAGGAGGGCGTTCGGAATGATCAGGTCTTCCTCGTCGCGGGTGCGGCCCACGGCGGCGCGCAACCCGAGCCGCGTGATGCGCACCACGCGGCCGTCGATGCTGAGAATGTCATCGGGTTTGATCGTGCGTTCGAGCAGCAGGCTGACGCCGGCCACGAAGTTCTGGGCCACGCCCTGCATGGCGATGCCCACACCCACAGCCAGGAACGCGCCCGCGGCGAACAGCGCCGCCAGGTCCACGCCCAGCGTCTCGATGGCGATGGCGAACCCCACCACGAGCACGAAGTACTGCACCAGCCGCGCGATGATGCGCGCCGTGCCGACGTCGATCGTGGCCCGCCCGTGCAGTGCCTTGCGGGTCGCGGCCTTGGCCAGCCGCGATAGCCAGAGCGCCGCGACCAGCATCAACACGAACACGAGCAACGCCGAAAGCGTCACCGACGTGCCGTGCAGGTCGAACAAGCGGGCGTGCAGGAATCGGGAGAGTTGGGCCGGCAGAGACGGCAGCGCCATGGCCCCAGTCTCGCCCCTCTCCGGGGGGAATGCAAGCACGCGCGGCACCGGCGACGGCGGCCCGCCCGACGTCCGGCGCCGTCAGGCCACCGGCGGCACCCGGTCGTCGGGGGGCACGAAGTTCGACAGGAACACGCGCTCCTCCGGGGTCAGGCTGCCCACGCCGTCGGCGCTGATCTTGTCCAGAATCCGGTTCACTTCGTCGCGGTTCAGCTCGTGGATGGAATTCGGGTCCACCCGCTTCCACTCGAGCACCTTCCCCATCGGCGCCTTGGGCACGGCCTTGGCGCGGAACTTCCGCACGCCGTAGTGGCGGTCCACCCACCAGAGATAGAGGAACCCGCCGGCGATGCCGCCCAGGTGCGCGAAGTCGGCCACGCCGCTCGTCGAGCCGTTCATCCCGCTCCAGATCGAGTACGCCACGGTGAGCGCGATGAGCCAGATGGCCTGGATGGGGAGCACGCCCCAGATGTAGATCAGCTCGCGCGGCCAGTACTTGGCGAACGCCATCTCCACGCCGAACACGGCCGCCGACGCCCCGATGATCGCCGCCTGCGGCGCGAGTAGGAACGACAGCAGCGCGCCCGAGATGCCGGCGATGAAGTACAGCGTGATGAACCGGTTCGACCCCAGCCGCTGCTCCACCCGCGGCCCGAAGAAGAACAGCACGATCATGTTGAAGGCGATGTGCATGATCCCGCCGTGCAGGAACATGTACGTCACCAGCGTCCACGGCCGGATGAAGATCCACGCCGGCACGAAC
>Ga0307375_10007045_pt1 | contig 10301 bp, 11 predicted proteins | sample TR1MG_FD_202531 | JGI IMG/M metagenome (GOLD analysis project Ga0307375, IMG submission 202531) | Soil microbial communities from Risofladan, Vaasa, Finland - TR-1 | ecosystem: Environmental > Terrestrial > Soil > Coastal area > Acid sulfate soil | place: Finland: Risofladan, Vaasa | collected...
GGAACAATTAGTAATAGGAACAAAAGAAGGTGGGTATGCACCTAGATTATATGTTGATTATACTGTGTATCCAACTGATGCATTTGCTGATGGTGTTTATTGGAAAACAATAGATGGTGTTGATATTTATAATAGAACATTTTCTGGATATGAGGATTTTAGAACATATACTGAGGTTGATCCAAATGGTGATTTATCTGTTTCATCTGATGGGTACACTTGTACTGTGTCAAATCATCATTATAATGAGGACATGACATATTTGTATAAATATGATGCTGTGCCTGATGGTTATAGTGAGGATTTTTATTTTTATTATGCTTTTTTTATTGAATATACTGAATCTGGTAGTGATTATGTAACTTTGATGGAAAATGTTAGATTAACTGATCAATCAGCTACTACTATATATTCTTATTCAAGGGGATATGATTTTCCAACTAATAATATGTATTTTACAAGTGGTGGGGCATACTATAATTCATATTATGGTGTATCTGGTGTTACTAGGTGGTATAGATTTAACTATGAGGGTTCTTATATATGGAATTATTCAGTATATTCCAATGAACAAGATTGTATGGATATGACAGATGCATTAAATACAAGAGATGATTGTGATTTTACATTATATGGTCATTTAACAGAGGATGAAAGTTTAGATGTTATGGTTAATCGTGACTTTATTGCTGGTGCAACATATAATATAAATCCTAGCATAATTTCATATTTACATATATCCTCTAATAATTATACAATAGAGGATATATTTTATTTAGTTGAAAATGGAACTTTAATAGAAACAATAGAGGGTTACGATGATTTATTAGATTATTTTGATATAGAAGAATTAGAAGTTGGTTATGTTGAAGATTCCTTTTACATAGATTCAGATGATGATGAATGGTTATTTATGGGTGAAATATATGATATAACTGCACAGTTTTATAATCCAGAATATGCAGAAATAAGTTTTAATGATGGTATTCATGAAACAAAGTTAAAATATCTTAATTCTACAAAAAAAATGAATGTTGAATCAACTGATTCTTATGTTTGTGGGTTAATATATAGTACATATGAAATAGATAATGGAACATATACATTAAAATGGAGAGCCATATTAGATAAAAACATAGTTGATTCATATAATGTTAGCTTTGATTATTATACATATAATGATTATGATGAATCGTTTGGTTCTACCGGAACATATAGAAATATATATAATCTTGGTGGTAAGGTATATTACAATTTTACTGGTGACGCTGGTAGGGTAATAGGTGGCGAACCATTCCAAATATATGTTAATCAAACTGGTTCAATAGCAAGTACCAGTACCGTTTTCAGAAAACTACAACATTGGAGAATGCTATATGAATTAGATTTTTCACCAACATGGAGTGTAAATTATTATACTAATTATATTGGTACAGCTATAACAAGAATAGGATTTGATTATAGAATAAATAATGAATGGGTAGATGGTTGGTATTGTCTAATATATCTTAATGAGGGAAATATAGGACATTATGGTGGTTCAAATGATAATTCATGGATAAAATTAAATGTAGAATGGTATAATAACGGAACAATGGTAAAAGAGGATTACATATATACTTATTCATATGCGTATTTCCCATCAGGTCAATCAGCATCAGAAAGAACAACATTTAATGTATGGGTTGATATATGGTTCAACAGATTAAATGCATCAACAGTTGTTGGTGGTAGAGTAAACTCATATTATCATGGTATGGAAGAAAATGGTTGGTGGTTATGGACTGATTTTGCACCAAAAATGGGTAATGTTACATCATCAATGTTCTTTGATGATCTATTGGATGTTAATGGTAGCATAGTATCATGTAAAGATATCGAATTAGTTAGACCTAAATTAATACTAACTAAAACGACATACGATAATAGAGTTGAAGTTTATCCATTTGAAATAATGGATTGGAAACAAGCAGATGATAGAATGGAAGGTGTGAACACACCAGTATTTACAGATACAAAAGTAATAGATATGCCCCAAACTGGATTTATTGCTTCATTAATAAGTGCGGTTCAAGGTATATCAACATCAATATGGAAAGGAGCATTAGGGTTTATACATATCTTAATATCATCAATGGATTCATTATTAACATCTATTGGTTCCCCTGTTTCAATGTCACAAATGATAGAATGGATAATGGTACAAACATCCGTAATATCTTCATGGATGATATATGTAACAGAATATGCGTTAAGCATGATAACTGTATTTACCAGTATGCTTAATTTTGTTTTACAAATAATGGAGAACATGATAAATGCAATATTATGGATATTTGGTAATGTTGTAGCTTTTCCATTACATATAATGAATTTTATAGTAGCAATAATAAACGGTCAAACATATACAATAAATGATTGGGTTTTCGATTTTACAACAGCATCTGAATTAATAGATAGTGCAAAAACATTAGCACCATTAACAATAGGATTTGGATATGTTTCATGGTTATTCTGGGGTAATATAGATATGACTGGTGATGTTGATGAAACTGGAATCGCAAAAAGAATATTATTAACATTCCAGTATATGAGGGAAGGATATAACTCAATATTCTGGGTATTTAATAGAATGAGAAATGAAATAGTAAGTTTATACAACTTTATAAGGAGTCATATAGGTGGTGGTGGTGGTGGTGAAGTATCTGAAACCTAGTGAAAGGGATGATAGTATATTTAATCCACAATATAAAAAGGAAAAAGAATTTACAAGAAAAGAGAATAAGGATAAGATAAAAAAAATAGTTTTAGTTTCATTAATAGTGTTATTTTTGGGTAGAAAATATTTTGAGGGAAAAGTAATAGATGTTGAAATATATGATACTAATTGGAAAAAGATTGATTCATGTATCATTAAAAATGTTTCTAATTATTATGTAAAAAATAATTCTCCATATGATTTGATTTTATATATTAATTCAGAATATGATTATAATACAAGTTATAATGGTGAGATATTATATAAGGATACATCAACTTTTATATGGTTTACATCAGATATTGAACAATCATTAATAATTATTGGTGAAAGATATGATTAGTAAAAAAAAGATGTTAATCTTGATATTAGCATTATTGTCACAGATTATTATGTTTAATGGGTTAATAATTAATACATCTGGTTCATATATTGATGAATATTCATACTATAAGGAAATTACATTAACAGAGTCAAATGGTGATACATTAACTGATTTTCAGGTTCCAATAGTTGTATATTATGGTTCAGGTAGTGATGGTACCGAAAGTATAAACTCAGATACAATGATAAAAATATACTTAAATAGTCATTCACAGACTGATTTTGATGATGTTAGGTTTTCAAGCAGTGATGATAATGAACTGGATTATTGGATACAAGAAAAGGATGATTCAAACTATGCAATTTTTTGGGTTGAAATAGATACAATAACAGCAAATGATGATACTATGTTTCATATATATTATGGTAATGCTACAACTACAACAACAAGTAATGGTGTAAACACATTTCCACTATTTGATCATTTTGATGATACAAGTTTAAATGCAACATTATGGAATACTGTTGGAACCCCATCAGAATCGGGAACAATAATATCATTAAATGATGCTGATACAATTTCGTCAAAAATATCATTTGGTTTTGGATATGCTGTATATTCAAGTTCAATAGCTGATGAACAAGACACTACATTTTTATCATTTGATGAGGGATATCCATTAAATATATTAAGATTACAAAATAGTGACCTATATTCCAATAATGATTTTGATAAGTTTCAGATGGTAATTAGAGAAGATGGTAATAGTGCAGATACAGGGCAAGATGGATGGAATGATTTTAGGAGTGATTATAATGTGTATTCAATTAGAAGGGAAGATGGTACATTTGTAACCTTTACACAGAGTGATAACTCATATAAAGTAATAACTCCATACATTCCGAATGGTAATTGTTATGCATATGTAGGTGTATATGATAGTTCTCAGGAATCACAGTTAGATGTTGATTGGATATTTGTTAGAAAGTGGATTGAAGATCAACCAGCATCATCAGTTGGTAATGAGCAAACATCAATAATCATTATAAATTCACCATATGGATTGTATGGATTTGGATATAATGGAACCACAATAATATCACAATATGTTGATCTTGGTTGGATAATCAATGAGACAGATTGTAATTTTACGGAAATATTAAGATCAATAAATGGAGTTGATTATATAAGTGTTGGTAATACATCATTTAACAATTACAGGGATGAAAATGTATCAAAGGGGTATTATTACTATTATAAAATAAGAAATGGTAGATTCTATAATCCAAATAGTGTTGTATTTAGTGATAATAGTTCAGTAAATTATGAAAGGGTTTATTGGGATATTAATAATACTGGATACTGGAATATATGGGTTCCTAGTAATCTAACAGTCTCATTAGGTACTGTATCAGGTGGAAATTTAGCAAGTATTCAAATAATAAATGATGATTCCTATTTGGAAGTATCTGAAATAGTAGGAACCCCAGCATATGTTATAGAATATAATTGGACTGATATTCCAGATAATATTATCCTGATGTCGGTTAATATGAATGAAACATATGATGGTAATAGAGGACATATTGTTCTGATACAAATATACTGTAATGTAGAAAATACTTGGAAGGAAATAGGGAAAATATTTGATTCCAGTGATTATGCATGGAATAATAATACTATTGAGTGTTCCTTAGCTAAAATAAGGCTGAGTGATAACAATGGTACTATAATGGGAAGGGTGATACACACATCAAGTGGAAATATTAATCATGATCAGTTTATTGATTATATTGAACTTAGAGCCTTCATACCATCATCTAGTAGTGATGGTGGCACAACAACTGAATTTTTATGGTATCCGATATTCTTTTATGTTATTAGTATAATATTTATAATAACTGTTGGAATATCATTAAAGAAAAAACGGTAGGAGAAAATGGCTATGAGTGTAAAAATACATATTGGGATAATATTTATGTTCATTGGACTTGTAATAAGTTCAGGGATATTAATAGCAAATGATAGGGGTATCATAGTAGATACTTTAGCAACAGATATGGGTGTACCAGCATGGGAATTAGCTTTTTCTTCATATATGATATTTTTTATCGGTGGAATAATGGTACAAATGTTATCAGAAAAACATAAAAATATAGATAACTCAGATTATCTAAATGTTTTAATTACAATACTATCACCAATATTTTCAATGTATGCTTTAACAGGTTTAGCAAATGGTTCAATAGTAACCGATGCAACAAATATGCTAGTTGAATTTCAGGCATGGTATGAGTATTTCGCAATAGTAATAGTTGTTTATATAGGATGGTTTTTCATAATTAAGAGGTAATAAAAATGAATGCATCAGATTTTGGTGGAATAGTTTTATTAGTTATTATTGGTGTGTTCTATTTTGTAACCGAAAAAATGATAGATGGAAAAGATGGGATTGGTGAAATAAAAAAAGTTATAAGTCTTATAACTGATAGTATAAACAGATTCGTTAAATGGGTGAATAGATTTTGAGAAAAAGAATTGTTCATGTGTTATTTGAATTTCATAAATCACAGGACGTTAGTGATTTTGAGAACTCATTAAGAACATTAATCAGTCAAAGAAAATTACCAAGTGTAGCTTCATTGAAATTAATGGTGGACTATAAAAATTTAAGACAGATTGGTGTTCATGATCTACCAATTCCTATTGTAATCATTGATGATAAAATAAAGAATGATAAAGATTAAATATATGGGTATACTATATATTATTGATCCATATGATAATTGATGAATTATTTTGGGGATATTTCCCTTATTCACTTGGAGTAATCATTATACCAATAATTATATTCTTCATGCTAAAGAGAGAAAAATCTGATATTATCATAAATAGAGTTGAAGTTTTCTTTAAGGGAAATACTAAAGGTTATTATCCCTGTGAGGTTGGAAAAGAAGAAATACAATTCATGATAGATGGTACTGTTTACACTGAACCAATACTATATCATCCTAGATTAGAAATGAATAGTAGTCAAATGTTCAGGACTTATCTATTTGCTGAAGGTACTGGTATGATAGATGTACCAGTATTAACAAGAAGTGATAGGAATAAGATAATAAAATACCTTATGGATCAGGATGCTGTTGCAGAGGATTTGAAAGATAAGGAACTTGATGCATGGACTGATACAGAAATAATAACATATATTCAATTCTATAATTTTGATATTGAGCAAATAACAGATAAACCAGTGATGAAATCATTTAATACATCAATGAATGCATTTGTAAATCTTATAGATGGATTAATACAGAGAATAAAGTATTTAGAACCAAATAATGAATCAACATTCAGTAATTTATTAAAATATGTTATAGGTATTTTAATAGGTTTTGGGTTTGCATGGGCTTTAACATTAAAAGGATATATCTAAAATCTGGTGATATATAGTGAAACCTGAAAGAATGGTAATTAAGGAAGAAACAGAAAGGGGTGATGTTACCAGATCATTAGAGGGTGTTATAAACACTCAATTCATATCAAAAAGATTTAAAGATATTATGAGTGCAACAAGATTAACAAGATATGAAGTACTGATTTTTGCATTAATGGAGATAGTGAGAATAGTATCAAAAATAAATAGCTTATCATATTCAGATATGGAGCAAAATAATTTAGCATTATTAGAGAATGAAGAAAGAAAGGAGATATATGAATTATGGTCATTAAAGAAAAGATTTATGAGAAACCCTCATGCATTAGCATTTGTTATATGTGATTCATTTGTATATATGTATGGACTTGGATTACAATCATTAGATGGATTATCAAGACAAGAAGGAACCACCTTAGTATCTGGTTCATATCAGAAACTATTAAATCCTGATGAAATGGGAACATTTGAAAAACTTAAAAAGAGGTTACTTGGAAATGTCATATATCCAGCATAATGATCCATTATCAATAATAGATAATCAAAACAAGGATTTTGAAAGGCAATTTGGTAGGACAATAGGAATACATAACAGAAAAAGAACTGGAAAAACATTAAGTGCAGTAATGTTAGCACTATTATATCTTGATATATTACCATATATTAAGGGTGTGATAACAAATATTAATCTTAAATTTGAATCATTGGGAATACAGGATAAGGTCATACCATTTCAAAACATAAAAATGATAAAGGATAAAACATATAGGTATTATTTATTATTACTTGATGAATTTGCTGATATATGTGATTCTAGGCTATCATCAAGTTATAGGAATAGATTTATCACAACACTGTTAAAGGATACTGGGAAATTTGGACAAATATTACTTTTAACAGATCAGAATGCAAGTGCAATCGATAAAAGGGTGAGAAATAATGCTGATGCTGTTTTACGCCCAGAAATAAATTTGGATACTGGTATGTGTGACGTAAAGGTTTTACCTTCATATCAATCATATTTCGAAGTGGATGCTTATGAAAGATGGAATCAATATGATGTTTCATTTAAATATTCTTTTAAGGAATATTATCCCTTATATGATACTACACAACATCTTGATAGGTATAAATTAACATTTGAACCAGAGGATTATTTTGAGGAATTTAGTGAATGGTTTATTGGTAAGGGCTATGATAAAATAGAAGATTACTCCATAAAAAAAGCAACATTAACACTATGGAAGGAATCAGATGATGTTGTAATATCACAGAGCCAATTATCAGCATTATTAGAATATATGAAATTAGAAAATAAACTTGAACTATACAGGAGATAAAAAAATGAAAAGAATATATGCAGTAAAAACTGGTCGTTATTATCTTATTAGGGAAAGAAAGGATGGTAATACATCAATCTTAGGTAGATATGGTGAAAAAGAAAATGAATGATGGGGTAACAATAGTAATACCAGTAAAAAATGAGCCATATGTATATGAATTAGCAAAGAAAATAAAAAATATTTTATATGATGTGAAAAATGAAATACTTGTTATATCTAATAACAAAAATAAGTATCATGATATATATTTTGAAAATATAAATATTCTTGGTGATAGTTTAGAAAGAGCAATATTAACAGGATTCCAGAGTGCTAAATATGAAAACATTATAGTCATGGATGGGGATGGACAACACCCACCAGAATATCTAAGAAGAATATATGACGAACTACAATCAAATGATATTGTTATTGCATCAAGATTCAATGGAGAATCAACTGTAAGATTATCACCATATAGGAAATTGGTATCAAGAACATTTAATTTTATAGCAAAATGGATAGGTGCAGAATCCAGTGATCCAATGTCCGGATTCTTTGGTGTAAAAAAAGAGGTTGTTGATAATATAGAATTTAATCCCTTCAAATGGAAGGTATTGACTGAAATATTATTAAAATGTGGAGATATTAGGGTAAGTGAAATACCATATTCATTTAACAGGCGTATAGGTGGAACCTCATCAACATCATATAAACTAGGGTTTTCAATAATAACTGATCTATTATCCCATACAAATAAACTTAAAAAATATCTTTCAACTATTATAACAATGGTATTTTTGGTAATATTATTATCGATGCTAAACATAAATACATTGATATCATCTTTAACAATGATTGATTTTAAATATGTTATATTGGCGATATTATCATATAATATAATGTCATTATTAATGAGTTATAGATTAAACTCAATATTAAAATCATATGGATTTATGACAAAACTAAAGGATGTTTTTTATGCACATACATTCGGTATGCTATCATCAAATATAGGTTTAGGTCAAATAGGTTATTTAGCAACAGTGCCAATACTTGAAAAAAATAGTAGTGTAGACAAAAATTCATCAACATCAATAATATTTGGGATACAAGGAATAGAAATGATAATGAAAGGTGTTTTTGGGATGGTATCACTATTATATCTACTATTTCTAACTGGTATTGAAATCAGTACACTATATCCAGCATTATTAGGTATATCATTCCTTATAATTGCTGGTGGATTGTTAATATTTTTATTATTATATAATCCATATTGGTTAGAAGATACACCCATATTTGGAAATATTGTTATATTCTTCCAGAATAATAAAGACTTTAGAAAAAAATTTCTCTTTATAACATCAATAAGTTTTATATGTTGGTTATTAAGAGGATTGGAATGGTATTTCATCGGATTATCACTAGGCATGAATATGAATTATATAATATACTTAGCACTACATCCATTATTAACAGCAATAAAATTTATACCATTGACACCAAGTAACATAGGATTATTTGAATTTGCATTAATTTATGGGTTAGGTGGATTTGGGTTTATAGCTGAACTAAGTGTATTATTTGGGTTACTTGATAGACTTGATAATGTTTTTGACATTATATCTATAAAGGAACTATGGAGATAAGTATATATGGATATGTTTATTAATATGTATTAATGATATATATGTGATTAAAATGTCTGTTGTAGAATATACGATGGAATCAGTCGATGAAAAAGAGTCAAGAAAATACAGAAAGGGATCAAAATATGATCCAATACTAGATCAATTTATCAGTGATAAGAAACCACTAGTAAAGGTTAATGTTGCTGATAAAGCACCAAATTATGTTAGAACACAACTGAATAAAAGAATAGAATCAAGGAAACTTGATGTGGTTGTATCAGTTGTTAATAACATAGTTTATCTTGAAACAAAACAATAATAGTTTCATAATGTGGTATTATGGACTATACCAAACTTTTTTTCCAATTTTTAACAGTTTTATTTCCTCATATTCTTTATAGAGTTACAAAGGATTTCATAAATAATATAGATGGAACTATCATAGAGATTTCTGGGTATAATATTTTAATTAATTATAGTTTAATAAGAAAATTATGTTTATTATACCCTATATTACCAGTATCAATATATTTTATGTTTGGTTTTAAAGATATTTATTTATTTGTCCAATTATATTATTTTTTTATAATGTATATGTTTATACTCATTGGTGACGATTATGATTATATATTATTAGGTTTATCAATGGCTGTTTTCTTATCAGAGTTTTGGGAAATACCAATATATGTTAATAGTTATATGAATGATGGATTTATTTTAGATAATATTGATTCAATTTTTGCTATATTAACAATATTGTCAAAATTATCAATGATAATTTATTCGGTTAATGTCCTAAAAACAAGATATAGTAATACATGTACCA
>Ga0307375_10007049_pt1 | contig 10297 bp, 10 predicted proteins | sample TR1MG_FD_202531 | JGI IMG/M metagenome (GOLD analysis project Ga0307375, IMG submission 202531) | Soil microbial communities from Risofladan, Vaasa, Finland - TR-1 | ecosystem: Environmental > Terrestrial > Soil > Coastal area > Acid sulfate soil | place: Finland: Risofladan, Vaasa | collected...
CCATCGCAGGTGCAGGTATCTTAGAAGTCCTCTACAAATTAGTCCGTAGCAAGAAAGGTCCGCTCATTACCTTGTATCGGGTGAAAGTAATTGCCACGGATCTCGCATTTACAAACGAAAAAGTGGAACATGACTTAGGATATGAAGCAGCGGTTGATCTTGAAGAAGCTTTTAAACGGACCTATAGTTGGTATAAAGAGGAATGTACTAAAATTAGTGAGAAATAAGACCTTTATTGGTGAATCAATTTGAATAATCTGAGACAACAATTAAATAAAAGACGAATTTTCGTTCTTCTTTCTGTCATTCTTTTAACAATTCTTTATTATTTCACTTCATTATATTATGTACGTGTTGATGCTGATACGAAGAATCTTGTTTTTTTCCACTGGGTGTTTGGCTCAGTAATAGATCCCTCTTGGATAGACTTTTGGCAATATATCTGGCAGTTTTTCATGGCATTTCTATTATTCCTAATCGTACCGCTGGTGATAATTAAATACTATTTTAAAGAGGATCAGAAGACGTACGGGTTTCAATGGGGGGACAAAAAGTTTAATTTAATATGGACGTTAATAGGCATTGCTCTTGTCCCCGTCTTTTTCTTTATAAAGGATCCTGCACTCTCACACGAATATCCGCTCACAAAACTAGTGATAGGAAATCTTGCTCTCTTAATTGTTTTTAATCTTGCTTACTTTGTCTACTATATCGGGTATGAGTTCATATACCGGGCATATCTACAATTTGGACTGAAAAATAAAGAGAATTTAAGCAAGCTGGGTATTATTGTCATAATTTCTATTTCAACCATTATAACTACACTCTTTCATATAGGAAAACCATTGATTGAAATCATCTCTGCTGCTGCTGTTGGCCTGCTCTTCGGGTACCTTACGCTCCGCGGCAGATCCTTCATTTGGCCGGTGCTCATTTTTCATTATTTAATAGGAATAGCCCAAAACCTTGCGCCCCTGCTTTAAAACGTAAGAACAATAACTCATTGAGAACTAGGTATAATATCCAGGAAGTAACCCTATATCCTCGGAGCCTTCCTTGGTTTCTGTATCCTTTTTTTTCTCTTCTTCTGTTGATATGAAAGCTACTATATTAACATCCTTAAACCAGCTGGGATCGTTTATTATTCGGCTAATAAATACTTTTATTAAATCACGATCCTCGACAGATGCCTGCGCAAAAGCTTCAGGCCAAACAGCAATCACATGTAATCCTCCCTCCTTTAGAGATCCTATAAGGATGCCAAATTTAAGTTCTTTCGTAGTGCTAGTCGCAAGAATAACATATAATGCTTTATCTGATAGATCTTCTTCTATTGAAGATTTCACTGTCTTAATATTCCGAATAAAACGATAACTTTCATTTTCCTTAATAGTCTTCAGCAAATCTTCAACAAATTGCTTACTAATGATGATTTGCTCCTTAAAAATTTCACTTGCATCATAGAACGTAATATTCCAATCTTCCTCGGGATTGCTAGGATTTTTTCCCGCCATCACTATTTCCCAAGTTTTAGATATAACAAGTTTTACCACCAGACTGGGTGGACATAAAGTTGGATTAACAGATATGAAAGCTTCTTTCATTAAATCAATAATTCCCTCGGAAAAATTTTGATAAAGATCTTTCCAGAGTACTTCTGCTTTATTAACCTCTTTAGAAGCTAGAAATTTGGTAAAAACACGAATAAGTGGTAATTTACACTTTGGATCTTCACTTTCTAATTCCAAACAGTCATCCACAAGTGTCTCCGCCCTTTCAAACGCCCCCAGACATATCCAGCAGAGCGCTTCATACGAATTAGCCAAAGCTTTTTCATAATAGTCTCTAATATTCTCAGCTTCTTGCTGAAAAGCTTTAATAGCTTCTTCTTTCATCAATTTGTACTGGTCTAAATTGGCATTTTCTTTATAGCACTGGCTAGCTTTATTAAATAACATCCCTCTTTTTATTAAATTGGGTTCCTTTAATGCCTGCTCTGCTAGATTTTTACACTCCTTATCTGACATATATTTCTCCTATCAATCCCCTTGTTTAAAAAAATTTTCAAAGCTTATTGTTAATCTACTTCCAACTGAAATCAAAGAAAAAAAAATGAATTTATAATAGTTCATTAATTAATTTATTTGAAAATAAATGAAGCCACTCAAAATTTATTTAGATACTTCTGTATATAGTGCATTATTTGATAAGAGAAATAAGGATCGGCAAGAATTAACCAAAGAATTCTGGAATAATATTGAAAAGTATGAACTTTATGTTTCAGCGATCAATTTTGAAGAAATAGACGGAATTATCAATGAAGAAATTAAAATCCAACTAAAAGATTTACTCAATAAAGCTAAGATACTTGAGGTAAACGAAGAGGTCAAACGATTAGCTGAAATTTACATAAAGGAAGGGATAGTTCCAGAAAAATACGGAAGTGATGCAATACATATCGCCCTTACTACTGTTTATTCCCTTGATATCCTAATAAGCTGGAATTTTAAGCACTTGGTTAAAAGAAAAACTCGTATTGAAGTTAATTTGATTAATTCAAGAGAAGGTTATAAGCCTATTGAGATTATCGCGCCACCAGAACTATAGAGGTAATAAAATGTTATATGATCCCAAAATTCTTTTAAATAGTCTTAAAATATCCGATGAAGAGAAAGAAAATTTGATTAAAGAAATAAAAGAGGATTTCCCTAATGATGAGCTGCTCTTTGAATTGCACCTCTTCCGCGCCATTCAACATTTGAAAAAGCAACTAGACCAAAAATAATTTGTTAAGGTATCAATGACGGGCAGCATATAATCAAATATTTTAATATATTTTTCACCAGCTGTGGTGTAATTCGTCTCGCGCTGTCTGCCCGTCGCCCGCTCTCTTCAATCGATGGATTGAATGATGATCAATATATATGAATAAATTTTTTTGAAAAATCCACTGCATTGAAGGAACTTCGGATCAATGGTGCTGCGTTTATGTATAGAAACCCAAGGGTCTTTCCAAATTCCTCTAACTTTTGGAATTCTTTAGGACTATAGTATTTCATAACGGGTAAATTGGATTCTGAGGACCTGAGATATTGTCCAATGGTTAAAATATCACAGTTACTTTTTTTCAAATCTTGAATTAAATCGCGAATTTCAGCATTTGTTTCTCCTAATCCTACCATAAACCCTGATTTTGTATAAATTGCTGGGGCTTGTTCTTTAATATATGCTAAGATGCCTAAAGAACGTAAATAGTCGGCTTCTGGACGGACTTTTGGGTATAAAGAAGGGACTGTTTCTACATTATGATTGATGATATGGGGTTCTTCCTGAATCAGTTGGAGAAGCAAATCTTTGTTTCCTTGAAAATCAGGAATGAGGACTTCAATGATCACTTCAGCACAAATTTTTCTAATTTCCCGAATTATATTGATAAATTGATCCGCTCCTTGGTCCGGCAAATCATCCCGGGTAACCGAAGTTATAACAACATGTCTCAAATTTAAATCTCGTACTAGCTTAGCGACATTTTTAGGTTCGTTTGGATCCGGGTTCGACGGTTTTCCATGTGTAATGCCACAAAACCTACAATTTCTAGTACAAATATCTCCTAAAATGAGGAATGTTGCGGTTCTTCGAGTAAAACAAGTTCCAATATTTGGACATGATGCTTCAAAACAAACAACATGCAGTTGATAATTATTAATTTGCGCCATAACCTCTTGAAAACTAGTCAAATCAATGGATGTGGCTATCCAAGGGGGTTTTTTTGACTTCATTCCTTTCATCGACAATAAGACTTTATAAATAAATGTAAATATATCAAAATCAAATCTCAATCAGAATTAAAAAACAAGCTGGGATTAGGTTATCAATTTTATTAAGTTTGTAGCCGATTATTCTACCATCTTAACATCAATTGTTTGTACGAAGTTTGAACGAGGTTCCTTATTCGTACCGGTCTAAACCAGAGACCTCTATCAGCTAGCGTTCCTGAGAACCATTGCTGAGTACTTTTCTGAAGAGGGCTTATTCATCATTGAATCTTCCCGTGAAAAAGAAAATTCAATAATATGCCCTTTGGATGAGATGCTGTCCTAAAACATCTCTAAATTTTTAACAGAAAAAGCCTATTTAAAGATCGCATATAATATACTCAGTATTCATTTTCAGATATTTACATTGATATTCTATATAAAAGTCAAAAAAAATTAAAGTGAACCTAAAAAATGGTAACCCAATTCATAATGCCAAAACTCGGCATGACAATGGAAGAAGGAACTGTTACGACGTGGTTGAAGCAGGAAGGCGATGAAGTCAAACGCGGCGAAGAGATCGTCGAAATTGAAACCGATAAAGTAACTATGAAATTAGAAGCTCCTGCTTCTGGCATTCTTTATAAAATTTTAGTTGCTGAAAAACAAGTGGTACCCGTAGGAACAACGATTGCCTTAATCACTGCACCTGGCGAGGAAGTTAGCGAAATTGAATCTTATATTGAAGTGAAAACGCAAAGTGCTCCCGTAATACCATCTCCCTCTGTTACTCAAAAAACCGAAGTTAAAGAAGAAGCGATGGGTCGTATTTTTATTTCCCCACGCGCCTTGAAACTTACAAAAGAAAAAAATGTGGATTATACCCATATTCGGGGAACAGGTCCTGAGGGACGGATTATTGAAAAGGATATCATAAATTACTTGGATCAAGGGACTCCTGTGAAAATAGAAAGCAAATCCATACCTCTTGAAGGTATTCGTAAAATAATTGCTAAGAAAATGAGCTCCAGTTTAAGTGAAATACCTCAACTGACCTACACATCTGAAGTAGATATGACCGAATCAATGAGACTCCGGGAATATTTCTTGAATCTCTATAAGAATAAGGCGAATATAAAAGTTTCTCTCACAGATATTATTATTAAAGTTGTTATTGAAGTAATAAAGCGAATGCCAATTTTCAATGCTACTTTGGACGGGGATATTATTAAAATTTCGGAACAAATCAACTTAGGAGTCGCAGTAGCGACAGATAAAGGTCTCATAGTTCCTGTAATTCATAATGCAAATGAAAAATCTCTTGAAGAAATTTCAGAAACCGTCCGATCTTTGGCTGAGAAAGCCAGATCAAGCACTCTTTCATTGGATGAAATCACTGGGGGCACTTTTACTGTCTCTAATTTAGGTATGTTTGGTATTGAAGTATTCACTCCTATAATCAATCCTCCTGAAGCTGCAATTTTGGGTATCGGGAAAACCATTCAAAAACCAGCCGTGAAAGAAAATCGAATTGAAATTTGTCCAATGATGATTCTCAGTTTAACTCATGATCATCGCATTATGGATGGCGTTGACGCGGCAAAATTTCTACAAAATATGAAAACTTTTTTAGAAGACCCCTATCCTCTTTTCAATGTTAGTCCAGATCTATTGAAAGGTAAAGTAGCAATTGTCAGTAAACCAATTATTCAACCTTCAAAACCCGCTGCTGAAAAACCCGTAACTGATAAAGCTGCGGTCCGCTTTGTTGAAATGATGAAGAAACGCGGGCACTCCATTTTAGGACATGAACCTGCCCAAATGGATCTAATAGGTGCCCATAATCCCCAAATCATCGCTGATTTTGTACGTTTACACAGAGATGGATTGAGTGAAGGGGTTCTACCTTCGAAGATCAAAGCATTAATGGCTCTAAGCATTGCGGTCGTCGTTGGGTGTGAATCCTGTATGAAGTGGCATCTGGTGGAAGCGGTTGAGGCTGGTGCAACTGATGAAGAAATTTCGGAGACCCTGGCAATAACCGTTTTTATGGGTGGCGGTCCCGCACTGATGCATTCGGAAACTGTTGCTGATTATCTCAAGACATTAAGAAAATAAAATAATTGGGAATAAGATAAAGGATTGATATACCGATCTTACAATTCATATTCACATTCTCGCACTTGTGCAATAAATTCGCCTAAGCTAAGAAATGCTTCCTCAACATTTACTCCTGCTAATGCTGAAGTTTCCACATAATCTAGGCTTAACTGTTTGGCTAGCTTTATCCCTTCTTCTTTGGTAACTTTTCTTTTTTCTTCTAAATCACTCTTGTTGCCGATAATGATTCCAGGAATATCTTTTTTAAGGTGTGTCTTTACGTCTTGATACCATTTCGCGATACTCTTTAGCGTTTCTGAGCGCGTCAAGTCGAACACGAGTAATATTCCATCCGCTCCTTGATAGAAATGGCGTCGCATCATCTGAAACTTAGCTTGCCCCGCAATATCCCAAACAATATACTCATATCTCCTCCTTTGACATAGTAAAGCCCTTTCACTTATACTAACCCCAACGGTAGATAAGTAGGTCGTCTTAAACGCCTTATTGGTAAATCGTAGAACCGTGGAGGTTTTCCCCACCATTGGATCTCCGCAAACAATGACTTTAAATCGGTAATGTGTAATTTTCTTTTCATCAACATTTTGCATTGGAAAGGCGTCGGCGTCTTCAGTAGATATTTCATGCTCGCGTAGATCTTCGATGATTTGAGTTAATTCTCTTTGAAATTTTTCGATCTCCGCCTCAATTAGTTGTATTTCAGCTTTTTGCTCCGATAATTCGATAATTCTTTTAGAAGTCGTATCAAAGATCGTTTCAAAAGTATTAATATATTTATAGAAAATTGCATCAGTGGCTTCATTGAACAGGAGCGTGATTGAGCTATCAATTACTCCACCACGACGGGCTGCATCCTTAATTTCAAGGTTTTTTATGAGTCCTTTCAAATTAATCGAAGGAAACGGTACAATGGATAATGTTTTCGGGACTAACCCCTGCTCCCCTGCCAAAATGTTTATGGATTTCAAACTAATTAATTCTTTAATCTCTTTCGATAAATCGCTAGGTATCGTTGCTACAGCAATGGGTCCAGCTTTTTCGTTAAATTGGGAAAAAATAATTCCACTAATTATATTTTTATCCATCTCTATTCAGCCTTTGCATTTTTCTTTTTCTTTAGCTAAATTCTCCCCCAACCTGATAAAGGGAATTTCAGCGTAATTTCTTTCTATATTTGAAGGGATCGACTCGAAATTATGAGATATTTTTTGTTTATCCATTCACGAAAAAATATAGATAAATATTCAAGTAAAGACTGCCGTTAATTATAATCGCAAAAGGGAATTTAGAAATAAAGTTATTGGAAAGGATGGTAATTTTCTGACTATTTCTTTTTAGTTGGTTTAGATTTCTTAGTAATCTTTTTCTGTTTTACTTCCTTTTCCTTTTTCTTTTCCGGTTCTTCTTGGGTTGGCTTTTGAGGTTCTGGTGCAGGTTTATCTACTTTCTCGACATCGCTCGTTAATGATAGAAGACTTTTTTGAAAGGAATTAATCTCGTTACGAAGATTCATCAAAAAATCAAGTTGTATTCCTTTTCTTTTTTTGAGTTGATTGTTAATTTCTTCTGGAATTTCTTCACAACATTGCGAGAGGTTATCAATTAAGGTATCTATTTTGGATTGGGATAATTCGTCAACTGCTAAATCTAATACCGATTTACTTTTATTACCCGAAACTTCCTTTATTCTTTTTAAAAATTGAAATAATTCCTTGTATTGTTGCTCTAACGCATCAGGAACTTTCTTTATCTCATCTATGTTATTTTTAATATCAAAAATTTGTTTCTCGATAGTATCAATTAATAGCGTTTCTGTTTTCATTTGTATATCATTAATAATTTGATCAAAAATATCAATTAACCAGATGTCCTGCGCTCTATATTCTTCAAAGAACTTATCAAAAACTAGTTTTAAAATGTCCCTAACGGACGTAGTTTTTTCCCAATTTTCATAAGTATTTCTAGTTAAATTTAGAAGATTTGTGAATTTATTGGAAAATTTTTTGGTGAACGTGTCAAAATCCGTTTCGAAACTTGACAAAAGCTCATGTGATTCAACTAACTTCTCCTTTGCTAACTTTTCTTGCTCAGCTTCGGCCATTGATATTTTCAATGCTTCAAAATTTTTCTTTAACCTATTTACTGAGCTTAATTCAATCCCATTTTCTACAGATTGTTCAAAAGTATTAATTAATTCCAAAATTTTACTTATATCCAGAAGTTTAGTCGATTCTGAAGAACTTGTCAAATTAATTTCCCTCAATATGAATAATAATCTTATTTTTGTTTATTTAATTATATAAATTTTTTAATTTGATTTTCTCTTTTTTTTCGAAGGTTTTTTACTTGATTTCTTTCCTTTATTTGGAATTTTTCCCGATTTGCGTGTAACTTTTTTTAATTTTTGCTCACTAACTTTAATTTTTCCTTTTTGATATAATAAGTCCGCTATTCTTTCAAATACTTTGTTTATATTATCTCCCGTTAGTGCAGATGTCTCGAAATATTCGAGATTTAATTCTCCTGCTAATTTTGCTATTTCTGCATTTCCTACCTTTCGTTGATTAACCAAATCGTTTTTGTTTGCTAAAATGAGCCCCTCGACTTTACCTTTTAAATTTAATTTGATATCTTTATACCAATTGGGAATATTCGCAAAAGATTCAGGTGCGGTCAGGTCGAAAACAAGCAATTGACCATCTGCCCCTTTATAAAAGTAATTTCGCATCTTTTGAAATTTGCTTTGCCCAGCAATATCCCAGAGAACAAATTTAATTTCATTTTCTTTATATTTTATTTGCTTCTCACTCAAGTTGACCCCTATAGTTGGTATATATGTTCTCCTAAAAGCATTATCTGTATATCTTAAAATGGTTGATGTCTTTCCTACATGGGGATCCCCAACAACAATTAACTTATATCTGTACCCTGTCGATTCGGGCTCCGCTGCTTTTGGAAATGCTTCCTTTCCTTTAGGAACTTCCCCCTCGCGTAATTCTATTAGGATCTCGCGGATTTCATTTTCAAATTTTTTCATTTCTTCAAATAATTTTTTAGAAGAAGCCTTCTTTTCTGCTAAATTAATTATTTTTTTCGCAATATCTGCAAAAATTGTTTCAAAATTCTTAATGTACTTATAAAAGATGAGATCATCTGCCTCGTCAAACAAGAGTGTGATTGAACTATCTATCGTCCTCCCTCGACGCGTTTCATCTTGAATTTCTATAAATTTAACAAGCCCTTTTAAATTAAGGGAAGGAAAAGGAATAAAGGCTAAGGATTCAGGAATCTCCTCTGAATCTCCCGCTAATATATTTATTGTTTTTAAACTAATCAAATTTTTTAGTTCATCTGATATATTCGATGGAACCCATACTATCGGAATAGGTCCCGCTTTATCATCAAATTGCGAATATATAATTCCTTTTATTAATTCCTTTTCAATCATCTTGAATCTCTTCCTTCCCAGATCATTTTTACCGAAGAAAAGTAATACATGATTTCTTTTAATTTCATCAGAAGCCATAAAAGAATGACTTTTTTCATAATTAATAAATATAATTTAATATACACATATGAATTTAGAAAAAATATCTCTCAATTAAAAGATGGGTTTAACAATGTTTGAAATTAGACCGGCTTGGGAAGCAGATCTAGAAGCAATAACAGAAATTTATAATCAAGCAGTGTTACGGACGACTGCAACAATGGATATTGCACCGAAATCTGTAGATGACCAAAAAAAATGGTTTGATAAACACAATGAAAAAGTTCCAATTCTTGTCGCGATGCATAATGAGGTAGTAATTGGATGGGCATCATTAAGTGAGTATTCTCCGCGTGGCGGATACGCAAATACTGCAGAAATATCAATTTATATTCATGAGAATTATCATCAAAAAGGGTATGGAAAGAAGATCCTCCAAGAGATTCTGAAAATAGGGCGTGACTCTGGGTTCCATTCTATTATTGCGCGGATCTCTGCAGATAGTCAGATAAGCCTACATCTCTTTGAGACATTAGGTTTTCAATATGTGGGAACTTTAAAGGAAGTCGGTAGAAAATTTGATCGATTTCTTGATGTCGTAATAATGCAGTTGATTTTCCATGAAGCGCAAAAATAGAAAGCTTTTTTTGACCTATTAATATTCTTAGAGAATAAAAAAATAGTATTATCTTGAAAAAAATGCTATTTTATTTATCGGGCTTCTCTTTGGTGGTCCCATCAACGATATCTTTTAAGAAACGTTTCATGACCGACTCAACAGGGGAAACATCCATCTCTTCCGTAATATTTTCAAGATTTGCGACCCACTCATGGAAGTCTTCATAAAATAAGGCTTCCTCATCCGCTAGCTGTTTTCTATATTTTTGAATAAAACTCTGGCGAATTCGACCTAAGAGGTTTCTACAAGCCGCCG
>Ga0307375_10007050_pt1 | contig 10297 bp, 7 predicted proteins | sample TR1MG_FD_202531 | JGI IMG/M metagenome (GOLD analysis project Ga0307375, IMG submission 202531) | Soil microbial communities from Risofladan, Vaasa, Finland - TR-1 | ecosystem: Environmental > Terrestrial > Soil > Coastal area > Acid sulfate soil | place: Finland: Risofladan, Vaasa | collected...
TTCGCAAGGCCCCGGTCCGAAAGGCCGAACTCCTTCGCGATCTTCGTCATGGGCTCCTTCCACACACGATCATAGAGCTCGCGGCGGGTGAACTCTGCCATCTGATCACCTGGTTCCTTGTGTTGCCCGAAAAGAGTGCGCATCAGGTCTGCATGGGACCAAGCCCTATCCAAGCGCCATACCGCCCGCGAATTCCATCGGCGGGGTCTCCTGCGAAGTGCCCCCAGAAAGCTCAAAGAGCGCCGCAGGGGGCAGAAAATTCCAGGGGTGCGGAGTATGGTCGGCGGGAGCGCCCACATGGAGGCTTCTGAAGGGCTCTCCGAGACGGGCCCGAGTCATATTTTGTGCAACAAGTGTCGATTTGAGTCGCACCCGATGAAATCGCGAGTCATTGGGCCGGAAGGCTGGAAAAAATGCTCTTTGCGGAGCTGGGGCTTACAGATCAGCTCGAGTCAGTTTGGATGAAATCCGACAACAAGACCGGGAATCTTGCCGGCGCTGCGCGCCGCGTTTGCGCTCATGCGGCGAACGCGCTGAAGCCGTCTTCGGGCGTGATGCCGGCGTTGGCCAGCATCTCTACCAGTTCGGCCTTTGCCGCCTCGGGCGCGGGCGTCGCGTCGCCCCGCGCGATATGGGCGACGTAGTCGGCGAGGAAATTCGGCTTGGCCATATGCGAGAGGATGAAGTCCTGGGCCCGCGCCGAGAGCCGGCCCTGGGTCAGCACGCCGCTGTTGTACAGCTTCAGGACCGTCAGCACCTTTTCGACGTGGCTCACCGGCCGCGCCGCGATGGCTTCGAGGATGCGGGCGCGCGCTGCGGCCTCGTCGGCGATCTTGTCCAGATCCCGGGAGATTTCGTATTTCTGGTTGTCCTGCAGGCCCGAAGCCTGCACCTGTTTTTGCAGTTCGGTCAGCCGCTTCAGCCGGGCCAGCACCGGCTTGTCGCCGTCGTGGAAGAAATTGGCAAAATTGGCCGAGGTGACGATCGGGGTGACGGCGGTGCCGAGCTGGCGCTTGTTCTTTGCGCCGATAATGGCCTTTTCGATCAGCAGCAGCTTTTCCAGCTTGCCGTCCGGCGTTTCGACTGTTTCCAGGAACCGCGCCAGCGCTTCATAAGTCACCAGCCGCCGCGAGCGCATGGTGAAGGCCGCGATCAGGTCGTCGTGGCTGAGGTATTTTCCCTGCCCCAGCACCAGCTTGTTGGCGATGCGCTTCATCACGGCGATCTCGTCGAGCAGCGCGTCGTCCTGCAGCCGCTTGATGCTCTTCAGTTCCGCCATGATGCGGTTGGCGATGGCAGTGCGCGCGGCCGGAAGGTTGTCGGCGGCGAAATGCCTGGTCAGGATGGCCAGACCGTCGCGCGGCTCCATGTCTGGGCGTGTCTGGCCCAGAAACAGATGGATCAGGGTGGTCAGCGCGTCGCCCAGATTGTCGTGACAGCCGATCAGCTCGTGCAGCGCGGCCGAGCCGCTGAGGATTTCGGCTGTGATGCCGTCGACAGAGGCGAGCAGAAGCGTCGCGCCGGCGCTCGAATCCGCGGCCTCTTCCATAATGGCGAGCAGGTGGACGAGCTTATCCTCCCAGCCTGTTGCGCCGGCCAGATGGCGGGCGATGGCGCCGTTCATCACATAGGCGCCGTCGCCGGCACTGCTCAGCTTGTCGGCGAGCGCGCGGAAGCCGCCGGCGGCAACTGTGGGGAAGTGATTTCGCCGTTCGTCGCGATAGACCCGGTGGATGGCCTTGGTGGCGAGGTCGTTCAGCTCCTTGATGAGCTGCTGCACCGGCTTCTTGGTGGAGGAGGCCTGCGCCACCGCAATCTTCTGGATGGCATGCTGATAGACGGTGCCGGTGGCCTCGAATTTCTCCAGCGCGTCGGCGCGGTGGATCAGCTCGGTCACGGTCAGCTTGTGGCGGGCCAGATAGTCGCCGAGCAGCCGCGCCATGGTGGCGCGTGCGTGATAGGAATACAGGTCGTCCGGCTTGAAGCAGGGCAGGGTGTTGGGCACGTCTTCGGCGCCCGGATCGGTTTTGGACTTGTTATGCCCGTCCTCGAAGATCTTGAGGGTGAGATAATCGCCGGTCTCGGTATTGTAGGTTTCCTTGACCACCTTCACGCCGGTGGCCTTCTCCTGGGCCATCAGATCCCGCGCCGCATCCAGGGCGGCATCGCGCTGGGTGGCGACGTCCTGCAGCTTCCAGCCGCCGCGGGCGCCGTGCCGCGCGAAGATTTCGTAATGGACTTCCTGCTGCGCCATCGCGGCCGGCCCTTGGAGATGGTGGTCGGCCGCCAGTATTTGAGCATGACTTTTAAGCGCCGGTTAAGGCTCGGAATTTTCGGGAAAATTGTGGTGGGAAAGGTCGTGAAAACGGGCCGCGGGCCCGCACAGGGCGCAGGCCGGGTCCGGCTTGACCGCGATGGTGCGAAAGCGGGCGGCCAGCGCTTCGTAGATCAGCAGGCGCCCGGCCATGCTTTGGCCCAGACCGAGGATTTCCTTCAGCACCTCCAGCGCCTGCAAGGTGCCCATCACCCCCGCGGCGGCGCCGAGCACCCCGGTCTCCGAACAGGAGGGCGCGGTGCCGGGCGGCGGCGGCTCGGGAAAGATGCAGCGGTAACAGGGGAAGCTCCCCGTCCTGTCTTGGGCCTTGCCAAGATGGGCCTTAAAGGTGGCGAGCTGGCCGTCGAATTCGGTCACGGCGGCGGAAACCAGTGTCCGCCCGCCGAGATAGCAGGCGTCGTTGACCAGAAAGCGGGTGGCGAAATTGTCCGAGCCGTCGGCCACGATGTCGTAGCCGGCGATCAGATCGAGCGCATTGTCCGCCGTCAGGCGCAGGGGGTGGGCGACAAATTTCACGCCAGGATTGAGGCCTGAAACCGCATCCGCGGCGGAATCCACCTTGAGCCGGCCGACATCCTGGGTCCGGTGGGCGATCTGGCGCTGCAAATTGGAGAGCGACACGGTGTCGAAATCGACCACGCCGATGGTCCCGACCCCGGCAGCCGCCAGATAGAGGATCACGGGGCTGCCCAGGCCTCCGGCCCCCACCACCAGCACACGCGCGGCCCGGAGCCGGGCCTGGCCCGGTCCGCCGACTTCGCGCAGCACGATGTGCCGAGCGTAGCGGTCGAGGTCGTCGTCGGACAGCGTCATGAAGCGCTCATATCCCAGCCGGGCGGCCGGCGGAAGAGAAAGCGCGTTCCGCGGCGTTTGGTCATTACATAATCCCCCTAGAAATCTTGCCTTTTTCCGCGGAGGGTGTAGGTGGTTTGCCCGCACGCGACCGACGCCTTAGGATATCCCCTTGCGCCAAGGATTAAGGGCCGGAGCGTGGCCGTATGGCCGGACGAACCGGCGGGGAAGACATATTCTTAGGAGTGATCATGTCTGAGGACGGGCGGCACCCGAGCGCCTATGGTCTTGAAAATCAAGGCTTTCGAAATCTCAAAGCTGTGCATTGGAACATGGCGGCACCCGCGCTTTACGAGCGTGCGGTGTCACGTGGCGAAGGCCGGGTGGCCAAGGGTGGGCCGATCGTGGTCCTCACCGGCCAGCATACCGGCCGCTCGGCCTCCGACAAGTTCGTGGTCAAGGACGCGAACAGCGAGTCCCAGGTCTGGTGGGACAACAACAAGGCCATGAGCCCGGCGCATTTCGATGCGCTGTTCGCCTCGATGATGGCCTATGCCCAGGGCCGCGAGCTGTTCGTGCAGGACCTGTTCGGCGGCGCCGATCCCGTGCATCGCCTGCCGGTGCGCGTGGTGACGGAGCTGGCCTGGCACTCGCTCTTCATCCAGCATCTTCTGATCGAGCCGACCGCGGCGGAGAAGGACGGCTTCATGCCGGACTTCACCATCGTCGATCTGCCCGGCTTCCACGCCGATCCGGCCGTTCACGGCAGTGCCACCGGCACGGTGATCGCGGTGAACTTCACCAAGAAGATCGTGCTGATCGGCGGCACCTCTTATGCCGGCGAAATCAAGAAGTCGGTCTTCACCATTCTCAACTATCTGTTGCCGGCCAAGCGCGTGATGCCGATGCACTGCTCGGCCAATGTGGGCGGTGCGCGCGAGTCCGCGATCTTCTTCGGGCTCTCCGGCACCGGCAAGACCACGCTCTCGGCCGACGCCAGTCGCACGCTGATCGGCGACGACGAGCATGGCTGGAGCGAGAACGGCGTCTTCAATTTCGAAGGCGGCTGCTATGCCAAGGTGATCAAGCTCTCCGCCGAAGCCGAGCCGGAGATCTACGCCACCACGCGCCGCTTCGGCACCGTGCTCGAAAACGTGGTGATGGATGCCAACACTTGCGAACTCGACCTGGACGACGGCCGCTATACCGAGAACACACGCGCCGCCTATCCGATCAATTTCATTCCGAATGCTTCGACCACGGGCTCCGCGGGCCATCCCAAGAACGTGATCATGCTGACGGCCGATGCCTTCGGCGTGCTGCCGCCCATCGCCAAGCTGACGCCCAGCCAGGCGATGTATCACTTCCTCTCGGGCTTCACCGCGAAGGTCGCGGGCACCGAGAAGGGCCTGGGCAAGGAACCGCAGCCGACCTTCTCCACCTGCTTCGGCGCGCCGTTCATGCCGCGCCATCCCACCGAGTACGGCAATCTGCTGCGCGATCTCATCGGCCTGCACGGCTCGGATTGCTGGCTGGTGAACACCGGCTGGACCGGCGGCGCCTTCGGCGTGGGCAGCCGCATGCCGATCAAGGCGACGCGCGCGCTTCTGGCCGCGGCGCTCGACGGCACGCTGGCCAATGCCGAAATGCGCGTCGATCCCTATTTCCGCTTCCGCGTGCCGGTCGCGGTGCCGGGGGTCGATTCGAAGATACTCAACCCGCGCGACACCTGGGCCGACAAGGCCGCCTATGACGCGCAGGCCCGGAAGCTCGTCTCCATGTTCCGCGAAAACTTCAAGATCTTCGAAAGCCATGTCGGCGCCGACGTGCTGGAGGCTGCACCGCAGCTCGCCCAGGCGGCGGAATAACAGCGCCAACATTGCTTGAAATGCAGGGGCCCGTGTTGCGCACGGGCCCTTTGCGTTTCTGTGCGCGTTGGCGCAACATCGGCTCTCGCCATTCCCGGGAGGATTTCATGGAAAAACGCAGGCTCGGAAATTCCGATCTGACGATTGCGCCGCTGATGTTCGGCGGCAATGTCTTCGGCTGGACCGCGGACGAGAAGACGAGCTTCGCGATTCTCGACGCCTTCGTCGATGCGGGCTTCAATGCCATCGACACGGCCGACGTCTATTCGCTCTGGGTGCCAGGCCACAAGGGCGGGGAATCCGAAACCATGCTCGGCAAATGGTTCGCCGCGCACGGCCAGCGCGACAAGGTGGTGCTCGCCACCAAGGTTGGCATGCTTGCCGTCGATGGCGACAAGGGAGGGCTTTCGAAGGCCCATATCGAGAAAGCGGTCGAAGCCTCGCTGAAGCGATTGCAGACCGACTATATCGATCTCTATTTCGCGCATCGCGACGATACGGAGACGTCGCTGGAAGAAACCCTCGATGCCTTTGCCGCGCTGATGAAGGCGGGCAAGGTGCGCGCGCTTGGCGCGTCGAACTACTCGGCAGCGCGGCTGAAGGAGGCGCTGACAGTGAGCGCGAAGCACGGCCTGCCGCGCTACGAAGTCCTGCAACCGCTCTACAATCTTTACGACCGCGCCGACTTCGAGGACGAACTGGAAGCGGTCTGCCAAAAGAACGAGGTCGGCGTCGTGCCTTATTATGCGCTGGCGTCCGGCTTTCTTTCCGGCAAGTACCGCAGCGAGGCCGATGTGAAGAAAAGCCCGCGCGGTCAGATGGTGGTGCAGAAATATCTGAACGATCGCGGGCGGAAAATTCTGTCAGCGCTGGACAGTGCGGCCGCACGGCTGAAAGCCACGCCGGCGCAAGTGGCGATTGCCTGGATGATTGCCAAGCCCGCCGTCACCGCGCCGATCGCCAGCGCCACCAGCATTACGCAGTTGAACGACATCCTTGCCGCCGCACGGCTCAAGCTAGATGCCGAAGCGATGGCGAAACTGGATGAAGCAAGCATCGCGTAACGCTCAGCGCGCGCGATAGACCCAGACCCGCGCCGGCGGAATGTTGGCCCACACGAACGCAACGCGCTCGACATTGAAGTCCGCGCACTCGGGCACCGGCGGCATCAGGCCATAGGAGAATTGTACGAAGGGCGCGCCAGGCCGAAGTCGTTCGAGCGCGCCTGCGATCAGGCCGTGGCGCATCTTCATCGGCCAGTTGAGTAGCGGCAGGCCCGAAACCACGCCGGCGAAGGGCTCGTCATTGGCGTGGCGCAGCGTCTCTTTGAGATTGAAGGCGTCGCCTTCGATCACGGTCACGCCGGGGCAGCGCGCCGCAACGCGCGCCACGAAATCGGCATCGTATTCGACGGCGACGATGCGCGCCGGCGCAATGCCGCGCTCGATCAGCGCCTCGGTGACCACCCCGGTGCCGGGGCCGAGTTCCAGCACCGGCCCGGATACGGCGGGGTCGATCTGCTGCGCGATGGCGCGCGCCAGGATCGGGCTCGACGGGGCGATGGCGCCCACGCCCTTGGGCCGCGCGAGCAATCCACGCAGAAAATCCCAATGCTCGGCAATCGCGTTGGCGCCGCTTCTGCTGACCATGATGTGCCTCTCAAGCCAGTGGACTATAGGCCCATCACGGACGCGTGCGCCAGTGTGCGCCCGACGCGTGGTTTACTGAAAGGTCCTCACATCCGTCAGATGACCCGCAATCGCGGCGGCGGCGGCCATGGCGGGGCTGAGCAGATGCGTGCGCCCGCCGCGGCCCTGGCGGCCTTCGAAATTGCGGTTGGAGGTGGAGGCGCAGCGCTCGCCCGGCTCCAGCCGGTCGGCGTTCATCGCCAGGCACATCGAGCAGCCCGGCTCGCGCCACTCGAATCCGGCTTCGAGGAAAATCTTGTCGAGCCCTTCTTCTTCCGCCTGATGTTTCACCAGGCCCGAGCCCGGCACCACCATCGCGCTCACATGCGAAGAGACTTTATGGCCTTTGGCGATGGCGGCGGCGGCGCGCAGATCCTCGATGCGGCCGTTGGTGCAGGAGCCGATGAAGACGCGGTCGATCTTGACTTCGCTGAGCGGCGTGCCCGGCTTCAGATCCATATAGGCGAGCGCGCGCTCCACGCCTTCGCGCTTGCCCGCATCGGCAATCGTGGCGGGATCGGGAATGGCGGCGGTGATGGGCAGGCCCTGCTCGGGCGAGGTGCCCCACGTCACCATCGGCGCGATCTCGGCCGCATCGAGCACGATCTCGGAATCGAAATGCGCGCCCTCGTCGGATTTCAGCGTCCGCCAGTACATCCTGGCCGCTTCGAAGGCCGCGCCCTTGGGCGTGCGCGGCCGGCCGGCGACATAGGCGAAGGTCGTCTCGTCCGGCGCGATCAGGCCCGCGCGCGCGCCGCCCTCGATGGTGAGGTTGCACAGCGTCATGCGCCCTTCCATCGAAAGCGAACGCACCGCTTCGCCCGCATATTCGATCACGTAACCCGTGCCGCCGGCGGTGCCGATGCGCGCAATGATGGCGAGCGCCATGTCCTTCGCCGTCACGCCGATGGGCAGCGCGCCGTTCACGGTGATGCGCATGTTCTTGGATTTCGGAATCAGCAGCGTCTCGGTGGCCAGCACATGCTCGACTTCGGAGGTGCCGATGCCGAAGGCCAGCGCCCCGAAGGCGCCGTGGGTCGAGGTGTGGGAATCGCCGCAGACGATGGTGGCGCCCGGCAGGGTGAAGCCCTGCTCCGGCCCGACGATATGGACGATGCCCTGGCGGATATCGTCCATCGCCAGATATTCGATGCCGAAATCCCGGGCGTTCTGCTCCAGCGTGGCGATCTGGGTGGCGGATTCGGGATCGGCGATGCCCTGGTCCCGGTCCTTGGTGGGCACGTTGTGATCGGCGACGGCGAGGGTGCGCTCCGGGCAGCGGACCTGGCGCCCGGCCAGCCTGAGGCCCTCGAAGGCCTGCGGGCTCGTCACCTCGTGGACCAGGTGGCGGTCGATATAGACCACCGAAGATTCGCCCTTGGCCTCATGGACCAGATGGGCATCCCAGATCTTGTCGTAAAGCGTCTTTGCCGTCATGTGCCGTTGCTGCTTTGCTGAGGCTTGAGTTTTCCGGCCCGTAAAACACCATGCCCGGGTCCGGTGCAAGAGGCTTACGCCGGCCCGGGTTGCCGCGACATAGTATTTCAGGCTTCCCCCGGAGGGAGCGGAGCGAACCGCTGCCGCGTCTGGCCGCTTAAACCGCAGGTTGAGCCCAGGGTCATTATTCGTCTCAAACATTAAATGAAATTTAGCGCCGTCTGCCTAGTCTCCTGGAGGGGACGAACGTGCATGGCACGGATGTACGCCAGCTTCTTGGAACGACAAAAAAAGAACTCACTGCTGTCGCGCTACAGTGTGGAGTTGGGCACGTGCGTCTCGCGGGTCCGGTCCGAGCGCGCCCTCAGGGCCGCGGCCATGGACCAGGCGCTGGCCAGCCGCGCCAAGTCCGAATTCCTCGCCAATATGAGCCACGAGCTGCGCACGCCGCTCAACGCCATCATCGGCTTTTCCGAACTGATCCGTCACCTGGGCGGCAATGCGGAAAGGGCCTGCGAATATTCGGGGCTGATCGAACAGGCCGGCCGGCACCTGCTCGAAATCATCTCCGACATTCTCGACATCTCCAAGATCGAGAGCGGGCATTTCGAACTCGACCTCGAACAGGCCTCGGTGAGCGAGCTGATCGGCGTCTGCGTCAGCCTGGTCGAAACCCGCATCGCCCAGAAAAATCAGGTGCTGCAGTTGAAGCTCGCGCAGGACCTGCCGGCGATCCGCGCCGACGTCACGCGCCTCAAGCAGGTGATCATCAACCTGCTCAGCAACGCCCACAAGTTCACGCCGGAAGGCGGCCGCATCGTGCTGGCGGCCACGGCCTCGGCAAGCGACACCGTCACCATCGCGATACAGGACACCGGGATCGGCATGAGCGGCGAACAGATCGCCGTGGCGCTGACGCCGTTCGGCCAGATCCGCAACGGCCACACCCGCGCCCACGAAGGCACCGGGCTCGGCCTGCCCATCGCCAAGGCCCTGATCGAGCAGCATCTCGGCCGTTTCTACATCAACAGTGTCGAGAACGGTGGCACCACGATCGCTTTCACCTTGCCGCGCGATCCGGGCCAGGTTGCGGACCGTCCCACGAAGGAGGGCGCCCAATGACTTTACCCCGGAACGAATCCCCCTTGCGCGCCGCCGCCTCGCGCACGGCCCCGCCGCCGATGCCGGCCACGCCGCCGCGTGCGGCCGCGCCGCGCCGCGCCGAACCTGATCGCGGCGTCGCGCCCGAAGCCGCCGCGATCCGGCTGGGCCGCGTGGTATCCGTCTCCGGCGCGCAGGCCATCGCGGTGCTCGACCGCCCGCAGTCCGCAGTCGTAGCCGGGCCGCGCGTGGAAATCGGCGCGACGCTGGTGGTGCCCACGCCCAGCACCACCGTTGTCGGCGTCGTCTCGGCGGTCAGCATGCCGATCCCCGATCTGGTGACCGATCAGAGCAATGTGAGCCTGATCGAACTCAATCTCGCCGGCGAAATCGCGGTGGATTCGCGCACGGCGCGCCCCGTGTTCCGTCGCGGCGTATCGAGCCTGCCCAGCATCGGCGACGTCGTCTATCTCGCCGACCACCAGGCGCTGACGCTGGCCTATTCGCATCCCGGCTCGGCGACCATCGATGTGGGCACGCTCTACCAGAACCCGAACGTGCCGGCGCGCCTCTTGGTGGACGAACTCTTCGGCAAGCATTTCCTCGTCGTCGGCACCACGGGCTGCGGCAAGTCCTCGGCGCTGACCTGCATCCTGCAAAGCGTACTGCCGGAATACCGCTTCGCGCGCATCGTGGTGCTCGACATCCACAACGAATACGCCGATGCCTTCGGCGCGCAGGCGGAGATCATCGATCCTTCGACGCTCAATTTGCCGTTCTGGCTTTTGAACTTTCAGGAACTGACTGCCGCCTTCACCAGCGCCGACGACAATCGCGAGACCGAAATCGAAATCCTGAGCGATGCGGTGATGTGGGCCAAGAAGCGGTATTCGGATTCGCCCTCCGGAAGGCTGCGCCGTCCCGCGGAGGGGCAAACCATCACGGTGGATACGCCCGTGCCGTTCCGGCTCTCCGACATCGTGGCCTATATCGACGAGCAGCTCGGCCGGCTCGACCGCACGCTCAACACCTATTCCTACAAGCGGCTGAAGGCCCGCATCGAAACGCTGGTCAGC
>Ga0307375_10007051_pt1 | contig 10296 bp, 8 predicted proteins | sample TR1MG_FD_202531 | JGI IMG/M metagenome (GOLD analysis project Ga0307375, IMG submission 202531) | Soil microbial communities from Risofladan, Vaasa, Finland - TR-1 | ecosystem: Environmental > Terrestrial > Soil > Coastal area > Acid sulfate soil | place: Finland: Risofladan, Vaasa | collected...
CTTTGGAGGTGTCAAAGGAGGAAGTATGCGAGAAACAGTAGAGCGAAATGCGGCGCAATTGGGCCCTCATTGCATCATCAAGTGGTGCTCTTCTCCTCCTCATCCCTCTTCATTGCCTACTACATTGCATAGAGTACGTATTTTCCTTAATAGAATCGATTCTGTTCCGAAGAAGTGGCGATTGACCCTATTTTGTATCTTTCATCGCCTCCTGCAGGTCTTTCTTCAAACTGTTCCTCGTCATATCTCAATATTGGAATCTCTCAATCAAGAGTGTCGAAACCACGGAGTAATCTTCATCTTAGCATTCACATTGGGTATCTACGGTTCAATCTTTGTCGACGCTGGAAATCGCTCTTCTCTTTTCCCAAATCAGCCAACTGCCTCTGGATCCATCATTTACTCCATCTTACCGGCGCTCGATAAGTCTTATTACAGAATCACTGTCCCTAATTGTTGGGGCGCATGCAACCGCCACTTTGGACACTTCATTGGCCTCTCGTCTTCTAATAGTTCCAACCTCCCAAGAAACGACAGTATTTCGGTTCCTGCGATCGTAACGGCAGAAATGCTTTCTGGTAGTGAACTATTTCCACCGCGACCCGAGCTCACAGGTGGACCTGTGTTGCCTCCAGTTCCGAGACCATTTGAGGGACTCAGGTTCCCCATTGACACTTCAATTGGCTCTCACCAAGATAGCATCGTCATCAAAGATCCATATGATGTATTAGAGGCTCATCTTGGAGAAGTTCAGTCGTGGTATTGGTGCGATACTGAAATCAAGATCCGTCATGTCTCCATCTCTTCCTCTCTCTCTTCCTCTTCTCTCACATCATCTTCTCTGTTCACATTTTCAGATAACAACATGATTGCGAATGCCGACGGATACAAGAGAGTTCTGAGGTCGACCCTGGGCATTGAAGAAGACGATCCATCTCACCCAGCGCATTCTGCCTCTACTTCCCCCATTCCTTCTTCTTCTTCTTCTTCACCATCATCATCACCATCATCTCCCGATTCCATTATGCTTTCAAGGTTGAAATCTGCTGCTTCCTCTTCCTTCGATATCCAGACCTCCTTCTTTGCGCCCACCAACTCCTTCATTGGCGCCTCCGTTGCTCACGAAATGCTCAAAATCTGCAGTGGTGTGGGTGTTCCTCTCTCTCAGTGGCTGTTGTTTGATGTTCCAGAGCTCAGTGCCTCGTCATTGTCATTGGGATCCTCTTCTCCCACCTCTCTTCACTCTGCCAAGGTCTCCATTGCCGGCTGTGGACCCTTGGGCTTTGAATTGGCTAAGAACATCGTCTTTTCTGGTATCGCCTCCTCCTCAGGTGGTGCTGTGCATCTTGTGGACGATGAACTGTTGCGAAGGAGACACCTTCCCGACATTGCCTTCCTCGTCGACCCCCATTCTGACCTGTTGAGCCCGCGGTCGACTTGCCTCAGCAATGCCATGAGTAAAATGGGGTTCACTGGGAAAGTACGAGCCGTAACAGAGTCGCCTTTGGCGGAGAACAGCACGGCGGAGTATTGCGCCTTCCTCTGGGATACGGATCTCGTGTTCAGCGCCGCCAAGTCTTCCACTCAGAGACTCTTCATCGATGAACAATGCGTCTTCTTCGGCACTCCGATGATCGATGGAGGCGTTGACGGACCGCTAGGATCGGTTCAAGTGTGCATCCCTCACCTCACCAACAACTACGCTGCCTACAAGGATCCATACGTCCCTGACCCCTTCATGTCCCACCAAAAGGCTGCTACATTCCCCACGAGCTTCATCGATTGCATTGTGTGGGCCAGGAACATCATTACTACCACTGATCTCGTGTCGCTCCGTCTCGCTGCCTATAGCGCCTTCCAACAGGATCCTAACTTGGAAAAAATGCCTTCTATCAGCTTAAGCAAACCTTATGAACTCATATATAGATCACCGAAGACGCTAGAAGACTGCATACAATGGGCGGTGGATTGGTTTGTCTATACGTTCGATTACGGACCTCGCCTGCAGCTTCTGTCCATCCCCTTATCTCAAGTGAATTTCGAAGGTGAGAAGTTTTGGAAAATGGGGAGGATCCCCCCTCGATCGGTATTGCTGGACCTGGGATTGGAAGATCATCGCAGTGTGATCATTCTTGCCTCCATCTTCCGTGCAATCACGTACCGCCTTCTCCCAACCCATTCAGAAAAGGACCCAGCCTCGAGTATCGAACGACATTACAGAGAGCAAAGTGCAGCGATACTGAAGGCAGCAAGAGGGATGTCTCCGCTCTCGTTCCATTCAGCACTCGAATACGCTAGTGAGGACGATAACGTCACGAGAGTCCGTCTCTCTGCGGAGCTCTCCCGCATTTTTGGATCCGAGACCCCCTTAGATCTGCCTCCGATACTTGATTTGGATTGGGGACTCCATACAGACAACCAAATGCTGCTCGAATTGCTGCGCTCCGTATCGAACGTCAGATCGTCCTGCTACGGTCTTGGTACCATCTCCACCCTGGATATACTTCTCTTGGCATCCCCAAACGCTCATCTCACTCCAATTACAACAACTTCCATAGTCGCCTCGTTGATGACCATTGAAGCCATCAAATTCCTCTCCGCTCCGAAGATCAACGAGACCACCTCCTCCATCCACTCTGGTACCGCTTCACCTCCTGTCTTGTACCAAGATCGATTCTTTGGACTCTCTTCGAACGTATTTCTGAATGCGCCTTCAACAAAGCTTCAAGTGAACATTGTACTCGGGAATCGCTGCTTCACGAATTGGGACCTGCTTCACATCAATGCCCACCCGTCCATGACCATCAGTCAACTGCTAGACATAATCAAGGACATGTACAACGTGGAGACGACGTTTCTAGCGGCTGGAACGTCCCTCATCTATACAAACATCCTTCCACACGTGCAAAGGAGAATGTTCGGCAACTTGCGACAAACCGCTCAGGCTCTTGCATCAGGCTCGCGGCCGCACTCACGTCAACCTTTCGTTGAACTTACTCTGAGCGGAGAGTCTGCGGACGGAGAGGATGTGGATGCGTTCCCGAAGATCTTCCTCCACTGGACAGGCGAACATCCTTACGACGACGAAGACGAGTGATCGAAGTTGAGAAAGGAATATAGAGACAAGCCTGATATGAGCACGTATTCGCTTAGAAACCTTGGGTGTACCACGTTCCTTCACGGCAACAGGGGCAGAAATTTCGATGCCGCCTTGGCGTGCCCACGTGCCTCTTCAGCGAACGTTCAGCTCCTCTCTCGCCACTTCTCTTTGCCCACTACCTCATGACACTCTCTGCCAACACCTCTCTGTAGCTACTCTTCATCTAGTTCCTCGTGGGAGCATCCGATTAACCCTCGTACGTTGCCTGCGGAGACTGTTCGCAGCACATTTTGGCGACGGGTTGCTTTCTGCTTCTCTCCCCCCCCCCCCCTCCTTGTATGCTTCTTGGCTTCCCTCTCACATGCTAATTCCCCTTTTCCATCTCTTTTATGGTCGCTTTCACTCTAGGATCGTACACTATGAGCGCCACAGACGCCCTCTCTGGTGGTTTCAAGCGGATAGCCGCTCTGGTTGCCCTCTATCCTCAACTCGAGAGTCTATGTGCCCAATTCTTCTCTCAATCGACTTTACTTTGCACGGAGCTTCCTTCTAAGCTGCCTTTTGAGCTGATCACGCAGCAGAACAAGGAGCTATTGGAGCGTTTTGTCCGCAGTCCTGAGATCATCCTTCCTGTGTATGGTTCTGGTTCTTGTGGTAAGTCTACGTTGTTTAATGCTCTTTTGGGTGCGCGCGTGATGCCCTCCGGTCCTGGTCATGTGACTGCGCGTGTGTGTATGCTGAAGTTTTGCGTGTCCAGCGAGTCGCGCATTGAATTCCACACTCTGTCCACAGTAATGCACGGTTCTCCGTTTCGAGTGGTTCGCATGGCGCACATGAGTTTGGAGGACGTGACTCGGCAGTTGCAGGCGGAATTGAGGAGAGAAGGAGCGCCTAGTGGGAAGAAGGAGTTCTCGGCCTGGGTGCAAACGGTCATCAAGGTCTTCTTCCCCTTCCCTCTCCTGCAAACAGGCGTCGCCCTCGTCGACTTGCCTGGTCACAGTAGAACCGATAACAAGGCCGTGCAGAAGCACATTCGACACTTCTTGAGAGCAGTGAATCCACCCGGCGTGATACTCATGTACTCGAATCCGACCTTCTCGGACGCGGAGATGGCAGCATATCGTTTCCTCTTGGACTCCATTCCTTCTTTCTCTTCTTCCTCCTCTTCCTCCCTCTACGCATCATCATCCTCATCATCACCACCTTCCTACACAGCCAACTCTAACCTTCTTCTTCTTCAGCAACAACAACCTTCCATCTTCCTCTGCAGCTCTCGCCTCGACATTGAGACCATCCTGTTTGATGCAAGTCGCATAGAATCTGAACCGATGGACGACGGTGGTGGTAATGGTGGTGGTGGTGATGGGATTGAGACAGAGGATCGTCTCATCAAGGAATCCACTGAACATCGCTACAAACTGGTTTCCTCCAGAAACCTTCCCCTGATTCACTTCCCTGCCTCCGTCACCGATTGCCCTCATTTCGCATGTGTCAACGCTTTGGATTACATTACTACCACACCCGACGACGAGTACATGTACGCGCTAGTGCAACGCGTGTTTAGCGAGTTTGTGCGCAAGTTGGACTCCTGGGTAGTTTCACTTCAACAGCGGCGCTTCATCACTGCTGCCCTTAAGATTGCGCTCGGTTGCGATCAGATGTTCAGATCGATTCAGGACGTGTTACACTCCACACAGAGGAGGACGAGCAGCATCGTAGCGAGGGAAGCAAAGGAGGCGAGAGAGAAGGTTGACGAGCTGCTCTTTCACCAAGTACTTCGCAAGATCCGACCTCTACTGAAGCGCATTCCTGGAGAAGTCGAAGCCAAGTCAAAGGAGGCGACGTTCGTGGAGCAAGCCATCGCAGCAGGCATGAAGATCAACTTGGGAATGTTCGAAGGCGCGGATTCTCAAAGTGTCGAGCGCGAGGCCTTCGGTGCCTTCCAGTCCATCTTCTCGTCATTCATTCAACATCTCCTATGGATGCCAATACTAGATCAAGTGAGAGATGACATCATAGCAACCATCACAGACGCGGTACAGATGTTTGCAAGGGAGGCCACCGAGAACAATAGAACACTCCTTCACGCCATTCAAGCCAACCTCATCAACCCCTATTCCTTCTCATTCGAAGTCCCTGCAGCTAGCATCGCCATAAACATGACATTCTCTGTTAGAAGATCACTCAAAATGGCACTAAAGGGTATACAAAGCCCGAGCCAAAAGTGTCCGACGATCAACGGCAATTGGAAGCGCGAAGCCGTCCTCACCGTCCTCTCACTCTTAAAATCCGACGCCATCGATCAGAGGCAGATGGAAGATGGCATTGCCGTGCATCTGACTAGCTTCACATCTTCGATGTTGGCAGAAATAGATCGTCTGGAGAAGCAAGCCGAAAGCATGCAGCAATGCAAGTCAACGCTCGAAAAGCGACCTGGACTCGAACACTACATCATCTGTAACTTCAGAAACATTGCCATTCCAACGATTGCGCTCCTTCACGCGACCAAGGAAGCACCGCAAGTTTTGCCTGACTTCCAACGCGAGAACCCCATCTCCACTTCACAGAGCTACGATATCTACGAAACTTCAGACTACTTTTACAAGCTTCCAAAGGGAGAGGGCGTTGCTCAGTGTTACTACGAGTTCACTGCAGCTTCTGGCATCGAGTACATTCCAAGGACGTCATACTTCGTCCCACCTACTCAAATCTGGAGATTGCCTTCTAAAATAGGTTCTCCATCTTCCGCTTCATCATTCGCACAGACAACATTGGACTCAATACTGGAACAAGGCGATACGACAGTGAGATTGAGTCAATCCGACGATTCCATCATCTTGAGGACACCTTCGACTTCCACAACATCTGTTCCGCCTTCCCACTCTTCCCCTTCCCCTTTTCCTTCTTCTTCAAAAACTTCGATCTCGTCAATGATCGCGGAGTCAAGTTGTTCGAAGTTGTTGCAAGATTCAGAGAGTAACGTCGGAGCGAGGTACCACAGCAATTCTGGCATCCTCTCCCATTCTATCGGAGGGACAAGAAGAATAAGAAGAGATGAGGACATTGTACCTTCAAATGCCCCCCCAAACGCATCGTTGAGCGCGTCATCATCATCATCATCATCGACGTCCCACAAGCAGCAGCAACAACATCATCAATCGCAATCACAATACGTTCTCATCTATGATAAGGCCAACTTCGACGGGCTGAAACAGTACGAGTATCAGACATTGAGTGCGAATCGAGTGCTCTTCATTGCAATTGCCCTTGCGAGTGTTCTCGATAGCATCCACAGGAGTGGTTCTGTATTTGGGTCCTTGTCTTCATACGCTGTGTGGATTCCAGCCGATAGGGACTATTCGGATGACGCGTTCTTGGCAAGGTTGAGAATCGCCTCTCTCGGTCTCCCTCCTCGCCTCGCCTCCCCTTACCCCGCTGATGAACTCCTAACCTCCCATTCTGAGATGTACGCGTTTGGAAACGTCATCAGAGAGTTCCTCTTCAATTGCAGCAATCCAGATCAATATCCGATCATGGAAGCCGTTGCTGGATGTTTCTGCGACAAACCTGAACAGCGGTCGTGCGCTTCCGAGATTCTGGCCAAGTTACACTCCACACTTGCATCATCATCATCTCCGACAGTGTCAACTCCTATGATCGACACCATCGCCAACGCAGCAAAGGCAGCAGTAAGAGCTGAAGAAGAGGAGGATCATTGGTAGACTCCAATCAGCTTCCACCTCCCTTTCTTTGTTCCAATAGACTGCTAAAGTGAGCCACTGTACTATCATTGTGGAGGAGGCAAGATTGAAGCAAGGATGTGTGTTTATGTGTCAATGTTACTTCTTCTTCTTCGCTGAGTTGCCCTTCTTTCCAGATCTCTTGAGTTTGTGAGATTCCAGGCGATCCCTGATGTTTGCGGCGCGCTTCTTGGCGCGTTCGTCTTGCGATGACTGTACGGTCGCCTTTCTCTCGTCCCATTCGCGTTTGCTCTTGCGTTTGGCGGCCTCTTCACGTTTGATGGACTTCTGGAGGAGATCTGCGCGATCCTTGACCTTGTCTCCCTCCATGCGCTTGAAAGTCTTCGACCATGCCTTGTCCTCCTTCAACTGCTCTCCAGCTTCGGTGCCTTGCAGCCTCTTTTCGTATGCCTTCTCGCGCTCTAGCTTGGCAAGCGTCTTGTGTTTGGAATCTCTCCTCTCCTGCTTCTGCTCGAAGTGTGTCTTTGCGTGTCCGTCTTCGAAGCGAACCTTTCCAAAGTCCAGATCCTCCTCGACCACCTTCGTCTTCTTCTTGGCTGGCATGTGCGCCTCGTCGTCAGAATCCAAATGACTGCCCGCGGCAGATGACGTCGCGCCACGAGGCGGCAGGCTCTTGGGGAGGGACTTGAGGGCCTCCTCTTTGCGCATTCGCTTCTTCAAGTTCTTCTTCTCTCGCCTCGACAACTCAGGTTCCTTGCTGTTGGCCTTGCTGCTGGCGGATTTCTTCTCCAGAGAGGCACGTCGCTTAGAGTGAGGGGCCTGGTCGACCAAGACACTGCCATCGGCACCAAGAGGAGCGGCCTTGCGAGAGACTCGGACGGCGTTGATTCGATTCAGCAACTTCTCGCGCAACAAGTTGTTCTGTGCTGACATGTTCACACCTTCAATGCTACCTTTAGGGACAAACGAAACACCTTTCGAGCGCGGCTTCTCCTCCTCCTCCTCCTCGTCAGAATCGGAATCGGATTCGTCGTCATCTTCTTCGTCGTCCTCCTCATCATCGTCAATCTCCTCCTCCTCCTCATCGGAACCCACATCCTCCTCATCAGCATCCTCTATCTGCGTGGACTCGGAGTCTTCATCACTACTCTCCTCCTCAAAACCGCCAGAGATGAGTTCCGGGACACTCTTCTGGCTCAAATCGTCTCCAATTAACGCTGACTTCTGCGCCTTCTTCGTACTCTGCTTAAGTTCCAATTTAGGTGCCAATTCTTTGAGATTCTGCCAGTAACGTTGGTTGGCAACCTACAAAAGACACAAGATCGCGGGTCAGCACCAGGAAGACCAATTCTGGACCTCAGATAGGAGGCACGAGTCGTACCTTGCCGCGCATACCAAAGTAGAAGGAAGCGGGAATCATCTCAAGCATGCTGTCAAAGACTGTAACGGGAGGAGAGGTCAGAAAAGCGGAAACGAGGAAAGGAGGCGAGCCGGCAGGCAGAAAGTACTGGAATTGGGCCCACAATGGGGGTGGGGGCGTGAGTCGGGAACACGTACTCGCGCTTGTGACTGCTGCGTTCCTTGTGAGAGCCTCCGAGTCGGACATTGCTGAAGATTAAGGGTCCAGCAGGAGCAAAGATTGATCCGAGCTCTGGCCCAGCCGACCAAGCCTCCAAAGAGATGCCAACTTCTCGGGAGATTTCGAGGCTGGAAGTTGCCCAAAGTTGGTTGCCTCAGGCTTCTCACTCTTGGCGATGTTGAAGTAGCAATGAAGCTGGTTGGAACTTTGTTGGTGTTGGCACTGGCCATCATTTTCAGTCAGAGATACTTGGCTCCAGTGCAGCAGTTGAGTAAAGAGGCGAAGTTGCTGACTCAATTCAACTCCTTCCTCGAATCCTCGCCTCTGCATAGCGCTGTTCACTGGAAAGATGTTTCAGTTGGTTATAACACGAATACAGATTTGGTAGTGGATGCTGTTTCGGTACTCAAAGCTTTGGGCTTTGCAAAACCGCCTGCGCAAAGTGTCTCCCCAAGCATAGAAAAGATGGACGATTTTACAGCCCTCGTTGCCTACTTTATGGCACAAGGCTCTGCAGTGGAGAGAGTCATTGTCGATACTGGGTTGTGTGAGACTATTGTGAATGCTGCAGTCAAAGCGCATGGTACGAAAGAGGCCGAGAGTTTGAGAACCCCATGATGACAACTTCTAACCCCTGCCCCGTCCTCTCTATCCCTCTGACGCCCCGATACAGGCGTGGAACACATTGGAGGAAATGCTGCATTGATTGCAATGAGGATGGCAGAGAAGACAAAGGTCGTGCTTGCAGGCAGTTTGTCGGAGAACTTGCGGAGGACGCTTCATCCGAATATCAGCCTCCTGGAAGGCGCAGATGCTGCGAATCCATCTGAAGCCCATCTCATTTTGGAGTACAAGAAGGGTCAGACCTGGGGCGACATCGTGGCGCCCAGAGCGAACCGAGTGATTGTGCATTGCGATCGGACGAACGCCGAGCTCCAAGTCGTGAAGCCCTTCCATGCTGCTGTCAACCCCCATTCTGATCTCATCGTCATCAGTGGACTCCACCTCCTTGACCAAGATCCTATCATCACTCAACATGCGCAGCTCGTGAACGTGCTAGAACAGATCGCCGAGTCCTCCCTCTCTCCCCTCACCCCTGTGCACTTGGAATTGGCCAGTGTTGGAAGCTTGGGCTATCTTGAACTTCTTGGACGCATGCTCATCCCAAATGTCAACTCTCTTGGACTCAACGAACAGGAGCTTGGTTTTCTCTACTTTGCCCTCTCGCATCCCCCCGCATCAGCTCCATCCTCTTCTTCGCCCTCTGATAGAACGAAGCACGCTGAAGAATGGGTGAGACAGCGATTCCGAGATCCGACTATCCACCAGGTGGAAGAGGCATTGGCGTACATTCTGAATTTGCCTGGCGCAGAACCCGCCGTGCGCCGACTCGATCGCATTCACTTCCATAGCTTGAAATTCCACACCATCGCCATTCGAAGCACGGGGTTCTGGAAAAGCCCCACTTCTGGTCTCATCCACGGGTCCATCGCCGCCAGTTCGAACGCCTGTGGCTCGCCCTCGTCATCATCGCCTAGGGAACTCAATGCCTCTAACTTCGACCTACTACTCCCTCCTACCGATCTCACATACTTCGAAAGCTCTTCTGTCCATAAGACAGTCCGAGGAGACATAGAATTCCACACCACACCCGTGCTCGTTTGTAGGAGTCCAGTACGCACCGTTGGACTCGGAGATGCCATATCTGCCGCTGGTCTCCTTCACCACGACTTTTCCAATGTACAAAATGCAAGTTCATGAACTTACCACACATCCCCCCTCCTCACCTTTCGCCTCTGAGGAAGTTCCACGGATAAGGGATTTAATGGAGGTTTAATGAAGCTGTATTACATTTGCGTACAACTATAAGCTTTAGCACTTGGCCTTTCCGCTTTCTTAGGTAACAGGTCACATAT
>Ga0307375_10007053_pt1 | contig 10295 bp, 9 predicted proteins | sample TR1MG_FD_202531 | JGI IMG/M metagenome (GOLD analysis project Ga0307375, IMG submission 202531) | Soil microbial communities from Risofladan, Vaasa, Finland - TR-1 | ecosystem: Environmental > Terrestrial > Soil > Coastal area > Acid sulfate soil | place: Finland: Risofladan, Vaasa | collected...
AAATTCTGTCCAATGTGAACGCGCCAGAGTTCCTTGAAGGGCGCATGGAGGAATACATCACCCCGGCAGTCGAGCCGAGAGAGAGTTATCGGAGCATACATCGGGACAATTTAGCCGTTGTCCAACAGTATTATAAAAAATGAAAATATTTAATGGGTTCAGGACAAACTTACCGTCGTATTGAGTTTGAATGAACCGCAAACAATCAGATGAATTATTTATAAGAAAGAGAGGTGTAATATGATAGTTGGTAAAGCGGCATTACTGGTCATCGATGTTCAGCACGACTTCATTGACGATGATGCGCCGGTCCATTGTGTGGGCGGAAAAGGTATGCTTCCAAAAATCAAGCAACTCATCGAGACCTGTCGCGGTGCAGATATTCCCGTTATTTACACTCAGGAGGTTCACCGGCCGTCACATGTCGACATGGGCAGGGAACTGGACGGAAATGAGCCGGACCATTGTATTATAGGTAGCAAAGGTGTTGAAATAATGGAGGAGATTGCTCCTGAAGCGAGTGATATTGTTGTTACGAAGCCGAGATACAATGCATTTTTGGGTACAGATCTCACCTATGTATTGAATGGATTAAATGTTCTGCCACATGATACACTGATAATTTGCGGGGACGCCACAAATGTTTGCGTCCACTATACCAGTGCTGAAGCGCATCAGCGGGATTATAGAATTAAGGTCGTTGAAGATTGTTGTGCAGGAAGCAGCTGGGAGGAACACGAGGCAGCCCTTACGCAAATAAATTATCTTCAAAATGGATCCAGAGTAAAATTAGAGGATATTCTTAAGGATATAGATTCATACTGTAAATAGTGATTCTATATTATAACAGACCCAAAAGAAAAAGCGCGTTATCGGTTTGCTGAAACGCGCTTTTTCTTTTTGACCGGTATGAAAAAAGCTTTCCCCTGGAGGAAAATATAGTATAATACATGCCGCCAGCCTTGAAAGGATGGAACTGTCTGGAATTACCGAAAACCTTTTGGCTGCAAAAAAATAGAAATCATTGAGGTTTGCTGATTTGGAAAATGCCGTGGGACGGGACGAAGTCCGGATTGCGGCTGTTTTTTATCGGCAGGCCAGCGCTTCTCAGCAAGAAGCGGGAAAAATTGTATCCGCACTGGGACTCGGCCCTGATGTCGCCCAGTCGCTGACCGAATGCCCCGTAATCGGAGGGGCACAAGGTATTGCCGGACTGCCCGGCCGTACTGTTTTATCCGGAGACTTTTTTGACAAATAAACCCAATCTTTTATTGATAAAAACCTTTATATTTACCGGGCTTGCGCTGATTGCGTTTGCGGCAAATTCAGTGTTGTGCCGACTGGCATTGGGCGAAAAAACCATTGATGCATCCAGCTTCACCGTGATACGTTTGTTGTCCGGCGCCGTGGTTCTGTGGGCAATCTTAAAGATCACCCGCAATAAAAACAGCTTACCCGCTAAAGGCAGCTGGCCGGCCAGTTTAATGTTATTTCTTTATGCGGTTACATTTTCATTTGCCTATATTACACTGGACACCGGAACGGGTGCGCTCATTTTGTTTGCTTCGGTACAGATAACGATGATATCGATGTATATTATTTCGGGAAATCGATTGCATATAACCGAACGGATCGGTGGTTCCATTGCATTCATTGGATTTGTATATCTTATTTTACCCGGGGTCAGCACACCGTCGGTCACCGGTTTTTCTCTGATGACCATCGCCGGTATGGCATGGGGTGTTTATACCCTTAAGGGGCGGGATTCAGTGAATCCGCTGATGGATACTGCGTATAATTTTTTGCGCACCATTCCACTGGTTATGGTTTTGGCCATTGCGGCCATTGGAAACGCCCAGTGTTCCACCCAGGGCATATTATTGGCGGCATTGTCAGGCGGCATTGCGTCCGGGATCGGTTACACCATATGGTATGTGGCACTGGGGGGCCTTTCAGCCGTCCAAGCGGCGGTGGTTCAACTGTTGGTTCCCGCAATCGCCGCTTTGGGCGGCGTAATATTCGTTTCCGAAGCCATCACGCGCCGTCTGACCCTTTCAGGCATAATGATACTCGGCGGCATTCTAATAGTCGTCTGGGGGCGATATTATCTGGTTCAGTTGAAGTTAAACAAAAAAACATAGCCGGTAGGTGACGGACGATCGGAATCGGTCGTTACCGTGGGCGCCATATCAAAATAAACCCAGCACAAGGACGTGAACAGACGTCCGAACCATGGATGAAAAATGACCGAAGACATCTATACGTATGCGGTAAAATGCCGAACATGCCGCACCAAGTTCAAGGTGCAGCTTTTCGAGAGCCACGAGAAAAACCTGTTTCTGGTGGATAAAAAAGATTGGTATTGTGAAAAATGCAAAAAAGAATATTTCGGCAAGCAGACGGCAAAACTTGTCAAGGCACATCAGGCCATCGGATTTCCTGAACTTGAAGGCACCCGGAAGATGGTGTCATGGGCGGAGAAGATCCGGGGAGAGCTGATCAAGAAGGTCGATTATCTGAGAAAAAACCTCAAGTTTGAAAATGATGATGAACGGGAACTGTCAGGAAAAGCTTTTGACATGTTTTTCAAGGAATGGCAGGAAAAAACTGGGGCAAAATGGTGGATAGACCACCGAAAAATGACGGTCCGGGATATCTCAAAAAGGGTAGCGGCGATATCTGAATCGATTCAGGGGAAATAGAATTAGGGTCTTCACGATTGATGATCCTGCCTGAAACGGATCTGTGCATTGAATGTGCAGAGAGAATGGGTTAACCTTACCGTTGCCGATGTCCCATGGCAAAGGTTGATAGGCCTTAAATATCCTACCATTTATGGGGATCATTCTGTTCTGCCCCTATGGTCGACGTTCTTTATTAAACCCTAAATGAGCGTAAACAAAACGGGAAGAATGTTTTAACGGCAACCGCACGCCGTCAAACATCGATAAGAGATTATGGACAAACGAAACTCGGATTTAACATTGTTGAAAAAAATACAGGTTAATGCGCCATTTTTGGATCTCAAAAATAGATACCTTCCCATGTTCCTGGAATACGGAATGAACCCTGAAATTGGAATAGATGCCCAGGCCCTGGACACGACATCTGCCAAGGAGTTTGAGCAGGTGGCTGATATTCTCAAAGCAAATAACCGTAAAATAACCTTGCACGGTCCTTTTATGGATCTGGTTCCCGGCGGGCTCGATCCGATGCTGTTGACGGCAACACGAAAAAGATTGGCGCGTTTCTTTGAAATAATTCCTATTTTTGAACCGGCGAATGTTGTTTGCCATACCGGTTACGATCCGTGTTATTATCGAGATCTTTGGACAGAATGGCTGTCATCGAGTGTTGCCACATGGAAACCCTATGTGGCGCATGCAGAACGTTTCGGATTTAAACTGTTGCTGGAAAATGTTTACGAGAAAAGTCCCGAAGTGCATTCCGCCCTTTTCGAGGCGATTCCATCCGATTTTTTCGGGTTTTGTTTGGATGTGGGGCACCACAATGTTTTCGCCAATGGGCCCCTCAAAAAATGGATAGACACTTTCAATGAGAAAATAATGGAAGTTCACCTCCACGATAATGACGGAGAAGCGGACACCCATTGGGCAATCGGGGCGGGAAACGTGAATTTTGGGAGTCTTTTTCAGCTGATGCGTAAGAAAGCCTTGAAGCCCACCATCACATTGGAGCCCCATGCGGAAGAAACATTGTGGCAAAGCCTGTCGTCTGGGGACTTTAGAAACCATCTCAGCACCGCCCATTCCCAGGTTTGAACCTTCAGGAAGGTTATGAAATGGCCGCCAAAGAGTAGATCAACGCATCAGCCTGTTTTTAGCTTAAATCCGCATTCCTTGGTGTTACAGGCCAGAAAGTCGCCCTGTTTTTTGGTGGATTTTTCAACCAGAAACTTGGCTCCGCACTCGGGGCACCGTTTATCTACAGGTTTGTCCCAGACGGCAAAGGTGCAATCCGGAAAGCGGCTGCAACCGTAAAAAATTTTACCCCGCTTGGATGTTCGTTGAACAAGGTTTCCGCTGCAATCCGTTTCCGGGCAGTCGACCCCGGTTTTTTCTCCGCCGTTGTTTGAATTTGCGGATAGGGTGTTTTTGCACGCCGGATACCCGCTGCAAGCGTAGAATGTGCCGTATTTACCATGCTTTATAAGCATCGGTTTCCCGCATTTTTCACAAACCCTGTCCGAAGGTTCATCCGGAGGCAGTTCTGTGGGATGAATAACCCCTTTTTCATCCCGGGTGTAGTTGCTGGAATGGGTACATTTCGGGTAATCGGAGCAGCTCAGAAAATGTCCGGTCTTACCAACCCGGATATGAACCCGGGCGTTACATTTGGGACAGGTGAGGTCCGTGGGGAAGCCCACACCTTTTACACTGACCATGCCGGTTGAAGCTGCGTCGAGTTCCTTTTTAAACGCGTCGTAGAAGCGCGTTAAGATTTCTAAAGCGTCCGCCTCTGTGAGCTCTATGCGGTCAAGGTCGTCTTCCATTTTGGCGGTAAACTCCACATCGAATACATCGGGAAAGCTCTCCACCAGCAGATCGTTGACGATAAAACCCAGTTCGTTGGGTTTGAAGTATCCTTTGATCAGATCCACATAACCTTTTTCCCGGATTATCGACAGAATGGCGGCATACGTGCTGGGGCGCCCAATGCCGTTTTCTTCGAGTTCCTTGACCAAAGACGCCTCTGAAAATCTTGGCGGAGGCACGGTAAAATGCTGTTTGGGTTCCAATCGATTGAGTTTCAAAATCATCCCTTCACTCAGTTCGGGAAGATCGTCTTTTTTCTTTTGGCTTTCACTTTCGATCTGCTCGTCCACGGACATATAGAGCGCCATAAAACCGGGAAACGCAACCGATGAGCCGCTTGCGGTAAAGAGATATGAACCGGCACGGATCGATATGGAATTCTGATTGATGAGGGCCTGTTTCATCTGAGATGAAACAAAGCGCTTCCAGATAAGCTCATACAACGCCAGCTGATCTCCGGACAGGAAAGGTTTTATTTTCTCAGGGGTATTAAAGACCGATGTGGGCCGTATGGCTTCATGGGCATCTTGAGCTTTTTTACGATTTTTGAAAAACCTCGGTTTTGGATCGGCATATTCTTGCCCGAATTTTTCCCGTACGAATTGAAGGGCTTCTGTTGCAGCTTCTTTTGAAATGCGCGTGGAATCTGTGCGCATGTAAGTAATAAGCCCTTCGGGTTCACCGGGGCCAAGATCGATACCCTCATAGAGCTGCTGTGCCACGATCATTGTTTTTTTTGCTGAAAATCTAAGCTTTCGGATGGCTTCCTGTTGCAGCTTGCTTGTGATAAACGGCGGCGAGGGATTTCTTTTCGTAATTTTTTTCTGAACTTTTTCAACACGGAATTTTTCCTCGGACAATTCCTCTAGTATGCTGTTGGATGTCTTTTCATCGGGAATTGTAATTTTTTTCCCCTTATTTTTAACCAGTTTTGCCTTGAACGGCGGGGGATCGTTGTTCTCAAGATGCGCGGTTATCGACCAGTATTCTTGCGACTCAAAGGCCTGGATAGCCCGCTCTCTTTCACAAATTATTCTCACGGTAACCGACTGTACGCGTCCTGCGCTGAGACCGCCTTTTACCTTGCGCCATAACAAGGGGGATATCTGGTATCCCACGAGTCTGTCGAGCATTCTGCGTGCCTGCTGTGCTTCATACTTGTTTCGGTTGAGATCTTCAGGCGATGCCAGGGCTTCGTTGACGGCCTTTTTTGTCAGTTCATGAAACAGTACTCTGTGAAATTTTCTTTCCTTTTTTTTCAGAATTTCCGCAGTGTGCCATGCAATGGCTTCGCCCTCTCTGTCCGGATCGGGTGCCAGGTAAATATCTTTTGAATCCCCTGCAGCCTGTCTTAACGATTTGATAATCTTCTGCTTCCCGGGGATGTTCGTGTATTTGGGTTTGAAGCCTTTTTCGATATCGATACCCAGCTCTTTTGCCGGAAGGTCCTTTATGTGGCCAACGGTGGCAGCGACATTGTACCGGTCGCCGAGATATTTTTTAATGGTTCTTACTTTTGTCGGTGATTCCACGACAACAAGCGGTTTTGTCACAGTATTTCCTCGTTTTAAATATTAAGCCGTCTCAAAAATGCATCCAACGCCCTATGGCTGCGTTCCATGCCGCCATAAAATGCTCACATACTGCATGCTGGGTTTTTGGGTCGGCCTGGGCCTTAACCTTTGAGCGTAATCTATTATTTTTGAGACAGCTTGACGTTAAATTTTACTTTTGGTTGGCGAGTAATTATCGTTTAATATCCAAGTACTTATCGGGATGTTGCACGGCGATCAATTCGGGTTATAAATTCTGCTCACGCTCTTTGGGCAATGGAAAAGAACTTTCCCGGAGATTGCTGTACAATATTTTTGAGCTCCAGCTGCAGCAGAACACTCGAAAGTCTGCCGGATTTCATGGACAGCTTCCGCGCCAGATCGTCGATGTGAACAGGATACGGCTCCAGCGCTTCAAACACCTTGGATTCCTCGAGGGACAACTGCGGTATTTTCTCCAGAGTTTCATCCGTGGTGTTATCTGTTTCAAGCGGAGCTTCGATAATATATGAAAGCTCTTCCATGATGTCTTGGGCATGTTCAACCAGTTTGGCGCCCTGTTTTATGAGTGTGTGCGTTCCGGTGCTTTTAAAGGACTGAATGCTGCCCGGAACCGCAAATACCTCCCTGTTCTGTTCTGCTGCAAGACGTGCCGTGATCAGAGATCCGCTCCGTCGGGTTGCTTCCACAACCACGGTTCCAAGGGAACTCCCACTGATGATTCTGTTTCGTCTCGGGAAATTGTGGGCATCGGGCTCGGCCGTCAGAGAAAATTCTGAAATAACGGCACCGGTGTCGGCAATTTGATAAAAAAGCTTACGGTTTTCCGCCGGGTAAATGTTCTCAAGACCGCTTCCAAGTACGGCGATGGTAGCGCCTTTGCCCATGAGTGCGCCTTCGTGGGCTGCCGAATCGATCCCCAGTGCCATACCGCTGACAATGGTTATCTTGAGCCGGGCCAAATCTCTGCACAGCCGCCGGGTTATGGAGCGCCCATAACTTGTCGCGTTTCTGGAGCCGACAACCGCGACATTTTTTATGGAACCGTCAAGACGGCCGAAAACGTACAAGAATGGCGGCGGATCCGGTATTTGAAGCAAAAGGGGCGGATAATCGGGATCTGCCATGGTGACAATTTTATACCCCTTTTGCAGGACAAGATCGAAATCTTTTTTGACCGGATCGGGAATTTTTCGCTGCTTTATAGCGGCAACGAGGCGAGGGGTTATGCCTTCAACCTCAAGAAGTTCGTCTCGGGTGGCTCCAAAAATAAACTCCGGGGAATTGAAACGATCGATCAGCCGTTTGAAAAGGAAGTTCCCTATTCCGGGAACACTTTTCAGAATAAACCATGGCAGAATATGATCCACGTGTTATTTTTTTCCACGAACCTTCCATGCCAGGAGTATGGGGCTTGCCACGTAAATGGAAGAGTAGGTCCCGACGATGACGCCGATCATCATTGCAAATGCGAAATCATGGATAATTCCACCCCCCATGACAAACAGGGTGACAACCACAACAAGGGTTGTCCCAGATGTCAGTATGGTTCGACTGAGCGTCTCATTGACACTTTTGTTAATGATAATTTCCAAAGGATTTTTGTGATACTTCCTCGAGTTTTCCCGAATCCTGTCGAACACAATGATGGTATCATTGAGTGAATATCCGATGATTGTGAGAAGCGCTGCGATGATCGGAAGTGTAAACTCCTTGCCGAACAGAGAGAATATACCCACCGTAATGGTAATATCATGGACGAGTGCCACAATGGCTCCCATGGCATATTTCAACTCAAGAAACCAGAAAAGAAAAAGGGTTACAATTAATGCCGCCGCAATCAGATAAGGGACGCTGACATTGAAAATAGAAAGCAGATAAACAGCACCCATCAGCACTCCGGCCATAACGCCGCTCAACATCCACTTGAGTTCAAAACGACCGGATATATATATGGCAATAAGAAGCAGTGCATAAAACATGGCAAACAGGGCTTTTTCCCGTAAATCTTTTCCCACCTGGGGCCCAACCATCTCAACCCGTCGGATGGTCACCTCCTGTCCGGTTGACGACGCCAAGGCCTTTTGTACTTCGAGAGAAAATCCCTGTTCGGTCATGACAGACCTGTCGGTCCGGATCAGATACTCATGTTCGCTGCGTTCGCCGAACCCTTGGACCGATGATTTGCCCAGATTTGCGGTGGCGAGTCCTGATTTGATATCCGCCAGTTTCACGGGCGCATCGAATTTGACCTGTATCAAGGTGCCGCCGGCAAAATCGATACCGTATTTGGGCCCTTTCTGGACCACGAGAGAAGCGATGCTGATAAGGATCATCGCCAGCGACAGCATGAAAGCGATCTTTCTTTTACCGACAAAATTGATGTTGATATCTGGCTTTATAAATTGCATAAATAAAATCCTCTAACTAAATGCTTAGAGTTTTAACCTTTCGTTTTATTAAATAGAAATCGAATATTATACGGGTGACGATAAGGGCTGTAAAGAGACTGGCGATAACTCCCAGACTGAGCGTTACGGCAAATCCTTTTACCGGACCGGTACCGAACTGGAAGAGGACAAGGGCGGCAATAAGCGTGGTAACATTGGCATCGAGAATCGTTAGGGTCGCCCTGTCATAGCCTGCGTCCACGGCCGCACGGGGCGTTTTGCCGATGCTCATTTCCTCTCTGATACGTTCGAATATGAGAACATTGGCATCTACCGCCATCCCGATGGTGAGAATGATGCCTGCGATACCGGGGAGGGTCAACGTCGCCTGAAAACCGGCCAGTCCTCCGGCAATCAGGATAACGTTAAGAATCAGTGCAAAGTCGGCAATAAGACCCGAACCCCGGTAATAGACGATCATGAACAGGACGACAAGTATGCCGCCGACACACATGGATATGAGCCCTTTTCTGATGGAATCTGTTCCCAGAGAGGGGCCTACGGTTCTTTCCTCGATAATCAGTACCGGTGCCGGGAGGGCGCCTGCACGCAGGGCAATGGCGAGATCCCGTGCTTCTTCCGTCGTAAAATTTCCGGTGATACGGGCCTTGCCGCCGGTGATTTTTTCCTGGATAACCGGTGCTGAATAGATCTTGTTGTCCAGTACGATTGCGAGACGGTTTTTAACATTTGCTTCGGTTATTCGTGCAAAATCCCTGCCCCCTTTCTTGTCAAAATCGATGGAGACATAGGGTTCGTTGTACTGGGAATCTATCTGAACCTTAGCATCGGTAAGATGGGCTCCCGTCAATAGGGTTCTTTTTTTGATCAGATAAGGGGTCTTTATAATGCGCTGTGTTGCGGGATCTACTTTAGTTCCATAAAGAACTTCGCTTCCGGGAGGAATATCTCCTTTCAGGGCGGCATTTAGATCGTGGGTTTCATCCAGCAGTTTGAATTCCAAAAGTGCGGTCCTGCCGATGAGGTCCTTGGCTCTTTTTGTATCCTTTATCCCCGGAAGCTGGACAAGTATCCGTTTTTCACCCTGGCGGCGAATATCGGGCTCACTGACCCCAAACTGGTCGATCCGGTTTCGAATGGTTTCAAGGGCCTGATCGGTGGCCATTTTTTTGATTTGATCGGCTTCCTGGTCCGGAAGATCCATGGTTAGGGTAAGGACATCGCCGTCGGTTGATCTCGAAAGAATTCGCAGGCCTTGGAAATCCTTGTCGAGAAGTTTATCAAATCCGTCGATGTTGTTTTGTCCTTGCAGTTTGATGGAGATACGGTTCCCCTCCACACGATTTAAGGCGATATATCGAACATGATCTTTTTTGCAAAAATCTCGGATTTCCTGGCTTATTCGTTCTATGGTACCTTCCAGAGCTTTTTCCGTGTCGACTTCCAAAGCCAGATGCATGCCGCCTTGAAGATCGAGGCCCAGGTTGATCTTTTTATGCGGCCACCAGGTGGGTCTTATGGTCGGAAGAACGTATATAATGGCAATAATAATGACCGCAAAAACTGCCAGAGCTCGCCATGAAAGATTGTTCAATGATCCCATCCTTTCAATAAATCAAAAATAGTATTACCAAAATGAGATTAATACTCCGCAGCAGTGGGTTCAGAGGATCCGTTTTTGAAGCGCTTCCCTGTTTGCCCTATATGCCAAAACGTTCGCCGTGCCTTCGTCGGGATTATTTTAATCCGTTACAGAGTAAAAGAAGGTAGAGTAT
>Ga0307375_10007054_pt1 | contig 10294 bp, 6 predicted proteins | sample TR1MG_FD_202531 | JGI IMG/M metagenome (GOLD analysis project Ga0307375, IMG submission 202531) | Soil microbial communities from Risofladan, Vaasa, Finland - TR-1 | ecosystem: Environmental > Terrestrial > Soil > Coastal area > Acid sulfate soil | place: Finland: Risofladan, Vaasa | collected...
CGATCACGTGACCTCAAGGAAAGGGGAGTAACAGCAGCCATGACAGCCAACACACTGAAGGTCCGGTACGAAGAGATTCTGATCGGCATGCTGCTCGGACTCGGCGTCGGCTATGCCATAACCGCCCCTCTGCTCCTCCTTTCCGGACAGTCGATTCCGTCTGCCATCGACCTCATCTGGCCGCTTGCCTTGCTCCGCGACGTACCGGATCGACTGGTACGGGCACCCGATGTCATCGTTTCACTGGCAGGCTTCGCAGGCGCTGCGTTCGGCGGATGGTTTGCGGCACGGCAGACGAGTGAGCAACACGTCCGTGGTGCTCGGTTCATTGCCGAATACCACGCTGCTGCCAAAGCCCTCCAGGCAATCGAAACACCTCGTATGTCCTCGGCCCAGCGCGCCCGGAAGGTACCGGGCATCGTCCTTGGCGGTCTTGAGTGGAGCCGGAACCGAGAGACGGAGCATTTCCTCGTGCTTGGCCTACCGGGAGGTGGCAAGACCGCCGGCGTGCTCAGGCCGTTGCTGGACCAAGCGCTCGAACGGCGCGACCGGGTCCTATTGCACGACCCCAAGGGCGATTTTTGCGGGACCCACTTCGACGCGAAGCGTACGGTGTTGCTCGGCCCCTGGGATGCGCGCGGTGCGCTCTGGGATGCCAGCGGTGACATCGATTCGCCAGCACTCGCTGACGAGTTCGCCGCGGCTATCTGCGGGGTGGCGGATGCCGGACAGAATCTGTTTTTTCATCAGGGCGCAGCGACTATTCTTGGTGGCCTGATCAAGTCCTACATGCGCGATGGCAGGCGCTGGACTTGGTCGATGCTGGGCAGCGCGCTGCAGTCGGATGCGCTCGCACTGATCACACAGGCAGCCAAGGGCGACGTGCTGGTGCGTCAGTTGATACCTAGCGCCTTTGCGGCACGCCAACCTGGCGAAGAAATCTCCCTGTCCGTGGGCGAGCGCAGCGTGTTGTCCACCTTCGGCAACAGCATCCGCACGATTACCAACCTGGCGGCTGTAGATCGCGCACGACCGAATGGCGAGCGGTTCAGTCTGCGCCGCTGGCTACTCGGCAGCGCTCACCAGGACATCCGCTTGGTGATCCTCAATTCGTCGGCGCTTTACCAAAGGGCATGCGAAGCGATTTTCGGCAGCATGTTGACCGTCGTCAGTGCGACGGTCTCCGCCGCGATGCCAGAGAAGTCCGCCGATGCTGATGACAGCCTCTGGTGCATCATCGATGAGGGAAAACAGGCAGGCGCTATCGCGCTGGAACGTCTGCAGGTCATCGCCGAGGTCGGGCGCAGTCGGGGAGTTCGTGTGGTTCTAGGACTGCAGGATGCCGGCCAACTTGAAGCTGCCGTCGGGCGAGAGAAAGCCGAACCGATGATGTCGATGCAGTCGTCGCGGATTTACCTGCGCGCCGCGCCCGCCTGCGCAGAGACCGTCGTCAAGATGGTGGGCGAACGGGAAATACAGCGCATCCAGACCACGGCCAGCGGTGGTGCTGTGACGGGCAAAACCTCCGTTTATGAGCGTGTTCCCGTGCTCACCACAGCCGACCTCACCGGGTTGCGCTCGAAGCAATTGTCGGACGCCACCGTGGACATCGAGATGCTCGTAGCGATTGAAGACACCCTCGGGAAGCTTGTCCAGAACACCGGGCCACGGTCTCCGCGCATAGCCCAACAATTCGTTCCCTGCCCTGCATGGTGTGAGGGCGTGCCGTCGGAGCTGAGCTTTATCACCATTCCGCCGAGGGATGGCAAGACCGAAAGCCATCCCGGTGGGTCGACCACGATGCTCGCCTCGCCGTCTGAGAAGCCATTCGATTGCGCGAGGGGGGAGACCGCAGACACTTCCTTCGATTGGACCTAAGGAGTAACGTAATGAAGACTTTTCCGCGTATCTGCCTTGCCGCCGTTATCGGACTTACTGGTTACTGGCTGTTTGGCCAAGTGCTTCCCAGCACGGCCTCTACATCCCTCGCCGCCGTACTTGCGGCTGCCGAGATCGTGGATCCCATATTGCGACGGGGCACAGGCGGCCTTGGGGGTGGCCTTCGTTTGTTCTCTCGCCTCGGCGCCACTTTGGTTTCGTGGCCCGCCTTCGCGTGGCTACTGGAATACGCCGGGATGACCGACCGCGCGGCACGTATTGCTTTTGCTGCTGCTGCAGCGAGCGCGGCGGGCCTGCTCGCGGCGGGTCACGGTTCAGGTAAAGATACCGCCAGACTCTGGGCCATCGTGGCTGCTGTAGCCGTGCCAGGGTACGCCATGATGCAGACCCTACTGGTTCAGCCCGCCGACCCGCTCGCCTTGGCTGCCAGCTCTGCAGCCATCGTCGTCGCGCTGCTGGTCACCAGGCAGTCCCTCATCTGGCCTCAGGAACAGAGCAGACTGTTGCTGATCGCCACTGGCTTTGTGCTTGTCTCTGTAACCTTGGCGGTGGGCACCTACTTTTACCATGTCTGAGCACGACCCAAAAACCATGGGTGTCGTCATCGACTTTTCCCACGTCAGCATTTAACGCTACGCTCGGGCGTCCTGTCGTCAGGTCAGGTCAGGTCAGGTCATAGCATTGTCGAGATGACTTGGGAACCAACCTACGATCACCCGTTGGTCGTCCTCGTGCCAATTGAAATAAAGGCGGAAAACTTTGCGGGGATCCCGATCATTGCTTCCCTTGACGTGCATATCTAGGCTGACTCTGCCTCCTTTGTAGTTAGCGCTGTAGGTTTCTTTGGATCGGTGCATCTCAGCCGCGCGCCCTACCGGAGAAATGTCGATGCCCAACCGCGTTTTCTCCGCCTCAAGTCGCCCACCACCGTCATCCATTGCCCCGCGGCGGCTTGGCACATAAGTATCGGCCAGGAACAACAGAATCTCGTAGCAGAACGAGACATTCTCGAACAATGAATCGCGCGCCGATCGGATCGCCTTGGGGGTCACAACGACACAGTTGCCCAAATGTTGCTCGCACCAGTCCTCCAGGCTGTCAAAGCTGCTGGGAAATGCTAGCGCCTCACTGCCTTCCAGTTCGTACAAGCGACTCTTCAACGAGTCAATACGGCTCTGAAAATGAAATTCTCGTGCTCGAAACGCATCTCGCTCCGCGAGTAATGCCTCGCGCTCTTTGCGCAGGCGATGAAGATCCTGCCGTTGTGCTTCGTTATCTTCCTCGTACATTTCTCGTAGCTTGGTTTCGTCCTCAAGTGCCGCCTGCAGTGCCCGCACCCTTTCAGCGCTGAGTTCGTCGCCCACACGTGTTGGAACCGCTTGTCGACGCGCCTCTTCGATCTGCCGGCGCAACACTTTTTCCCGCACACGGTCGAACGGCGGAATGACATCTTCTTGCTCCAGCGCACGCAGTGATGCATCGGCCGCTTCACGCTCGAACAGACCTGACAGTCCAGCCAGATCCAGCCCTTGCGCCTTGAGTACATCTGGACTCCAAACAGGGTGACGGCTGGGATCGTCATCTGGAGTAAACCCGGGCCGGAACAACCGGACACTGGCACCAGCGACGGTAAAACGCTTACTCAGCGCATCGGTCAATGCCCAAGTCATCTCGCGGGACAAAACATAGACCTTGGCGATCCCACGCAGCCGTTTTGACAGCCCTTCGGGATCGAGCAACGTAGCCCGGGCATCCCCTTTGTTGTAGGTGGACAACACGATGGCTGGACGATGCCGCCGTGGCGACTGCAATGACTGAAGCAAACGCTGCAAAACATCTGGCGCATTCACTTGTATGGGTCGGGCCGACAGCAGCTCGCCTGCTTCCGTGTCGAGCAGACCGATTCCATCGATCAATTGCGACACCAAAACAGGCACGCTAGGCCCCGGTGCGGGCTGGTTGGCGGCCGAGATCGCAGTCAAAGTTACACCCACTGCTGGGGTTGGCTGAGCGTCGACCAACACCACTTCGACTCTCCAACGGCGCCCCTTCATTGAGGTATCCACCGTTTCGGCCTGCAGCGCCCATATGCCCGGCAAGCCCACAGCAACGGCCCGGTGCCCTTTGACGTGGCCCTCTAACTCGAAGTTGTCAGGCAACGGTTTCGCCACCTTGAAATGCTTGCTGTATAGCCACTGCCGCGTAATCTCTCGGGCTTCCTCGAAGCTGCCAGGACGAGCCAGCCGGCCCACGATGGCCATGATGGGATCCATACGCGTGGAATGGCGTGTCGGTGCCGAATACTCCGGGAGATTTTCTCGGCGCAACTGAGGAATTTCAGGACGCGTGGCTACCTCTTCCAAACGCGGAATCCCGCACTCGGCTAGATCCAAGGAAAGCAACGGTTCCGCACCAGCCACTTCACCGGGCGAGCACGGTAGGTCATCCCCCATATCGTTGGGTGTGGCCGATGCAATGGGGGATACAGGGGATGGGTGTACTGAAATCGGGTCTGAATCGATCTGCTGCCATGTCTCCGCTATGGCTTGCGACAATTTTTGCCGCCGTTGATGCAGTAATTGGGCAGGGGCTTGCGACCACAGTGGTGCGGGATGGGATGCCAACCCCATTTGCTCGCGCTGCGCGCGGTAGCGTCGGCGATCGGTGCGCATGGCCCATACACGAGCCCGAAACGCCTGGGCCTTCTGCAAAAGCTTGTTGCGCCCGGGCTCATCCGACGAACTTACACGTGTAGAAAAGTCACGTGCGCGCTGCATCCATTGCCGCAATGTGTGTTCATCCGGCGGCAGCGCCTCGGAAGCGTGTTCAAACTCAGCCACCAGACTTTCAAGCTCGGCCTTGAATGAACCTGACACAACGTCCTTTTCATGCATTGCCATGACTTAACCTCGCCCCTGGACGGCTGCGACCACTGAGGACTCATACACACTGCGGCCAGCGCCTGCGTATGAGTCATAGATATGTGCGAACGCTCGCGCGAACTTCTCCTGTTGGAGGTCGCGCGTAAAGGGGGCGGGCAAATTGCGCAGCCCGATCTTGATGGCCTGCATCACGCCGGCCTTGGCTTGCTGCTTCTCGCGCCAGTCCAGCACCAGCTTCTCGCGCTTGAGCGTCGCAAGCAGCTCGCGGCACTCGGTCTTGACCTCTGCCTCTTCCTTCTTGGTGAGGGTGGGCACGGGCTTGGTGAGGATGTCGAACAGAGCCAGCTCCTCCTCGGTGAGTCCTTCGGCCATGGCGCGCTGCTCTTCCTTGGTCAGCTCGCGGGCGAACTGCACCAACTCCTTGAAGAGCATCTCGATGTTCTGGCTACCCGTGTTGTATCGGTCAATCAGTTGCTGAAACTTCTCGGCGAAGTCGGTGCGCGAGTGGTTGAGCTGCAGCATCTGGGTCAGCTTGCCCTCAATCAGGCGGCGCAGCTTTTCCGCTTCGGTGCGTTGCTTACCCTGGGCGAACTTCTCCTGGAGCGCCTCGAAATCGATCTCGGAGAGGTTCACCAGCGGCGCCGGCTTGTCAGTCTTGCCGATGCGATAGCCCTCGGTGGCAATGGAGTCGTTCAGCAGCTCCTCGACATCCGCCATAGCCTCGGAGATGTCGGGCTGCTCGGTCTCCGCGCGCATCTTAGCGGCCAGGTAAGCCACCAACACCGCCTGCGGCGCCAGCTCGTTTGCCATCGGGTCTGGCAGAATCGCTTTGAATAGCCGCGCAACGCGGTTGGCGATCTGCACATAGCGCTTTTTGCTGGCCTCCGAGCGCAGGAAAGCCTCGACAGCGTCGTCGATATAGCCGATGCGTTCGAACCCTCGCGAGCTGGCAATGACGTCGAGATCGATGTCGCTCTCTGCGCAGAAGGCGCGGGCTTCCTGCAGAGCCTCCCTGAGGGCCTCCACAAGCGCTTCCTTGCTTAGGATAGGGGAGCCGTTGCCCTTGCCATCGACAGGCTGTGCGTAGATCGCCAGCGCGTTCTGCAGCGCCCTGAAGATGCCCACGTAGTCCACGATCAGGCCGGACTCCTTGCCGGGCGCCACGCGGTTGGCACGCGCGATGGTCTGCATCAACGTGTGCGCCTTCATCGGCTTGTCAAGGTAGATGGTCGAGCAGGTCGGCACATCGAAGCCGGTGATCCACATGGCGCACACGAATACCAGGCGCAACGGGTCGTTCTCGTTCTTGAACTTCTCGCCGAGTTCTTCCTTCAGCATCCGCTCGCGATGCGGGGTGATCTCCAGCCCCTTCGCGCGCAGGTCTTCGACCTCGTTCTGGCCCTGCGACACCACCACCGCCATGTCGGTGTCTTCCATCAGCCGGATGCGGGCAATCAGCGGCTCGCGGTCGTCGCCATGGGCTTTGGCCAGTGAACCCTTGAGCCGCTCGATTTCCGCCTGCCAGTGCATGCGCACCTTGTCGAACATGCGCACCGCGGTGGCCTTGTCGATGCACACCATCATCGCCTTGCCGCGGTAGCCGCGCCCGGTGAAGTGACTCACCACATCCGCCGCAATGGCCTCCAACCGATCCTCGCGGGTGATGATGTGGTACTCGCGGGCAAACTCGCGCTCCAGCTTCTTCTGCTGTGCTTCGTCCAGCTCGGCAGCGTCCAGCAACTGGTCCATCTCGCTGTTGAGTTGCTCGTTGGTCAGCTGCACCTCGGGGATGCGGTTCTCGTAGTACAGCGGCACCGTGGCGCCGTCCTCGATGGAGCGGGCGAAGTCGTACACGCTCACGTAGTCGCCGAACACCTCGCGGGTGCGCTGATCCTCGCCCTTGATCAGCGGCGTGCCGGTGAAGCCGAGGAAGCCGGCGTTGGGCAGCGCGTTGCGCATGTTCAGCGCGAAGATGTCGTACTGGCTGCGATGGGCCTCGTCGGTAATCACGATGACGTCCGAACGCTCCGACAATAGCGGGTACGGCACGCCCGGCTCGCTGCGGAACTTCTGGATCAGCGTGAAGATGTAGCGCTCATGCCCGCGCAGGAGTTCCTTCAGGTGCTCGCTGCTGGTGGCGCGCACATCCTCGCGAGCGGTAGCCCCGGTCGCCTTGAAGGTCTTGCTGATCTGGGTGTCGAGCTCCTCGCGGTCGGTGACGATCACGAAGCTCCAGTTACCCGGCTGCTTGCGCAGCACCTTCTCGGCGAAGAACACCATCGACAGCGACTTGCCCGAGCCCTGCGTGTGCCAGAACACGCCCAGTCGCTTGCGCTCTTCACCGTTGTCAGCCTTCAGCTCCACGAGGCGCGCGATAGCTTTGTTGACCCCCAGCAACTGGTGGTTCTTGGCGATCTTCTTGATCAAACCGCCCTTCCCTTCCTCGAACAGCGTGAAGTTCTCCACGTAGTCCAACAGGCGCGTCGGCTCGCACAGGCCGCGAAGGGCGACCTCCAGCGAAACTTGCCGCTGCGGTTCTGGCTCGTCCTCGTCCAGCACCCGCTTCCAGTCGAAGAAGTGCTCCCATGCGCTGGTCAGCGTGCCCACCTTGGTAACGGAGCCATTGGACAGCAGGATAAAGGCGTTTGGGTGGAACAGCTGGGGCACCGACTGGCCCCGGTAGTCGCGCAGGTTGTCGCCGAAGGCGCTCTTCAAGGGCACCGAGGGCTTCTTCAGTTCGATGAAGACCAGCGGCAACCCGTTGACGAAGCCCAGCAGGTCACAGCGGCGGCGGTACATATCACCGGCCACCCACATCTGCGAGGTCAGGAAGAAGTCATTGTTGGCCGGCGTGGTCCAGTCGATCACCCGCACCGTCTCGCTGATCTGACCGCCGTGCTCGTCCGTCACGGTGACCCGCACGCCTTCCTTGAGCAGCAGGTAGAACTCGCGATTGACGTTTACCGCGATCTGCTTGGAGCGGTCGCGGCTCAGTTGCTCGACCGCCTGATCCAGCGCCTCGCCGCGACTCGCCTCGGGCAGATCGGCGTTCAACCGCTCTAGCGCGCTGCGCAGGCGGCGCTGCAGGATCACCTCATGCTCGCTCTGGCGGCCCTCCGTGCCCGCGGCACCGAAGATCTCGCCAAACAGGTCGGCATGCGTCCAGCCCAGCGACTCCAGCAATACGATGGATGGTTGCTCCACCAAGTACAGCTCGCTGTAGCTGGCGGCCACATCGCGGATGCCTGAGGTGCGAGTCACGCAGTCAACCCCCGAAGCCGCGCCAGCACGATGTCCACTCGGCTGCCATCAGCGATCAGGCCAGGCAGGGCGTTTAGGAAATCGGGATGTTGCAGCAACGTCATGACCCGCTCGCGCACAAACGCGCGCAACTCCTCCACGGCTTGGCCCACCTCATTCACCAACGCCGGGCGTCCATCGACGACATTGAGCACATCCTCCAGATCGTGACTCATCAGGAAATCGCCCCTGCCCCGGTCAGTGAAGGCAGCCAGCTTGGTCGCGACGAAGGCCGGCGCGGCGATCAGCCGGATCTCGATGCGGTCATCCAGGGCTACCCGCTCCGCGGTTCGCACCGCCTCCGGATACCAGCGATTGGAAAAACCGAGTATGCCTGGGTCAACCGGCATCAGATCGAACAGCACGCCGCTGCGGCGATGCCGCCAGCGGCAGATCACTTCGCTGTCGGCATCGCGCTCGAAGCCACGTGCAGGCAGCGTCGCCTCCATGCGGTAAAAGCCCGCGAGACTCGCCGCCTCGACAATCGCATCCACATCACGGGTCGGCCGGATGCTTTCGGCAGCCGGGTCGGTCAGCAACAGCCCGGCGGCACAACCGCCGACGAAAACCAGATCCTCGCGAAGATCGCCGAGTGCGTCGGCGATCAGTCGCAGGATCGGCAGGTTCGGATCGTCAGGCCGCATGGCTGGCATCCAGGCGTTCAGTCAGCAGCTTCTGCGCGAGGGATCGCTCGCGGCTGCGCCCCGTGCGCAAGGCATCCAGCAGCGCCAGCAGTTCGTGCAGCGCCGGATCAGCGAGTGCAGATTGCGGCGCGGTGCGATAGATCGGCGACAGAGCCGGCCCGCGGACCGAGCCTTGCGGGTGCGCCCACACCGGCGCCTCGCCCGGCTGGCTGCTGATCAGCGACGCCAGCGGGGCAGCACCAAACGAAGTCGGCACGCCGCGCTTGACCGTGCCCATGTCAGCAGGAAACGCATAGCGCGCACCGTGCACCGCAAATTCGAGCAGCGCCGGACGCAGTGGCGACCAGTCGCCGCGTCCGCGCGACACTGCCAGACCCGCCTTTACAGCGCGTTTCACGCTCGCATGCACCTCGGCGGGACTCATCGCCAGCGCCAGTGCCAGCGCCGCATACGTCCAGCGCCGCTTCGGATCGGCAGCGGCCTTGAATAACACCAACAGCTCTTGCGGCTTAAGCTCCATCGGCCCTATTCGCTATTCACGAATAGCGAATATCGCCGCTTTGAGGCAGCTTGGCAAGTATCAGGCATGCACTCATGCAATGAAGGTTCGCCGGCGCAGGCATGGCGCACACGTCTAGTTCGCTGGAGGTAAGTTTGGGGCATAGCCGTCGCACCGGCGTTGCCCTATGCACCGCACTTCTGCCCTCATGCCGCCACAGGAGCAGCAGGCGCCGGCGAGACGAGTCCAGTCATGCTCGTGTAGTGCCCTTGGTCGCAAAAGCGAATAAGCGCCAGCACCTCTTGAAGAATGGCCGGTGTTTCCGACAGGACGGAAGGGTCGTGATCAGGCTCAGCCACTTGGTCGAAGTGCGAGTATGTGTGCAGGAATCGCAGGATGCGGGTCTTCTTCGCAACGTCGTAGTCAACACACTCCAGCTTCTGGAAGAGATTGCCCGGCTTGTCGGGGATTCGGAATGCCAGGAACGCCTCCAGCAGGCGACGCGCGATGTTTGGGATGGCGTAATAGGCCTCCAGACCAGACACGGCTGTCTTGTGCGCTTCCTCGTAGACCCGTTTGAATAGGTAGTGGTACTCGGACTCGTACTGATGCAGGAACGGATCAAGGGCGTCCAGCTTGGCAGTTCGCACACCGTCGACGAATTCAGTAGCCAGCATGTAGAACCTGGCTTGCTTCTTGTCGGCGCCGCGAAGGTGGTAGTACCAATTCCTGACTTGCCGGAAAAAAGCGAAATTGTGCGTCAGCACAAAGAGCTGCCCGGCGGTAGCGGTTCGCTGCTTCATGAAGCCGAACGCGCTGAAAAGCGAGTTGGCGTCGAGACTGGACACAGGGTCGTCGATGACAACGATGCCCTTCTCCAAGTCAAAGTCAGTGCCCTTCAGCGATTTGAGGAAGTAGAGAAAGGCAATCGCCGTGCGTTCACCATCGCTCAGGTGCGTGGCGGGCTGGCCGTCGCGCGTGATGCGGTAACCGTTTTGCTCAACCTCGAATCGAAGTTCGTCTCGACCGAGATAGGCCGCAACCTCCTGGTTCAGCTCTTCTGCCGGCCG